>Ga0209050_1001556_pt1 | contig 23931 bp, 18 predicted proteins | sample Araplavi_mTSA_r2_FD_184276 | JGI IMG/M metagenome (GOLD analysis project Ga0209050, IMG submission 184276) | Arabidopsis root microbial communities from North Carolina, USA - plate scrape MF_Cvi_mTSA_r2 (SPAdes) (version 2) | ecosystem: Host-associated > Plants > Roots > Endosphere | place: USA... | reverse complement strand
ACTGGTTCAACCGGCTCAATTCATCCAGCAACTGGTTGGCTTGTTCCGTCGCATTTTGCAGCGCGGGAATCAGGTACAGCTCGATCTTGCGCCAATGGCAGGCCTGGTACAGGCGCTCCAGGGTTTCGCAAGCATATTCAAGCTGGGAGAGAGTCAGGCGCTGTTGCCGCAACAGCGTCGATTGCACGTATTTTTGAAACGACAGCAGGCTAAGGCGCACGTTAGCCTGTTCAACGGATAGCGCAACTAATGTATATGTGGCCGTTAACATTCTTGCTCCCAAATATCGCTACGCGGAAACGGAAGTACAAGTGTAAATTAGCCCGACAAGTTCGCTTTGACGTATATCAATGTAACGTCGCGCGCCCTCCCCAATTTAGGAGGTTTTCAAATCCAGCGCAAGGCGAAGATCAACCATACCAGCTTCTCGCGACGCCGTCACTGTTCCGCCGAATCTTCGCATCAGTTGTTGCATTCCGATATTCTCGGACAGCGCTTCGCCTGTGATTTCGCGCGTCCCGCGGCTGCGGAAATAGTCAAGCAATTTCTGGAAAAGGATATTTCCCAACCCTTTGCCTTTCAGATCGGAACGTACGATGATCGCGAACTCCGCTTTTTGGTTATCCGGGTCTGCAACCGCCCGTACCACGCCCAGCGTTTCCGGCTGGCCATCCGCTCCGGTGCGGGTGGCGATGAAGGCCATTGCACGGTCGTAGTCGATCTGGGTCAGGCGCGCCAACTGCGTCGGCGGCAATTCCTTCATGGCGGAAAAAAAGCGCAGGCGCACATCGTCGGGGGCGAGCTGGCTGAAGAAGCGCACATGGGCTGGCGCATCTTCCGGCCGGATCGGGCGCAGCAGCAAAGGGGCATCCTGCCACTGGATTTCCTGCTCCAGTTCCTGCGGATAGGGCCGGATCGCCATGCTGCTTTCGGCGCGGCGCGGACCAAGCGTGGCGCGTGCACCATGCACCCGGAGTGCGCCATCCACCACGGTGACGGGATCGATTTCAAACGCGGCGATTTCGCCGATATCGGCAACCAGTTCGGCCACGTGCACCAGCGCTCCGCACAGGATTTCCCGCTCCTCGACCAGGGCGCGGCCGACGCCAGTGCGCCTCAGCATGTCGCGCGCCAGCACGGTATTCAGGGGCGGCAAGCCGACGGCGCGGTCGTCCACCACATGCCCTGCGCTACCGCCCAGGCCTACGCTGATGGCAGGGCCGAACACCGGGTCGACTTGCATGGCGATGCGAAGCTGCTGCACATTGCCGCCTGCCGGTTCGCCGGTCAAAGGCAGGCCGTAGGCAGCCAGTACCGTGGCCAGGTCGGCATGCGCCAATTCAGCCTGTCCGGCGGCGCGCGCAGCTTCCACCAGGTTGCGCGCGGCCTGGCGTTCCGGCACCGAATGCGCCGGCACCTGGCCCGGCACTTCGATCAACAAGGCCTGGTTGCGCGAGTATTGCACCACCTGGCTGTAGGCGCGCACGGCTTTCTCCGGCGTGTCGTAGGTCGGCAGGCCGGCATCGGCAAATATCTGCCGTGCGCCGGCCACCGATGCGCCGCCCAGCCAGCAGGAAAGCACGCTACGGCCGCTTTGGCGCAGCAAGGGCGCCAACGCTTGCGCAACGCCGGTGCTGGCCGCCGCCGAAGACGGTGCATGTACGACCAGCAGAGCATCGGCGCCCGGGTCTGCCAGCAAGGCGCTGGCAACGGCGACATGTCGTTCAGCGTTGGCTTCGCCGCCAATGTCGATCGGGTTGGCCAGCAGCAGGCCCGCCGGCAGCTCCCCGCGCAGGCGCTTGCCGGTATCGGGAGAGAACTGGGCCAGCTTGCCGTGCACGTATTGCAGGCAGTCCGCCGCCAGCTTGCCGGTACCACTGCCATTGCTCATGATGGCCAGGCGCGTACCACGCGTGGGGCGTGCGCGCGCCACCGTTTCGACCGCATCAAACAGGTCGGCCGAGGAATACACGCGCAACATGCCGGCGCGGCGGATCACGGCGTCATACACCTTGTCGTCGCCGCTACGGCCTGCCTTCAGCACCACAACGGGCTTGCTGCGCGCGGCGAGGCGCGCGGCAGAAATAAATTTGCGTGCGCAAGTCACCGATTCGATATGCATGATGATGGCGCTGGTGTCTTCGTCTTCCGCCAGGTAGTCCAGCATATCGCCCAGGTCGATATCGCCTCCCTCAACCAGCGAAACCACGCGCGAGAAGCCGAGGCCATGCTGCTGCGCCCAGTCCAGCACCGCCGTCATCACGGTCGCCGACTGGGAAATGAAGGCGGTCTTGCCCGGCTTCGCGCCGGCGTGGGCGGCACTGGCGTTCAGGCCCGCCAGCGGTGCTACCAGGCCGATGCCGCCGGGGCCGAGGATGCGCAGCAGGTAGGGGCGTGCTGCGCGCATGATCTGCTGGCGGATGGTGTCGCTGACCGGGGTCAGGATGATGGCGCCGCGCGTTCCTCGCGCGCCCAGGTCCGCGATCAGGGCCGGCACCGTTTCCGGCGGCGTGCAGATGATGGCCAGGTCCGGCACGCGCGGCAAGGCCGACAGGCGCGGATAGCATGGAATGCCGCGCAACTGCTCGTACTTCGGATTGACCGGCCAGATCGCGCCGGCGAAGCCGCTTTCCGCCATATTGTTCATCACCTGGGTGCCCATGCGGTCGGGCCGCAGCGAGGCGCCGAAAATGGCCACCGAGCCGGGCTCGAACAGGCTGTCCATATTCCTGATGCTCATGGCGGCGCTCCCTTTACCAGCGTGAATAATGGTCCTCGGTCACGCCGGCCAGCTGCGTGACGATGCGTTTTGGGCCATCCGGTTCGGCGCGCACCCAGCCGCTGAAATGGCCGACCGGCTGGATGTAGCGGCTGGCGGCGACCAGCAGGTTGCGGTCCTGGCGGCGCGCGCCGTCCGGAGTGAAGAACAGCTCCAGCTGGTCGTCTTCGGTGAAGATGTGCCAGCGCTGCATGGGATCGTGCGGGTCGAAGACGAAATGCGCTGGGGCCAGCGGCACCACTTCGCCATCGATCCAGAGCGCATTCTCATGCCCGCCGAAATAGCCCGATTGCAAGTTGAAGCCCATTTCCAGGTTGTGCCCGGAAGCCCAGCGCCAGGAGGTTTCCCGTGCCAGCAAGCCGTTCGAGTAATCGAAGCTCGCTACGCCGCCATCGAGCTTGTACTCGTCGCGGAAGGTGCGTATTTCACCCGTCAAAGGCATGCCGGGCGATTTCTGGGTTCCATGCAGCGCCCCGCCCTGCACCGGGCCGGTGGCCAGCAGCAGCGGCGCGATCGGCGGGCCGAATTCGGCGTCGATCTCCATGTACGGGCAGCGCAAGGACAACTGATACCTTTCGCCTTCCAGCGGTTCAATGCTGATCCTGGTGCTGCGCGTGCGGAACCAGCTGGCGGCGCCTGCGTGCTCGCCGACGCCGACCGACAGGCGTCCCGGCAGTCCGTCCTGCGAGAAGTTGGCCATCATGTCGCTGTCGTTGCGGTCGAAGGCGTAGGCGAAGCAGGTACTGGTCCAGCCCAGGTCGACGATGGCCACGGCCGCCATCACCTGCTCCGATACCAGCGACACGTAGTGCCATTTCTTGTGGTGGAAGCGGCGCCACAGGCTGCTGCGCGCATGTTCCCCTGCCAGCAGGTGCCAGTCGAAAGACTCCGTTGCGCCCGAAAAGCGGCCCAGGAGCGGCTTGCCGTCGGGGCCGACCACGCGTTGCGGTGCCTGGGCCAGCTTCATTGTTCGACTCCTTGCGCGTCCAGCTCCGCCTGCAGCGTCGCCGCGAATTCGGGCGGCTCGCTGGCCTGCACTTGTACGTGCGGACAGCCGTGCCAATTGGCCAGGCGCTGCACCGCGCCTGCGATGTCGCGCACGAAGCGGTCGCTCACGCGCGCGCCCGGCTCCAGCGCCAGGTTTTTCAACTCGAAGATGCCGCCGCGGCGGTGCGCCTTGGCGTCGATACGTCCCACCAGTGCGCCGCGGCGCAGGATGGGCAGCGTGAAGTAGCCATAGCGGCGCTTTTCGGCCGGCGTGTAGCATTCGAGGCGGTAGTCGAAATCGAACAAGTCCACCGCGCGGCGACGGTCCCATACCACCGGGTCGAACGGCGACAGGATGGTGGTCAGCGTCGGCGACAGGCTCCCATCGGCTGCGGCCTGCGCCAGGTCGGCCAGTTCGTGGTGGATGTAGACGGGATCTTTCCAGCCATCGACGCGGGCACGCAGCAGCAAGCCCTCATCGGCCAGCTCCTCAAGGTCGGGGCGCGGCGGCTTGGTGCGGTAATAGTCGGCCACCCAGGCGCTGCGCGCCAGGCCCAGTGCCCTCACCGATTTCAATGCCAGTTCGCGCCGGGTCTCGTCCATGCCCGGCATCCGGCTGTCATCCCAGCCTGGCAATACGCGCTCGGCCAGGTCGTAGACGCGCTGGAAATTGTGGCGGCGCGCGATCATCAATTCGCCGGCCGTGAACAGCACTTCCAGCGAACGCTTCTCCGGCTTCCACTCCCACCAGCCGCCGCCTTTGCCGTCGGTGCGCTCGAAGTCGGCCGACCGTACCGGCCCGTTGCTGCGGATATGCTGCAGCACGCGGTCGACATCGGCGCGCCGCTCCTTCATCCACTGCACAGAATATTTCCATCCCATCGCGCTGGGATCGACCATGCGATGGCGCAGCAAGCGGTAATCCTCGATCGGCACGAAGCAAGCCTCATGCGCCCAGTATTCGAACAGCGCGCCTTCGGCCAGGTGTTCCTCCAGCCAGGGCTGGGGATAGTCGCCCAGCCGGCTCCACAACACCAGGTAAGGACTGCGCGCCACCACGTGGATGGTGTCGATCTGCAGCACGCCCATGCTGCGGATCGCATCCAGCACGTCGGCCTTCTGCGCCTTGCGCCGGCGCGGCTGCAGCAAGCCCTGCGCCGCCAGGTGCAAGGCACGGGCCGCGGCGAGGGATAGATTCAGTTCGGTCAAGACTAGCTTCCTATAGGAGGTGAACGCCTATTCTAATAGTGAATTGACAGTATTTCTTGGCAATTTGTGAATGATGGTGGCTGCAAGGCAGCATTGTTCCGTTTTTTTGTGTCCACTGCAGGGGTTTGGGCGCAAAATAAGCCTGTGCCAAAGTCAACCGCCCGTCAGATTTTCCGCCAGCTGTATCGCATGATACTGCTGCCCTCTTTCACGCTGGTTTTGCTGGTGGTGATGTGGGCCGACGTTTTTTACCAGCTCAAACAGGACGCCGAAAGCGCGCACTACGACGCCGTGCAGCATAGCCATTCGCTGGCGCGCACGCTGGCCGAACACTCCGGCCATCTGCTGCGCCAGGCGGACCACGCCACCCAGCTTTTCAAGCTCAAATTCGAGGAAACCAACGGCGCCCTGCGCCTGCCTGAATTCAGCAAGCGCGGCGGCCTGCTGGATTCCGTCATGCCGGCCCGCCTGGAGTTGCCGATCGCGTTGATCGACGCCAACGGCAAGCTGGTCGACAGCATGCATGGCGCCTTCCCTCCGAACTCCGCCAACCAGGGATTTTTCAAGGCACTCTCCACCACAGCCGGCGATGCGGCCCTGGTCACCAACCCGATGGTGGAGCCGATCACCAGGAAGTGGCAAATCCAGATCGCGCGCAGGCTGGACGACAAGGCCGGCAAGTTCGCCGGTGTGATCGTTTTGATGATCGATCCGGCTTATTTTGTGGAGGACTACGACCGCCTGCACGTGGACGAAGGCGGGCTGGTCATGCTGATCAGCCGCGACACCGCCCTGGCCACCGGCCGCGTCGACGAAAAACTGTTCATCACCGATACCATCGACTTCGTGGCGCCGGCCGATCCGGTCAACCTGCCGGAAGAACTGATACTCAAGACCCCGATCGACAAGACTGAACGCATCTACGGCTTCCGCGACATGCCTCGCTTCTCGCTGACCGCTGTGGTGGGCGACGCCAAGGAGCACGCGCTGGCCAAATACTACAGCCAGCGCCGGCTCTACTTCGGCGTCACCGCCATCGTTTCAGTGGTGGTGCTGGTATTCAGCTTCCTGCTGACGCGCCAGGCGCAGCGCCTGCGAGAAAGCACCCGCGAGGCCACTTATGCGCGCGAAAAGCTGCACGCCGCCGTCGATGCCAGCCTCGATGCCCTGTTCCTGATCAAGGCTTGCCGTGCCGGCGGCAGCGGCAGCGAAATCACGGACTTCATCCTGGTCGACGTGAACGAGCGCGGCGCACGCGTTCTCGGCCACGGTGCAGACGAGGCCTTGGGCAAGCGCATGGGAGATATGCTGCCGCACTGGCATAGCGAAGGAATGTTCGACAAATGCCTGGGCGTGATGCGCACCGGCGAGCCGCTGGAAGAGGAATTCGAATCGACGGTATTCGGCGAGCAGCTCTGGTTGCGGCACCAGATCGTCGCCATTGAGGATGGCGTCGCCGTGACGGCGCGCAACATCACGGAGCGCAAACGCTCCGAAATGGCCGTGCGCCAGAATCAGGCGGAGCTGCAGGCCGTCAACGATGCCTCGCCGCTTGGCCTGGTGCGGGCCGACAAGGATGGCAAGTGCACCTACGTCAACCGGACCTTCGAAGCGATCACCGGCATGGCACGCGAGACGGCGCTGGGGGACGGCTGGTTCAATGCCGTGCATCCGAACGACCGCGACATGCTGCGCGCATCGCTGCGCCACCTGAACACCACCCAACAGGCTTTCCAGGAGACCCTGCGCTGCGTGCACCCGGACGGCAAGATCGTCTGGACATCGATCAAGGTGGCGCCGATCGTGATCGACAATGCGATCGCCGGCTACGTCGGCACGCTGGACGACATCACCCTGGTGCGCAAATCCGTCATGGCGCTGCGCGAGAGCGAAGCGCGGCTGCGCACCATCGCCGATACGCTGCCGGCCATGATCGCCTACGTCGACTTCGAAGAGATTTATCGCTTCCACAACCTGGCTTACGAACGCGAATTCAGCAAGACCGGCCTGCAAGTAACCGGGCGCACCGTGCAGGAAACCGTGGGCGAGAAGCGCTATGCCATGCTGCAGCCGTATATTGCCCGGGTACTGCGCGGCGAGACCCTGACCTTCGAGGAAGAAGACGACACCGGCGACTACCTGCGCACCTACGACGTGGTCTACATCCCCCAGCTGGACGAAGACGGCATCACCGTGATCGGCTTCCACGTCATGCGGCAGGACGTGACGGCGCAAAAACGCGAAAAACAGCGCCTGCTCAAACTGTCGCAGGTCGATGCGCTGACGGGGCTCACCAACCGCGCCGGCTTCCTGCAAAAGCTCAGCGAGACCATGGTGACGTGCCGGGAAAGCGGCGGCCTGATGGCCGTGATGTACCTCGACATCGACCGTTTCAAGCCGGTCAACGATACCTATGGTCATGCGGTCGGCGATGCACTTCTCAAGGCGTTTTCGGCGCGCCTGTCCAATACGGTCCGTGCCAGCGATACGGTGGCACGCCTGGGCGGCGACGAGTTCACCATCATCATGGATCACATCACCAAGACCGAAGATGCCGCTTTCACCGCCTCCAAGATCGTGCACGCCATGCAGCAGCCGTTTGAACTGGATGGCATCATGGCCAATGTCTCGACCAGTATCGGGCTGACCTATTACCGCGACGAGGACGTCAGTCCGGCCGAGTTGTTGAAACGGGCCGATTTGCTCCTGTATGAAGCCAAACAGGCCGGCCGCAACACCTTCCGCAGCGGCGAACCGCTGCCGGAAATGCGCTCCCCGAACGCGGCCTGACCGGGATCAAGACATCTGGCTGCCGTTTGCGCTATATTTGCGCTTCCCACGCCCTGCTTTACATTTCATGCGCCTGCTGCACACTTCCGATTGGCACCTTGGCCAGTCGCTGCATAATTTTGACCGTTCTTACGAGCACCAGCGCTTCCTCGACTGGCTGCTGGATACCATTGTGTCCGAACAGGCCGATGCCTTGCTGGTAGCCGGCGATATCTTCGACAACGCCAATCCCTCCGCGGCCTCGCAGCGCCAGCTTTACACTTTCCTGCAGCAGGCCCGTGCCCGCGCACCGCAGCTTGATATCGTCGTCATTGCAGGCAACCACGATTCGCCGGGCCGGCTCGAGGCACCGGGCCCCTTGCTGGAGATGCACGGCACCACCGTGATCGGCTACCCGCACCGCGATGCCGGCGGCAATATCGCCATTGAACGCATGCTGGTGCCGCTGACCGGCAAGGATGGGACAGTCGCGGCCTGGGTGCTGGCAGTCCCTTTCCTGCGCCATGGCGACGTGCCGCGCCTGGCGCCGGCTGAAGCAACTGAAAACGATGACGCGCCCCAGCCAGATCCTTACCTTTCCGGCATTGCGGAGCTGTACCGCCAGGCACTGGAACTGGCCAACACGCGCGCCGCCGAAGGACAGGCCATCGTCGCCATGGGTCACTGCCACATGGTCAACGGCACCATGTCGGCCGATTCCGAGCGCCGCATTGTGATCGGCGGCACGGAAATGCTCCCGGCCGGCATCTTCCCGCCGCCAATCGCCTACGCCGCACTTGGCCACCTGCACCTGGCGCAGCAAGTAGGCCCGCACGCCCACATCCGCTACTGCGGCAGCCCGATCCCGCTCTCCTTTGCTGAGACCAAATATCCGCACCAGGTGTTGCGCATCGACCTGCAAGGAGCCCAGGTCGGCGAAATTACCGCCCTTCCAATCCCGCGCTCCGTGCAATTGCTGCGCGTACCGGAGAAGCCGGCCCCCCTGGAAGAAGTGAAAGCCGCCCTGGCCGCGCTGGAGTTGCCAGACGCGCCGCTGGAACAGCAACCGCTGCTCGAAGTGCGCGTCAAGCTTGCCGCCCCTGAGCCGGGGCTGCGCGCCGCGATTGAAGAGGCCCTGCAAGGCAAGGCTGTGCGCCTGGCCAAGATCGAAACTTCAAGCGCCGCCCGCGCCTCCTTTGAAGAAGCCGCGCTGTCGCTCGACCAGTTGGCCACCCTGCAGCCGGACGATATCTTCAAGCGCCTATACCAGCAACGCTACGGGGCCGAAGTGCCGCCCGAGCAACTGGCGGCCTTTGCTGAACTGGTGCAGCCATGAGAGTCCTGCGCATCGCCGGCAAGAACCTCGCCTCGCTGGCCGACGAATTTTCCGTCGACTTCACCTCCCTGCCGCTATCGGAAGCGGGCCTGTTCGCCATCAGCGGCCCCACCGGCGCCGGCAAGAGCACCCTGCTCGACGCCCTGTGCCTGGCGCTGTACGATGACACGCCGCGCCTGCACAAAGCGGAAGGGAAGACGCCCGATGTCGGCGACCCGGTCTCATCGCAAGACCCGCGCACCCTGCTGCGGCGCGGCGCCGCCGAAGGCTGGGCCGAGGTGGATTTCGTCGGCAACGACGGCGAGTCGTATCGCGCGCGCTGGAACGTCTGGCGCGCCCGAACCAAGGCCGCCGGCGCGCTGCAACCGACCACGATGTCGCTGCACAAGCTGCCAGGGCTGCAGCCGCTGGGCCACAAAAAGACCGAGGTCATGGCGGAAATCGTGCAGCGCATCGGCTTGAGCTTCGACCAGTTCACGCGGGCCGTGCTGCTGGCGCAGAACGAGTTCTCCGCCTTCCTCAAGGCAAGGGACGACGAGCGCGGCACCCTGCTGGAAACCCTGACCGGCAGTGGCATCTACAGCGAGATCTCAAAACGCGCTTTTGATCGCTGGCGTGCCGAAGAACTGGCACTGAAGACGCTCACCGCCGGCCTGGCTAACCAGCAACCGCTGACTCCGGAGCAGCGCGCGGAAATCGTCGCCCAGTCCGAAGCCGCCGAAGCAAGCTTGCACGCCTCCGCACAGCGCGTCACGGCATTGGAATCCCACCTGCGCTGGCACCAGCAAGCCGGACGCCTTGCCACAGCGGTGCAGCACGCACGTGAACATCTGCAGCAGCGGCAGCACGAGTCCGAAGCCGCAGCACCGCGCCGTGCCGTGCTGGCGCAACTGGATGCCGTGCAGCCTGCGCGCGCCCTGGACGACGAAGTGGTTCGACTGGCAGCCGAACGCGCCGCCACGCAGGCAGCGATTTCACTGGCAGAGCAGGAAGCTGAACGCACTCGAATGGCATTGGACGTGCTGACCGCCGACGTCCAGCAAGCCGGCGCCGCACTGGCCGCAGCAGAACAGGCGCATCACGCGGCCGCACCGCTGCTGGACCAGGCGAAAGTTCTCGATACGCGCCTGGAATCGCTGCAGTCGGCCTTCGCCCAGGCCGCCGGTTCCCGGGATGCCGCAGCCCAAGCCGAGGCCGAGGCACGTACCGCTGTCGGCGCGCACGAAGCACAACAGCAAGGACTGTCCAACGAGCAGCAGGCTTGCCAGCAATGGCTGGCAGAGCACGAACACTGGTCGGCCCTCGCCCGGGACTGGGCGCGCTGGGACGTCCTGTTTGCGCAAGCCGGCCAGCAAGCCAGCCGCGCCGGCCAGCAATCGCAAGCCCTGGCCGCCGTGCAGCAGGCCGTTGCGCGCCATCGTCAGGATGAAAAGCATGCCCGCAGCAGCCTGGAGACTGCCACCGAGCGCTTGCGCCAGGCCGAATCCCAACGCGACCAGGCCGCCAAAGCGCTGGCCGCCATCGATGCTGAAAGCATTGCCCGGCAGCGCCAGCAGCTGGACCAGCGGCGCACGCTGCTGGCCGAAGCCAGCGCCGCCTGGCAAGAGCTGGCCCAACTCGCCACGCGCCGGCAAGACCTGGCTGCACGCAGCACGTCGCTGCAGGCAGCCCGCGATGGTGCGGAGGCCGAAGTCGCCGCCGCCCGCCAGTCCAACTTGGCACTTGTCGCCGCCTCGACACAAGCCGAGCGCTCATTAAAGCTGGCCGAGGCGGCAACCGGCGAGAGCGTCGAGAAGCTGCGCTCAACACTGCAGGACGACACTCCCTGCCCGGTTTGCGGATCGCATGAACACCCTTACCGTCACGAAGACGGTCCGCTGCACGCCATGCTGGCGCAACTGCAGGCCGAAGTACACGGCTGCCGCGACAAGCTGCAACGCAATATCAAGCACGAGGCTGAGCAGCAAGCCCGCCTGCAGTCCAGTGTCGAGCAATTGGCGGCGATCGGCGTCGAGCAGACCAGCATCGACCATGCACTCGCCACCGCCCGGCCCCGCTGGCAAGCCGCCTGCGGCGCCCTCGCCGAACATCTTGGGTTGGCGGCTGCCGACGAAGACGCCCCCCGCTGGCTGGCAACGCATGCAGATGCTCTGCAATCGGCCTTGCGCTCCCTGGAAAGCCAGGAACAGTCGCACCGCCAAGCCGCCCGCACCCGCGAGGTGGCGCAGACCGCCTGCGAGCAGGCAAGCGCCGAAAGCAGCCGCCACCAGCTGGCGCTCTCCGCCGCCCAGGCGGCCCAGGCGCAATCGGAAGCGCAGCATAAAGCCCTCGACGACCAGCGCATCGACACCGCCCTGCAGATCGCCGACCTGCTCGACCAGCTTGACGCCCCGCTTGCGCGCGCCGGCTGGCAAGACGAATGGAAAGAAGGCCCGGCGCGCTTCCACGAACAGCGCGCTCGCGAAAGCAGGCAATGGCAAGCGCAACGCCAGTCGGCCGAAGAACGCGGCGCCGCCATCGCCGCATTGGCGATCGAACTGCAGGCGCTTCGCGCTAACCAGGAGCGCACCGCAACGGACGCCCATAACGCCCAGGCCGCCGCCGACGCAGCCTGCGCCGCGCGCGACGCCGCAAGCGCCGAACGCCAGGCCCTCTGGCAAGGCCGTCCAGTACGCGAAGTGGAAGCCGAACTGCGCGCAGCGATCGACACCGCCCGCGCCGCCCTGCAGGCCCGCCAGGAGTCCGCCCATCAAGCCGCCCAACAGCGCATCCGCGCCGACGAGGCCCACGCACAGGCCAGGCAACGCCTGGCAGCGCTGGACGCGGCCGCAGCAGGCGCCGCCGCCCGCCTGCAATCCTGGCTAGCCGACCACCAGAAACTCGGCATCGAAAGCCTTGACGCACTGCGCGCGCTGCTCGCCCACTCGCAGCAAGCGATCCGCGACGAGCGCACCAGCCTGCAGGCGATCGACCAGGCGCTGGCCTCCGCCAAGGCTGTGCAGGCGGAACGCGAAGCGCAGCACGCCGAGCACCTGGCCAGCACGCCGCAAGGCGAACAACGCAGCGCCGAAGAACTCGAACAGGCCCTGGCAGCGCTGCAGGAAGAACGCAAGCAGGCCAACGACCATGCCGCCGCCCTCAAACTGCAGCTGGCGCAGGACGACGCCCGCCGCAAATCCGCCGAAGCCCTGCTGGCCGACATCGCCCGCCAACAGGAAAACGAACGCCGCTGGGCCCAGCTGAATGAACTGATCGGCTCTGCCGACGGCAAGAAATTCCGCAACTACGCCCAGCAATTCACCCTCGACGTGCTGCTAGGCTACGCCAACGCCCACCTGGCGCAGCTGGCGCCGCGCTACCAGCTGGAACGCATCGACAATCCCGCCCAGCCCTCGCTTGGCCTGCTGGTGCGCGACCTGCACATGGGCGATGAAAAACGCTCGGTACACTCGCTGTCCGGCGGCGAATCGTTCCTGGTATCGCTGGCCATGGCGCTCGGCCTGGCCTCGCTGTCATCCAACCGCGTGCGGGTCGAATCGCTGTTCATCGACGAAGGATTCGGCAGCCTGGATGCGGAAACCCTGCGCGTCGCGATGGACGCGCTGGATGGTTTGCAGTCGATGGGAAGGAAAGTGGGAGTGATCTCCCACGTGCAGGAGATGACTGAACGGATCGCCACCAGGATCATGGTGCAGCCCGCAGCCAACGGTCGCAGCGCAGTTTCAGTCAGCTAGGCGCCAGGTGCGCTCGTCCTGCTCGGCGCGCACCATTTCCCATCCCAGCTCGCGGCGGATCTGCTGCGGGTCGGGCAAAGGCCGGCGTTCCTCCTGGCGCGACTGCAGCCAGTTGCGCACTGCTTCCTTGCTTGGTTGCTTGGACTTATCCATCGTAAACCTCCATCGGCATGACGGTCACTCCTTCAACGTGGGAAGTGGCGGCCAGTTGACGGAATGCGACGGCGAATTTGTTATGATGTGTAAATGGGAATCGGCGCCATTCAATCCTCCAGCACCTATGCGCCGCAGGCCAGCGCACCTGCGCGCAGCGCCACGCGCGGCGAGTCGGCCGCCTCCGCCCAGCAGGAATACTCTCCCGAAGACCAGGCAAGAATAGACCAGCTCAAGGCACGCGACCTGCAGGTTCGCCAGCATGAGCAAGCCCACCTTGCGGCTGCCGGCGGCCTTGCCACGTCCGGCGCCACTTACACCTACCAGCGCGGCCCGAATGGCGTGAACTATGCCGTCGGCGGAGAGGTGAATATCGACACTTCGCCCGGCCGCACGCCGGAAGAAACCATCAGCAAGGCGCGCCAGATCCAGGCCGCTGCCCTGGCGCCAGCCGATCCCTCCGGTCCGGACCGCAGCGTGGCCGCACGCGCCGCCCAGATGGCGCAGCAAGCGCAAGCTGAGCTTTCAACAAAGCAACAAGAAGTCCAGCGTGAATATGGCCTTTCCGAAAAGCAAGCGACGATCGATATCTTTGCCTGATAAAATCGTCCTTTTGCCCGGAGTCTAGGCCATGTTCCTGAAAGCCCCACGCACCCTCACCTTTAAATGCGCGAAATGCAGCAAAGCAGTTAAGGTTGCATTGCAGAAAACTTCTGCATGCTCGCACATTACGCCGTACTATGGTGTCTGTACTTGCGGCGAAGTGAAATTGCACGCAACCGGTGCCCCGGAAGCCGTCAAGTCGTACCTGGAATCGAACGGCTTGTGGACCCATCATCATTGATAAACCTCAAGAAATCCGGAAACTTGCCGTATCAGGGGTAGTGCACCTAAAAGGTTTCCTATCATGAACCCGCTAAACTCCATCGGCCCACGCCAGTACCAGAACACTTCCTTGTCCCCTGCCACCTCGCAGGCGGAAAGCAAGCCTTCGCGCGCCAATGCAGTGCGGGACGTGAATGCGGATAGCGCGGTGTCCCTGTCCAGCAACGCGGTCGACCTGCAAAAGCGCGTCGACCAGCTGGGCAACAGGACCGTCGACATGGCCCAGGACCTGATTGGCAGCTTCGCAAAAAGTTTGCTTGGCGACAACGCCAAAGGCGCCAAGATTTCCTTCGATTCCGTCGCACTGGAATCGAATGCCAGTTTCGCTGCCGGCGCACTGCACGCAGAAGGTGCCGATGGCGTGGCCGATGCATTTGGTTTTAGCCTGGACGAGAACTCCCACTTCCTCGGCAAAGGCACCATCACCACCGCCGATGGCCGCAAGCTGAGTTTTGAAGTGGAAATCCAGTACGAAGCCAGGATGACCGCCGGCGCAGCCTCCAGTGTGCCATCGCGCCGCAAGGACCAAGCCGACCAGAACCCGGCCATGCCGCTGCCGGAAGTGGAATTCCCGGACATCGATTTCCCTGGCAGCCTGGCCGACCTGTTCCGCCTGATGGACCGCAATATCAGCGCCACCCTCAAGCAGCAGGACGAGCTGGGCCAGGAAAGCGACGCCGGCAACCTGACCATGCGCCTGCTCAAGCTGGTCGATTCGGAATCGCCGCTGGACACCTACCTGCCGGCGAACGCCAGCGAAAAAGCCAAGGCTTACGGCCGCCTGCAATCCGAGCCAGGCCAGGCTGCGGAACTGGCGCATGCCGCCAACGCCGCCCGCCAAGCTGCGCGTAACGGCGAAATCGACCCGCCGAGCGACGACATCGATCCACCGGCGACCGCGATTGACCCACCTGCGACCGAAATTGACCCGCCGGCAACCGATATCGATCCACCGCAAGCCGCCGCCGCCCCAATTGACCCGCCAGCGCCAGCCATCGCCCCGGCCCCTGAGGAACCTCCAGCAGCCTGAGCCCGCGTATAATTGCGATCCTCCTGAATTGAAATTCGGGGTCAGCTCTGGCAATCGGACAAAATGTCCGATTGCCAGAGCTGACCCCGAATTTCATTAGAAAAGCCACTATGCAAGAAATCCACTGGACAGAACAAGGCGAGCCGCGCTCCGCGCGCTGGCATTCCGAATCCGGCAACCCGCCGCCCAAGCGCGTGCAGGTTGCCGACGACACCATGAACGCCGACGTCGCCTATCGCCTCGCCTGCGAAGGCACCGCCCTGCTTTGGCGCGGCGATTTCCAGAACGCGCGCCAGCTGCTGCAGGCGCTGGCCCGCCGCGCTGACCATAAGAAAGCCAAAGGCGGCAAGGGCCGCAAGGTGGCAGCGCCCAAGGCGCCTGCCAACGCTACTGAAGCCTTCCACCTCCACCGTCAGGCCCAGTCGCAGCGTGCCCGCACGCTGGCCATGCTGCTGGTTCCTTTTGAACCCGGCTACCGCATTCCCTTGCGCCGCGCGCCTGACGTGGCACTGGCCTGCAACGAGGCTTATGGCCGTGGCGAAGATGCTTTCGTGATTTCCCTGCGCGAGCTGCAAGGCCTGATCGGCGCCCATGAATGGCGCAAGGCCGGCGTGCCGGTGGCTGCGCTGGGCGAACGTATCCACCCGCACTACGGCGTGTTTTCGCCTGTGCGCGGCGAGTATGTCCAGCTTGTGGCCGATGCTCCGCTGCCGAAAGGCGCTTCGGAGCTGGCTTTCGATATCGGCGCGGGTACCGGCGTGCTGTCCGCTGTGCTGGCCAAGCGCGGCGTGAAGCGCGTAATCGCCACTGATATGGACAAGCGTGCCCTCAGTTGTGCTCGCGACAACCTTTCCCGCCTGATGCTGGATGACCACGTGGAATTGCTGGAGGCGGACCTGTTCCCTCCCGGCCAGGCGCCACTGGTGGTCTGCAACCCGCCATGGGTGCCGGCACGCCCGAATTCCTCGGTGGAGCACGCGGTCTACGATCCTGACAGCCGCATGTTGCGCGGCTTCCTGTCCGGCTTGAAGACCCACCTGACGCCTGGCGGCGAAGGCTGGCTGATCCTGTCCGACCTGGCCGAACACCTGGGCCTGCGTTCGCGCGCCGAACTGGAAGAGTGGATCGCCGCCGGCGGCCTGAAAGTACTGGGCCGTCTCGACGCTCGTCCGGTCCATCCGAAAGCCAGCGACGCCAGCGATCCCCTCCATGCCGCCCGTTCGGCAGAGCTTACTTCCCTCTGGCGTCTTGGTATCGCATAAATCGACCTTGCGGAACCGAAATGCGTGAGCTATAATGCTTGCCTCAGACGCGGGGTGGAGCAGTCTGGCAGCTCGTCGGGCTCATAACCCGAAGGTCACAGGTTCAAATCCTGTCCCCGCAACCAGATTTCAAAAAGCCGTTGCCTTTGCAACGGCTTTTTTCATTTCCGGGTGCGCCAATGCAGATTTCATCTTGCTTACGCTGGATTCCAGTCCTGGCCTTGCTTGCAGCATGCGCCAGTCCCGGCAACCAATCCGACACCCTCGCCCGCAAACTCAGCGCCGACATCCTGGCCAGCAGCAGCGCCACGCTGACGCTGGAAAAGTGGTGTGCCGACCATTCCATGGCGGCCAACCCGAAGATCGTGGCTCGCCTGGTGCCCGGCGCGGACAAACCGGCCAGCCAGGAAACGCTTGCCCGCCTGGGCGTAGCCAGCGCCGACATCAAATACCGCCGCGTGCAGCTTTTCTGTGGCGCACATCTGTTTTCCGAAGCAGACAATTGGTACGTTCCCAGCCGCCTGACGCCGGAAATGAACCGGCTGCTGGAGCAAACCGACACGCCATTCGGCAAAGTGGTGCAGCCGTTGGCGCCTTATCGCCGCACGTTCTCCAACACCATGCTGCAATCGCCATCAGCACTGTTCGAACATGCAGCGGTGCTGTACTCCGCCTCCCACCAGCCCATCGCCGAAGTACGCGAAACCTACCAGCGCGGCACCCTCGCCTTTTTGTAATCGAACTGTCACAATTACACGCGACAAGAACCGCAAGGAGCGACGCGTGAACGAAAAAGACATCTCGAAAGACCAGCCGGCCAGCCCAACGCGCCGCCGCATTTTCCAGGCAGCCGGCGCCGCTGGCCTTGCCGCCAGCCTGCCTGGCGTAACCGCCGCCCCTGCATCGAAACAGGCCAAGCCAGCCAAGGCCATGTCGCTGGACGACAAACTGCAGGCCAACGTCAAGAACGTGGTGGTGATCTATCTGGAGAACCGCAGTTTCAACAACCTGTTCGCCGATTTCCCCGGCCTTGCGTCGCCAATGTCGGCGCTGAAGCCAGCCGACTACCAGCAGCGCGACTACGACGGCAGCATCCTGCCGACGCTGCCGAAAGTCTGGGGCGGCCTGGTGCCGGTCCCGCAGGATATCGCCGGCAAGCGTTATGAAGTCAAGGAAGACCAGCTTACCGGCCTGCCTAACGCCCCATTCAAGCTGGTCGATGCCGAAGGCAAGCCTCTGCCGGAATCGGTCATCACGCGCGACCTGTGGCACCTGTTCTACCAGAACCAGATGCAGATCAACGGCGGCAAAAACGACGGCTTTGTCGCCTGGGGCAATACCGGCGGCATGGTGATGGGCTATTACAGTGAAACGGAAAAGAACCTCGGCCTGTGGCAAGTGGCGCGCCAGTACACGCTGTGCGACAACTTCTTCATGGCGGCCTTCGGCGGCTCTTACCTGAACCACCAGTTCCTGGTTTCCGGCCGCTGCCCGGTCTATCCGGATGCAGCCAACAGCCCGGCCAAGCGCAAGATCGCGGTCCTGTCCGATGGCCCGACCGGCCATACCCTCGCCCTTGATCCAAAGAGCCCGAAATCCGCTATGGAAGGCAGGCCGCACTACGCGAACGATGGCGCCATCACGCCCGACGGTTTCGCGGTGAACACCATGGCCCCACCCTACCAGCCAAGCTTTGTGCGTCCAGCGCCGGGCGGCGATCCACTGCACGCCAATCCGGAAGACCCGGCCTACCTGCCGCCGCAAACCTATGACACTATTGGCGACCTGCTTTCGCGCAAAGGCGTGAGCTGGGCATGGTACGGCGGCGCGTACCAGGCAGCACTGGACCACAAGGGCGGCGGCAGCAAGCCGAACTTCCAGTACCATCACCAGCCGTTCAACTATTTCAAGAGCTTCGCGCCCGGCACCGCCGAACGCACCGCCCACATCCGCGACGGCGGCCTGGGCGACAGCCCGATTTCGAACAAGTTCCTGGCCGACGTGGTGGCAGGCAAGCTGCCGGCCGTGAGCTTCTACAAGCCGCAGGGCAACCTGAACCTGCATGCCGGCTACTCGGATATCGAGTCCGGCGACCAGCACATCGTCAACGTTCTGGAGCACCTGAAGAAATCGCCGCAGTGGGAAAACATGGTGGTGGTGGTGACCTTTGACGAAAACGGCGGCTGGTGGGACCACGTGGCGCCGCCGAAGGGCGACCGCTGGGGTCCCGGCTCGCGCATCCCGGCGATCATCGTGTCGCCGTTCGCCAAGAAGTCCACGGTGGACCACAGCTTCTACGACACCACGTCGATCCTGCGCTTCATCACCCGCCTGCATGGCCTGCCTTTGCTGGAAGGCCTGGCCGAGCGCAACAAGGCATTTGCCGAACGCGGGGCGCTGCCGCCGGGCGACCTGACCGGAGCCCTCGCCTTCCGTTGACATGGTTGTCCGTGTTACAATCCGCCGGTTCTAAAAGGAAGCCCGACTGTTTCAGCCGGGCTTTTGTTTTCTGCGACGGATAATGAGAGATAAAAAAGACAACGCGACAATCGACCTGCCGGGCTTCGAGCCTGCGGAGCCGATGACGCCGGAAGCCAAGCTTCCGCCGCCGCCGCGTGTGCGCCGCTCTTCGCGCAAACAGGAACAACTCGACTTGCTTGGCGAACTCGGACCAACCGACGCCAGCGGCCTGCCAATCTGGCAGAATGATCCCAACCTGGACCTCACCGGCCTGCCGATCTGGCAGCGCGACTAAAAAATGACCTCTTTCGCTACCCTGCCACTGTCCGAAAAACTCCTTGCCAACCTGGACTCGCTGGGCTACCGCGAAATGACCGAGATCCAGGCACAGAGCCTTCCATCCATCATGGAAGGCCGCGACCTCATTGCACAAGCCAAGACCGGCAGCGGCAAGACCGCAGCTTTCGGCATCGGCATGCTGTGCAACCTGAATACCGCCTGGTTTGCCGTGCAGGGACTGGTGCTCTGCCCTACCCGCGAACTGGCCGACCAGGTAGCCAATGAATTGCGCCGCCTGGCACGCTGCGTGCCGAACGTGAAGGTGGTGGTACTGACCGGCGGCACCCCGATGCGTCCGCAGATCGCATCGCTGGAATTCGGCGCCCACATCGTGGTCGGCACGCCAGGCCGCGTGCGCGACCACCTGTCGCGCGAATCGCTCGACCTGTCCAACGTGCGGATGCTGGTGCTGGATGAAGCCGACCGCATGACCGACATGGGCTTCTACGACGAAATCGCCGGCATCGTGCGTGCGTGCCCGAAGCGCCGCCAGACCTTGTTGTTCTCGGCGACCTACCCGGACGACATCCGCCAGGCGACGGAAGCCTTCCTGGCCGATCCGGTCGAAGTGACCGTGGAAGCGCAGCACAGCGGCGGCCAGATCGAGCAGCGCTTTTACGAAATCGGCTTCGACGACCGCGACAAGTCGGTCGGCAAACTGCTCAAGCACTACCAGCCCGCATCCGCCATCATCTTCTGCAACACCAAGGTGCACTGCAAGGAATTGCTGGATGAACTGCATGCGGAAGGCTTTTCCGCGCTCGCCTTGTACGGCGAACTGGAGCAGCGCGAGCGCGATGAAATCCTGGTGCTGTTCTCCAACCGCAGCTGCTCCATCCTTATCGCCACCGACGTCGCCGCGCGCGGCCTCGACATCGCCAACCTGGAAGCGGTGATCAACGCCGACGTATCGCGCGACACTGAAGTCCATATCCACCGCATCGGCCGCACCGGCCGCGGCGGCGAAAAAGGCCTGTCTCTGACGCTGTGCGCCCCGAACGAAAAGAAATGGGTCAAGCTGATCGAAGACTACCAGGGTGCACCAGTTGAATGGCACGACATCAAGGAGCTGGCGGAAGATGAATTCGTAAATGCAGAACCGGCGCCAATGCTGACGCTCTGCATCGCAGGCGGCAAGAAGGAAAAACTGCGCGCCGGCGACGTGCTGGGCGCATTGTGCGGCGACGGCGGCCTGACCAAGGAACAGGTAGGCAAGATCAACGTCACCGAATTCCAGACCTACGTCGCGCTGGACCGCCGCATCGCCCACGACGCCTTCGCCCGCCTGAAGGCCACCAGCACCATCTCGGGAGGTGACTTCGGCAGCTTCAAAGGCCGCAATTTCAAGATGCGCTTTATCGACGTTTAAGCACGAACGGAAACGCTGGCAGGGAATTGCGGGGCGCGGCGGACCATCGTCGCCTGCTCGAAAGCGTAGGCCATGCCGATCAAGGCCGCTTCGCTGAAGGCGGTGCCAACGAAGGACAGGCCGACCGGCAGGCCGCGCACGTAGCCTGCTGGCACCGTGACGTGCGGATAGCCTGCGACCGCTGCCGGGGACGAGAAGCTCTTCGGATAATGGTCGCCGTTGATGAAGTCCGTCAGCCATGCGGTGCCGTCAGTCGGCGCCACCAGCGCATCCAGTTCGTGCGCTTTCAGCACCAGGTCAATGCCCTCTTTTCGCGAATAACGGTGATTGTTGGCCAGCGCGTCCTGGTAGGCCTGGCTGTCGAGGCCCGGCTTGGCCTCCGCGCGCTCCAGGTATTCCTGGCCGAAGTATGGCATTTCCAGCTTGGCGTTCTGCTTGTTGAAAGCGATCAGGTCGGCCATGTTTTTGACCTTTGCATTCGGCGCGTAATCGCGCAAATAGGCCGCGAGGTCGACTTTGAATTCATGCAGCAGCACTTCGGTTTCGCTGTCGCCGTACTTCTCCGTGTTGGGCACCTGCACGTCGACCAGGATTGCACCTTGCGCTTTCAACGCTTCCAGTGCCTTTTCGATTTCTGCATCTACGCCATCACTGCCGCCGAAGAAATTGCGGGCAACGCCAAGCCGCTTGCCGCGCAACGCATCGCGCTTCAAGGCCGACGAATAATCGGCTGCCTTGCCGGCGCCATCCTGCGTGACCGGATCCTTGGGATCGATGCCCGCCATCGCGGCCAGCATCAACGCGGCGTCGGAAACGCTGCGCGCCATCGGGCCTGCCGTGTCCTGCGAGTGAGCGATGGGGATGATGCCGCTGCGACTCACCAGCCCAATCGTCGGCTTGATGCCGACCAGGCCGCAAATCGATGCCGGCGAAACGATGGAGCCATCGGTTTCGGTGCCGACCGCCAGCGTTGCCAGTCCGGCGGCAATCGCCGCGCCGGAACCGGAACTGGAGCCGCTGCAGTTGCGGTCCAGCGAATACGGGTTGCGGGTCAAGCCGCCGCGTGCACTCCATCCGCTGACGGAATGGCTGGAGCGCATATTCGCCCATTCGCTCAGGTTGGTCTTGCCGATGATGACCGCGCCGGCCTCGCGCAAGCGCGCCGCCACGTGCGAGTCGCGCGCCGCCCGGACGCCGGCCAGTGCCAGCGATCCGGCCGTGGTGCTCATGCGGTCTGCTGTCGCGATATTGTCTTTCAGGAGTACCGGGATGCCGTGCAGCGGTCCGCGCACGCGACGCTGATGGCGCTCACGATCCATTTCGCGCGCAATCTTCAGCGCCTCAGGATTGATCTCGATGATGGAGTTGATGCGGGGGCCGGACTTGTCGATCGTATTGATCCGCGCCAGGTACTGCGAGGTCAGCGCATGCGAGGTCAGCTTATTGGCGGCCATCAGGTCCTGCTGATGCTGGACACCGGCATCCAGCACGGACGGCACTGCAGCCTGCGTACGCGGCAAACCAGCTGCCCCACCGGCAGCCAACCCCAACTTCACGAAACCCCTTCGATCCATCTGGTACGCCCTCAGTCAAGAAAAGCACAAACCAGTAGAATACCAGCAGTTTGCAAGTAATTAATACTGCCTAAAAGCAAAAAAGCCCGCTTGCGCGGGCCTCTTATTGCGTAATTGCAACAAACTGCTGCAATTAACCGCGAACGACCTTCTTGAACTCGTGGGTACGAGTGTCGATCTCAACGATGTCGTCCTGGGATACGAACAGTGGCACCTGGATCGAGAAGTTACGGCCTTCGATGGCGTTTTCCAGTTTCGCTTCCTTGGTCACGTTACCGGAGGTGTTGCCCTTGACTGCTGGCTCCGAGTAAATGATCTGGCGAGCGATGGTGGTTGGCAGTTCAACGGAGATTGCTTTGCCGTCGTAGAAGACAGCTTCGCACTCCATACCGTCTTTCAGGTAGTTGACGGCTTCGCCCATGTTCTCTTCTTCGATTTCGAACTGGTTGTACTCTTCGTCCATGAACACGAACAGTGGGTCAGCGAAGTACGAATAGGTAACTGGCTTCTTGTCCAGAACGACCACGTCGAACTTGTCGTCGCCGCGGAACACGTTTTCCAGCGGGGAGCCGGTCAGCAGGTTCTTCATCTTCCATTTGTAGGTGAAGCCAGTGCGGGACGAGCCGTTGACGTCGGAGCGCAGAACGATGAATGGCTTGTCTTCAACCATGATGATGTTGCCGACACGAATCTCTTTTGCGAATTTCATAGCGAATATATACCGGTTAAGGGGAGTTGCAGTAACCGTGCATTATAGCACGGGGTTATGATGTATTACCTGAGCGATGCACAAAATTTAGTCAAATTCGTGGCCAGATCGCCGTTTGCCAGGATTTTTTGTTGCCATTCCGACGACTTTGCCGAAATTTCAGGCATTGCCGTAGCGAGGGCTTTCCACAGGGCCGGCCAGTCGCCTTGCGCCGCGCCGTTCCAGCACAGCGAAAACTCATCGAGCGCACTGCCCGCCGCATAACGCTGCAGGAAAGCGCGCAACTTCTTATGGTGCAGGTTTTCATCTTGCGCGTAAATGTGCCAGATGAAGGATTTGCCAGCCCACTGCGCCCTCACCCAGGAATCTTCGCCGCGCACGAAGTTCAGGTCGCAGGACCAGAGCAGCTTGTCGTAATCCTGTTGCGGCACGAACGGCAACACGCGCACCGTCAGCGCACCTTCGCTGCGAACCGCGCCAGGCACAGCTGGCTGACCGAGGAAGTTTGCTACTGCCTCACTCGCCACACCTTCCGGCACCAGGCAAGTCACTTGCTGCCCACCGTCGCGCCACGCCGAGAACAATTCGGCGACCGGTGCATAGGGATAGCAGAACAACGACACCGTCATTGCCGTCGCCTCGGCTTCCGTTACGCCCAGGGACGACAGGAAAGTCGAGACGGCAACGGGATCGGAGATATAGGCGCGACGCTTGGCTTCAAGGTCTTTTTCGTACAAAAGGCCGCCTGTTTTTTCGGTGAACCCGGGGAAGAAGAAATACTTCGTCAGCGGCAGCCGCGGATGCCTGGATGGCAGGCTATGGCAGCCCTCCACCCATTCTTCCGCACTCAAGCCTTCGAGGTTCAGCCACACCGGGCGCTCCTGACGCTGCGCCATCGCGGCAATATAGCCCGGCGGGATGTCGCAGCCAAAGAATTCGATCACGATGTCGGCAACGTCGGCGGCGGTGTACTCGCCTTCCTGCGAAGTCCAATGGCGCACTGCGATGTTGTCAACCAATTGGCGTTCCGCAGCCACGTCGACCTGCGGGCAGATGCGTTGGAAAGTACGCATGTCATCGACCCACAGCGTAACGGCGATGCCGTGCTCACGCTGCAACTGGCGCACCAGGCGCCAGCAAATGCCGATGTCGCCAAAATTATCGACAACTTTGCAAAATAGATCGAGGGACAAGCTGGTAGACATAGGCCGGAAAATGAAAAAGCCGCACTAGGCGGCTTCATTCTAATCTGTGGCGTCCCCACGGGGATTCGAACCCCGGTACTCACCGTGAAAGGGTGATGTCCTAGGCCTCTAGACGATGGGGACCCTGGACT
>Ga0209050_1001552_pt1 | contig 23993 bp, 13 predicted proteins | sample Araplavi_mTSA_r2_FD_184276 | JGI IMG/M metagenome (GOLD analysis project Ga0209050, IMG submission 184276) | Arabidopsis root microbial communities from North Carolina, USA - plate scrape MF_Cvi_mTSA_r2 (SPAdes) (version 2) | ecosystem: Host-associated > Plants > Roots > Endosphere | place: USA... | reverse complement strand
TTCGGAAGGACAGGCCGCCACGGCCATTACGGCATCGCTTACGGTAACGGATGTAGACAATGCAAACCTCAGCAGCGCCACCGTCCAAATCACGGCCGGCTTTTCCAGCGGACAAGATGTGCTGGCCTTTGCCGGCATGCCGGGTATTACGGGTTCTTTCATCGGCAGCACGCTCACGCTTTCGGGGCTGGCCACCGTGGCCGACTACCAGGCAGCGTTGCAATTGGTCACCTATCGCAATTCGAACAACAACAATCCCTCTGCCGCTACGCGCACGATTACGTTTCGTGTGAACGACGGCGCGGCCAATAGCAACACCGTATCGCGCAACATCACCTTTACGGCGGTGAACGATGCGCCCGTGCTGGCCGCCACCGAAAGCATGGCGGCTACCTTCACCGAAGGTGCTGCAGCCCTACAAGTTACAGGCGCCACCACGGCCGTGGATGTGGACAGCAACATCACGGGTGCTACCATTCAGATCACCGGCAACTATGTGTCTACAGAAGATGTGTTGACCTATGTAGCCGTGGCCGGCATCACCGGCACCTTCGACGCCCTGACGGGTACGATGACGCTTAGCGGCGCGGTGGCGGCCTCCAGCTATCAAAACGCCATTCGTAACATTCGTTATCAAAACACAAACATAAACAACCCGTCGACGTTGCAGCGCACGGTGAGCTTTACGTTGACCGACGGAATTGATAACAGTAACACGGTCGCCCGCAACATCAATGTGAACGGTACGAACGACGCGCCCGTCCTCGCCGGCATAGAAAGCACCGCCCTGGCCTACACCGAAGACGATGCCCCGACGGCGATCACCTCTTCCCTTACCGTAACCGATGTGGACCTGACCAACCTGGCCAGCGCCACCGTTCAGCTGACCACCAACTACGCCAACGGGCAAGATGTGCTGGCCTTTGTACCAGCCAACGGCATCACGGCCACCTTCACTGCAGGCACCGGCACGCTCACCCTGACGGGACCGGCAAGCATCGCCAACTTTGAAGCGGCGCTTCGGTCGGTGACCTATGAAAACACAAATCATTTCAATCCGTCCGTTCTTACGCGCACGGTCGTGTTTCGTATAAACGACGGCACAGCCAACAGCAACACCCAAACGCGTACGATCACGCTCACACCCGTGGACGACGCACCGGTGCTGGCGGCAATCGAAGCGACAAGTCTCGCGTATGCGGAAGGCATGGCCGCGACGTCCGTGACGGCAAGTACGACCGCGGCCGACGACAATTCCAACCTGACCGGTGCGGTGATCAAGATCACCACAAATTTTGTGAACACGGAAGACGTGTTGTCCTTCAACAACACCGCTTCGATTACCGGTACGTGGGATGCCACCAGCGGCACGCTGACGCTGACCGGTACCACCACGGTGGCCAATTATCAAAGTGCCCTGCGCGCGGTGCGGTACCGGAACACGAACAATGCCACACCTTCTCCCGTCACGCGCACCGTGAGTTATGCGGTGAGCGATGGCACCTTTGCCAGCAACACGGTGACCCGCAACATCACGGTAACACCCGTAAACGATGCGCCTACCGCGGTGGCCGATCCCGTGTCGGTGATCGAAGAGACCACGCTTGACATCTTTCCGCTCACCAACGACACCGACATCGACGACGCGATCGATCCCACCTCCGTAACGCTCATCGCTACACCGGCCAACGGCACGGCGACGCTGGATGCTGCCACGGGCAAGATCACCTATGTGCCCAACGCAAATTTTAGCGGCACCAACACCATCACCTACACCGTAAAAGACATGACGGGTGCCACATCCAACGTAGGCACCATCACGATCACGGTAAACAACATCAACGATGCGCCTACGTTTACAAAAGGTGGAGATGTGACGATCGTGGAGGATGCGGGTGCGCAAATTATACCCGGCTGGGCCACGGCGATGAACGATGGCGATCCGTTCACGTCGCAATCCCTCACCTTTGTGATAAGCTCCGACAACAGTGCGTTGTTTTCTGCCGGTCCCAGCATCAACAGCAGCACAGGCCAACTGACGTTCACCACGGCCACCAACAAGAACGGCGTCGCGAATGTGACGGTATCTTTGCGGGACAACGGATCGAGTACGGCGCCAAACGTAAACATCAGTGCGCCGCAGACCTTTGTGATCACGGTGTATACGGTGAACGACGCGCCGGTAGCCGTGGCAGACTTTTACAGCACCAGCTCGAACACGGCGCTGTCATCAAACGCGCAGGCCAACGACACGGATCCGGAAGGGGACACAAAAATCTATTCCGCCACACCGGCGGTTCCCCCGGCGCATGGTACCGTGGTGATCCAACCCACCGGAACATTTACCTACACCCCCGACGGAAGCTTTACCGGAACCGACACCTTTACCTACGAGGTGTGTGATGATGGAAACGACAACGGGGTGCCCGCCTCGCGATGCAGTACAGCGCAGGTCACGGTCACCATCAACCCTCCGAACGCCATTTACAACATTGTGGGCAACAATTCCATTCAACTGTCGTCACACTGCTTCATTCTGACCAAGGCGCTCAACAACCAGCAGGGCGCGGTGTGGAATCGCTTTCCATTGGATCTGCGCTACTCCTTCGAGCTTAACTTCGACGCCATGTTCAGCGACACGCTGGACGTGCACGATGACGGCGCTGATGGTATTGTATTCACACTGCAACGCGACGACACCCCTCCGCCATTGAATACACCCGGATCACCCATCGATGCGCGGGGTTCGGTAGGCGAGTATCTCGGCATTGGCGGCGTGTCGCCATCGCTTGGCATTGAGGTCGATACGTATCAGAACGCAGGCGAGCCGGCCTTTGACCATATCGCGATAAGCCGCGACGGTAGTGTGTACAACATAGTGTCGGCCCCCGTGCCCGCGAAGGAAGATGGCACCGGTCCATTGAATATTGAAGATGGCTTGACACACACAGTGCGGATTTTTTGGGACCGCCCGGCCAGCACCTTGCGCGTATACTTCGACGGCGTGGAGCGAACCCGTTATACCGCCGACATTGCCACTGATATTTTTGCCGGCGACCCGACCAATATCTATTGGGGATTTTCATCAAGCACCGGCGGTAAGAACAACTACCAGGCCGTGTGTGGCATCGACATGGGCGTCATCAACGAAGTGCCCTTGACAACGGCCGATGTGGGCGCAGTGAACGAAGATGCCGTATTAACCGGAGCCGGCCTGATGGCCAACGACAGCGATCCCGAGCAAGGAACGCTGGTGGTGACGGCCGAAACAAAGGCGACGCCACACGGCACGGTGACCCTACGGAGCAACGGAGCCTACGTTTACACACCCAACAAAGACTACACCGGCACGGATACTTTCACCTACCAGGTATGCGATAATTTTTCGACAGCAGGCTGCAGCACCGGCACGGTGACGCTCACCATCGACCCGGTCAACGATGCACCAACCACCATTGACGACGCACCCGTAATCGCGGAAGAATCGCCCGTGACCGTCGATGTGTTGGCTAACGACATCGACATCGACGACGCGATAGACATCACGACGGTGGCCCTTGTGGCCCATCCATCACATGGAACGGCAAGCGTGGATGCCGTCACCGGTGAAGTGAGGTATACACCGGCAGCAGATTTCTTTGGAACGGACTCTTTTACCTACACCGTAAAAGATGGGGCAGGAGCGACGTCTAACACGGCGACGGTAACGATAACGGTCACGCCGGTGAACGATGCACCTGTAGCGGTGGCCGATGTCTGGGAAGTGATTGAAGACACGCAAACCCAAATAGCGGTATTGAGCAACGACGGCGACATCGATAGTTCGCTCGACCCGGCATCGGTCGCCATTGTAACCAACCCCTTAAACGGAACCGTCACGGTGAACATGGCGACCGGCGCCGTGGTCTACACACCGGCGACGGCATACCTCGGAGCAGATTCGTTTACCTACACCGTAAACGACGTGCAGGGCCTCACCTCCAACACCGTGACCGTAACCATTTCGGTTGTGCCGCCGAATCGGCCACCGGTGGCCGTGAACGATGGCCCGGTGAGTCACGCCTCCGTGTTATCCTTGACGATCGATGTGTTGAGCAACGATAGCGACGTAGACAACGCCAACGATGAGTTGACCATTATATCGGTCACGCAGCCCGCGGTTGGATTAGTGACCATCGATGGCCGGCAACTGATTTACCAACCGGCAGGCACCGAATCGGGCACGATAACCTTTACGTATACCATCGCCGATCCCGAGGGCCTTACCAGCACGGCCACGGTGACGATAGCGTACACCTACATGCCGCTGGCCGTGTCGCAAGGTTTTTCTCCGAATGGCGACAACAACAACGACTACTGGTACATCCGCAGCATTGAAAGTTTTCCACAGAACTCGCTGAAAGTTTTTGACCGCTGGGGAATATTGGTATATCAATCGCAGCACTACGACAACGTGTCGGTGGTGTGGAATGGGCGCTCCAACACCGGGCAACAATCCGGTAACCTGCTGGACCAGGGCACATATTTTTATCTGATTGACCTCGGCGACGAATCGAAAAAAATCAGCGGCTATGTTGTCATTGTTCATTAACCGCACCTATCGCTCAACAACGACTATGAGAACCCTCCCGATATTTTTAAAGGATCGCAAACTTGCCAGCAGGCGCACGGTGTTAGCGCTGGCCCTGATGGGTTTGATGCAGTTTCACTGCCAGGCACAGCAGCACCCGATCTACACGCAGTACATGTTCAATGGATTGGTCATTAACCCGGCCTATTCCGGAAGCCACGAGTCCATCACGATGACCGCTTCGGCGCGCTTTCAGTGGACGGGCATACCGGGGGCACCACAAACCGAGGTCCTTTCCATGCACGCGCCCCTGGGCTTTTCGCGTTCGGCTGCCGGCTTTGTCGCCGTGCACGATGCCTTGGGGGTGACCAACCAGACTTCTTTTTACGGCACGTATGCCTATCGCATACCCGTGTCGAAAAATGCAAAGCTTGCCGTGGGGGGCCAGGCCGGCGTTACCTACTACCAGGCCAACTACAGCGAGCTCGATGTGGTCACGCCCGATCAACGGGTGGATCCCGTGTTTGCCGGCACCGACAGCCGTTTCCTTCCCAACCTCGGCATCGGGGTGTACTTGTACAGCAAAAAATATTATGTCGGCCTCGCGCTGCCCACGCTCATCGACAACAAATGGAATAGCCAGGACCCCGCGACGCGGGCCACGCAACAACGCCATTATTTTCTGTCTGCCGGATATGTGTTCGACCTGGGACCGGAGGTGAAGTTCAAGCCCAACGTGTTGTTGAAGTGGGTGGAGAACGGGCCCTTTCAATATGACCTCAATGCCAACGTGCTGCTGCACGAAGTGCTTTGGGTTGGTGTGAGCTATCGCATGCAGGATTCCATCGACGGCCTGCTGGAACTGAACGTGAACAAACAACTGAGCATCGGATATTCTTACGGCTATCCGACCAACGGGCTGGCCGCCTTGCAATCGGGCACGCATGAATTCGTGTTGAACTACCGCATCAAACAAAACAAAAACATCGTGTTTTCGCCACGGCACTTTTGATTATGAAAAAGCTAATTTTTCTGACGGTCTTTTGCGTCCTGGCGATCACGAGCCTGGCGCAGCACAGCAGCAATGCGTATCGCGACCTCGCCGACTCGCTCTACCGGCATCATCATTACAGTTTTGCTGCGGAATATTATCAGAAAGCCATAAAGAATTCCAAAACTCCGGGTACCCTGATGTTGCAGGCGGCAAAGTGTTACCAGAAAGTAAATGACCTGGTGCAGGCCGAGCAATGGTTCTCCAAGGCAAAAAATGGCGGGGCAGCCTTTTCGCCGGAAGATACCTACCAGTACGCGCGCGTGTTGATGACGCTGCAGAAACGCGGTGAGGCCGAAGCGATGCTGACCGATCTGTTGGCCAAAGATCCCAACGCCTTGCTGGTGCGCCGCGCGCTGATGGATGTAACCCATTTTGAACAGTACTACGAAGATTCCACACGCTATGAAGTGGTGAGCTTACCCATCAATACACCCGTGTCAGAATTTGCGCCGGCGTTTTATAAAGACGGTATCGTATACTCCGCCGCCCAACAGGAAAATTTTGCAAAGAAAAAATACCACTGGGACAACAGCCACTACCTGAACCTGTATTACAGCAGCAAGAAAGAAGGCCAGCTTCAAAAACCTGTGCTGTTTGAAAAACAATTGAACACCCGTTTCCACGATGGCCCTGCCGCGTTCTACCAGGACGACGAGAAAATGATTGTAAACCGTAATCAACCGGTGAAGGCAGAAGGCAAGCAGGACACCTGGGTGTGGCACCTTTCGTTGTTTGATGCACAGCGTTCGGCAACCGAGAAGTCGGGCTGGACGGTCACACCGTTGCCGTTTGATCAACCCCCATACTCGGCTGCGCACCCCGCCGTGTCGGAAGACGGCAATACGTTGTTCTTCGTGTCCGATAAACCGGGAGGCTATGGCGGCACCGACATCTACCGGAGCACGCGCGTAAACGGTGTATGGACCGAGCCGTTTAACCTTGGCCCTGCCGTGAACTCGATAGGCAACGAAGTGTTTCCTTTCTTTGTAAATCAAACGCTATACTTTGCGTCGAATGGCCAGGGCGGGATGGGCGGTCTCGATATTTTTAAAAGCGCATACACCGTGAACGGTTTCACACCGCCACAGAACCTGGGCTTTCCGGTGAACACCACCGCCGACGATTTTTCTTTTATCACTACGGGCGATCAGTATACAGGCTACTTCGCCTCGGCCCGGAATGGCAACGACGATTTGTTTTCATTTAAAAAGAAAGCCGAACGGGTACCCGCCCTGGCGAAAATTTTTGACGGGGTCACCCGGCAGCCGCTTGCCGGCGCCAGCGTTCAATTGATGACCTCCAGCGGCGAGGACATTACACTGACCTCCGACGACAACGGTACATTGCGCTATGCACTGCCCATGGAAACCGCCTACATGCTGGTGGGCGGCAAAGATGGAAGGGTGGGCATGGCTACCGGGCTGGCCGTGCGCGAGGAAGATGAAAGCCACATGACGCACCCCATTCCCGCTTACGGCGACACCAGCCGCATTGCCTGTGCCGGCTTTATCAAGAACGCCGAGGGCATCGCGCGCCAGGCATCCGTCATTACTATTGTTGACGAAACCACGGGCAAAGAAATACACCAGAATGGCGACCCCGCTGTTGTGAGCTTCCTCGGTGAAAAAGGTCATACCTATCGCGTGGTCATAAAAAATGCCGACGGCGAAACAACGGAACACACGCTCACGCTTGCTGCCGACGAGAAGAACGCACAGTCGTGGACGATGGTGCTGAAAGAAAAACCTTCGGTAATGCTCATGGCCGCGCGCGCCTTCCAAGCTTCTACGCAACAACCGCTCGGCGGCGCCGATGTAAAAGTGATCACCTTTTCGGAACCCGATGTAGATCTGAAAGCCGATGCTAACGGTTTGGTGGAATTCAGCCTGCAACCCGGCACCGCCTACATGGTCATTGCCACCAAGGGCAACCTGACGGGCATGCACTCGGGCATGGCCGATCCCGGTACCGACAAAACGTCGATGATCCATCCCATCCCTGCACAAGAAGCAGCGCCCCCTCCGAAACCGGCGGTGGTGCTGGCGCTGGTGACAGACGAATCAGGTGAGGTGTTGAAAGACGCGGTAGTCACCATTACCGACAAGGCCACCGGCGAGAGCGTGCCCGTAAAAATGGAGGATGGCGTGATGAGCTTTCATGGCGAACGCGACAAGCAATACAACATCAACGTATCGCACGATGGCCATGAAACAACACGGCAGGAAATCGCCATTGCGCCCGAGGGCGGCGAAGTAGAAAAGATCGCGGTGGTGTTGAAGAAGATCATCCCGCCTCCAATCCTCATGGCCGCGCGCGTATTTAAAGCCAGCGACCAATCGCCGCTGGCCGGGGCCAGTGTTAAGATCATGAGCTTCACCGAAGCCGACCAGGAACTGGTGGCCAATGAAAGTGGTGTGGTGGAGTTTACGCTGCCGCAAGGAACGCCGTATATGGTGGTGGGACAAAAAGATGGCTTTGTCGGCATGCACTCCGGCGTAGCCGACCCGGGTACCGACAAGGCGTCGGTGATCCACCCGGTGCCTGCCACCGACGAACCCGAAAAACAACTGCCCGTGCTGGCCTACCTCACCAACAAAGACGGCGACCCCGTTGACGGCGCCGTGGTGACCGTAACGGATAAAGCCACTGGAAAGAAAATGCAAGCCGACGTGAAGGATGTGTTGGTGAGTTTTGTCGGCATAAAAGGAAAAGACTACGCCATCGTCGTAACTCATAGCGACCACATCACGGTCACGAAAGAAGTGAGCGTATCCGCCGACGTGCGCGATGTGCTCAAGACCACGATTGTGCTGGAGGAAAAGCCCGCGCCTCCCATGCCCGCAACACAGCAACTTCCCGTGACGATCCGGGTAACAGGCAAAGAGGGCACTACATTGAAAGATGCCGGGGTAATCGTGACGGAAAAAACTTCCGGTAAAATTATGGAAGTCAGGACCCAGGAAGGCGTGGTGACCTTTGCCGGCGAGAAAGGAAAAGAGTATGTGATCACCGCATCGCACGCCTTGCACGAAACACTGTCGCAACAAACGACCATCCCGGCACAAGCAACCCAACCCACCACGGTGTCGCTGGTGATGGAACGCAATAATGTTCCGGCACCAGCCTTGGCAGCAACAACCGCGACCCCTGTCGACATGATGCTGGCGGTGCGTGTTTTTAACGCGGCCGACAACAGCCCGTTGCGTGGCGCTACAGTGAAGGTCATCAGCTTTGTGAAGGAAGACCTTGAATTGACGGCCGATGCTGAGGGTGTCGCTGAGTTTATGTTGCCCGAAGGCACAACCTACATGGTGGTGGGCAGCAAAGATAAATTTGTGGGCATGCATTCGGGCGTTGCCGAAAAAGGAATGGACAAAGCCTCTATCGTCCATCCCGTCCCTGCTGTAGGTGACCCCGACACGCAGCTCGCCGTGGTGGGACGCATAACCAATCGCAACAGCGATGTACTAGCGGGCGCTGTGGCCACGGTCACGGAGAAAGCGTCCGGCAAAAAGGTCAACGTGAACGTGACCGACGGCCTGTTTAGCTTCGTAGGCGAGAAGGGAAAAGAGTATAGCGTCACCATCGAACACAAAGACCACCAAACACAAACCCAGCGTGTGGCCCTTCCCGAACTGACGAGCGGTCCAGGAAAAGTTTCCTTCATCCTGGAAGAAAAAGATATGCCGGCCCCGCCGTCGATGGAGCTCGCCGTGCGTGTCTTTAAAGCAACAGACAAAACGCCGTTGGCCGGTGCACAGGTGAAAGTGATCACCTTCATTGCACCCGACCAGGAATTGATTGCCGATGCCGAGGGTATCGCGGCATTTACCATACCAGAAGATCTGGCCTTCATGGTGGTGGGCAGCAAAGACGGTTATGTGGGCACCTACCAAGGCCTGTCGGAAAAAGGAGCGGACAAGAATTCTGTGATTCACCCCGTGCCTGCATCCCTCAAAGCCGAAACCAAAACGACGGTGATTGCCCGCGTGGTAGACGAAAAAGGAATGCCGGTGGCCAACACACAAATTGAAGTGTCGAAGAAGACCACGGGAGAAAAAGTCGGATTCACGGCGCAGGACGGTATCGTGAATTTCCCGGTTGATAAGGGAACGGAATATATACTGAAAGCTACGGTGGGAGACCGCGTAGTCGAGACCAACATCGCAGTGGCACAGACCGGTGCCGATGTGCTGACGCATGCGTTGACGTTGCCAAAAGAGAAAATTGCCACGGAACAATCCGAGACCCCTGTCGACATGACGCTGGCGGTCCGTGTTTTTAACGCAGGCGACAACCGGCCGTTGCGTGGCGCCACGGTGAAGGTCATCAGCTTTGTGAAGGAAGACCTTGAGTTGACGGCCAATGCGGACGGGATCGCGGAGTTTGTGTTGCCCGAAGGCACAACCTACATGGTGGTGGGTAGCAAAGATAAATTTGTGGGCATGCATTCTGGCGTTGCCGAAAATGGAATGGACAAGGCCTCCATCGTCCATCCCGTGCCTGCGGTAGGCGACCCCGGCACCCAACTCGCCGTGGTGGGACGCATAACCAATCGCAACAGCGATGTGTTGGCCGACGCGGTAGCCACCGTCACCGAGAAAATATCTGGTGAGCAGGTCAACGTAAAAATAACAGACGGTCTATTCAGTTTCGTGGGAGAGAAAGGCAAGGAGTATAGCGTCACCGTCGAGCACAAAGACCACCAAACTCAAACGCAACGCGTAGCCCTTCCCGAACTGGCGAGTGGACCGGGAAAAGTTTCCTTCATCCTCGAAGAGAAAGATATGCCGCCCTCGCCGTCGATGGAGCTAGCGGTGCGCGTCTTCAACGCAACGGATAAAACGCCCTTGGCCGGTGCGCAGGTGAAAGTGATCACCTTTATCGCACCCGACCAGGAGTTGATCGCCGATGCCGAAGGCATCGCGGTGTTCACCATACCGGAAGATCTTGCCTTTATGGTGGTGGGCAGCAAAGCGGGCTATGTGGGCACCTTCCAAGGCCTGTCGGAAAAAGGCGCGGACAAAAATTCTGTTATTCACCCCGTGCCGGCATCACTCAAAGCCGGGACAAAGACGGCAGTGATTGCCCGGGTGGTAGACGAAAAAGGACTGCCGGTGGCCAACACAAAAATCGAGGTGTCGAAGAGAACAACCGGAGAGAAAGTCGAGTTTACATTGCAGGACGGTATCGTGAATATCCCCGTGGAGAAAGGAACAGAATACACCCTGAAAGCTACCGCGGGCGACCGTGTGGTGGAGACCAACATCGCAGTGGCACAGACGGCGGCCGATGTGCTAACGCATGAAGTGACGTTGCCAAGAGCGAAAACTGCTGCCGATGCGACTACGCCGCTCATCGTGATGCACACCGACACCGGCGCATCAAAAATTTATCTGAACACCGGCCATGCGTTTGCCGAGATCACCGAGCAAGACGGAACGTTGTTGTTGCAGGACGAAGCCGGTCAGCACACGCTGGGCGCTGGCACGCTGGAAAAATTGCAACAGGAACCGGCGGCCTACCTGGGCGCAATCGGTGTGAAAACAGATCGCACCATCACCCTGCGCAACATTTATTTCGACTACAACAAGGCCCAGCTCGACGACGACGACAAACAGGAGCTCGCCAACGTTAAAGAAGTATTGACGCATTATCCTTCGTTGAAACTCGTGATCCAGGCCCACGCCGACGATCGCGGCGCCGACAGCTACAATTTGAATCTCTCCAACCGTCGGGCGAATGCCGTCAACGCCTACCTGTTGGCACAAGGAATAGGAACGGGTCGCATGTACACGCGGGGTTTTGGAGAATCGATGCCCGTGGTGCCCTGTGCCACACAGAATTGTTCGGAAGAAGAATACAAGCGAAACCGTCGCGCAGAGTTTGTGCTCAGCAACGGACCGGTGAAAAATGGCTTCCAGGGAGCGGTATATTTCAGCGCAAAACCGAAAGACAACACCTCTGCCTATACCCGCATCTTGAAAACCTACGGCACCCGGACGGCCGATGGCGTCACCTTCAAAGTGAGCATCGGTGCATACCGCTATAATTCATCGCTCACCTTCGACGAGCTTCGTGGCTTGGGCAAAGTAGAAGTTCTCCAGGTCGACGGAATTACCTACTATTATCTGGCTGGATTTGCAACGCTGAAGGAAGCCGAAGCCGCACGCAAAAAAGCGGTGAAACGGGGCGTAGCGGATGCGGGCATCACGATCTTTAAGCGCAACGAGAAAATCACCTTAACAGACTTTATATCGATCGTTGAGTAAAGTGATTCCTAACTGGCGTGTGGATTGCAATGCTTTAAGCAGACGCGGTCCATACAAGAATTTTTGGGGTTGTCTATTTGCTGTCTCATTCTTACCGAAGAACACATACCGGTTACTTCCGTAAGAAATCCATCAGGCCTTTCTGTACTTGCTCCGTTTGCTCTTGAACCATCCAATGGCCGGAACCCGCTATTTTCACTTCCTCGACATTTTCGGCGACGAGTCGTGCGTGATCGGCCAGGAACGGGGCGCAGGAAAATTCTCCACCCATGGCCAGCACAGGCATTTTTAGTTTTTTCTTTGTGAGCTCCTGGTTGTCCTGAACATCCTGGCGAAAGGATCCGAACCAATGGAAACTTCCGGTGGTCGATCCGTGGGTTGCATAGGCTCTGACAAACTCGTCCTTTTCCGCTTGCGTGAATGGGGCTTTGTTAACACCATATTGCTCGGGCCAAAAGTCGTACAGGAATTCTTTTTCCTTTCCGGCAACCAGGTCACCTGCAATCGGCCGGGAGAAAAATCCAAAATGCCAGATCGTCGTCGACATCTTGCTCCAAACCGGCTCAACGCTCGGGATGAAGGCGTCAAGCAAGGCCAGCTTCTCCACCGCGTCGCCATACTGCGCTGCATACGCGTACGAAACCATGAGACCTATGTCGTGCCCAACAAGTTTAATGTTTTTGAACCCATGGGAGACGACGAGTTGATGAATGTCGCTGGCCATGGTTTTCTTATCATAGCCACCGGCCGGTTTGTCCGACTCACCAAGACCTCTAAGCTCCGGGGCAATGACGGTGAAGTGCTTGGAAAACTCCGGTAGCAATCGGTTCCACATAAACCAATTTTGCCCAAACCCATGGACCAATACCAGTGGAGGCCCCGCGCCACCGATAACATAATGAAGGTTGATGCCATTGACGAACGCGGTCTGGTGTTTAAAGTTTTCCGGCGGAGAGGCGGGAGCGGCAGGGGATGATGTCGCTGCGTTGTGCATGGTATTGTTTTTTTTTAAGGGTTGCGTGCAGACGTCAAGCTGAGTCTGGGATGGTCAAATATAGACTTCTTCGGCGAAAGGCTGCTCAAAAAGTATGGTTCGTCCAACGCAAACCGCCGGTTTGGGATGCCCTTTCGACATATTTATAGCCCTTATCGGCGGCTGTCACCTTATTTATCAATTCGTTTCTCAAACACCACCGTGTGTTTATTTGCTCCGGCGTAATCCCTCACAACATTTACACCCTCTTCGTTTGGCTGCCCAAGCAAGGTCATGCCGATCCGGTTTTTATGGAACGCTATGGATTTTGCGTTTGACGCCGTGGTAAGGGCTTTGATTTTGGCTATCCCTTTTGATTTTGCAATCGTCATAAAGTTCTCATACAACAATAAACCCAATCCATGTCTTTGATACTTCTCGCGCACGCCAAGCAAATGGACATACGCCAAACTCTCGGTTTGCGAATAGAACCCAAATAAATAAGCGATTACTTGCCCATGCTCCTTTATGACAAAAGCTGTATCCCCAAACTCGTAAATCAAAAAAGGATGGTGTAAATGCAGGGTTCTATCGCTTCCCCAAAAATCAACGATATCTTTCACGATTTCGTCAAACTCAAGCATGGTACATTTTTCAATTTTCATTGTTCGAATCGGCTATTGATGTCCTTGGTTCATTTATTTTACAACGGAGGTCACTCCGCCTTCCCCGGCCTTTCCTCAAAAAAATCACTTTTCTCACCAATCGCCGTCCGGAGGCACTTCATCATTTCCGCGTGGATGTCGGTGCCGGCAGCATGCAACGGATCGATCGCCTTGACCAGTACTTCACGCAATTCAAACAGTTGCTCCCGGTTATATTTCTTTGAAGCTTTCACCAATTCCAACTTCATCAGCTCTTCTTGCTGATTTTGTTTGGGATTGAAAATTTCATTGAGATGGCTGCATTGGTGACAGACGCCATTCTGGTTGATCAACGCGCACCGGTGCTCGAAAACATCCGTCAGCGTATTCCGGGCATCGTTCAGCAGGTGCTTTATCACGCCTTCCGTCTTTTCAAGGATCAGGCAAATTTCAGTTACCTGGAAATCGTAGATATTCTTTAAGATCAGTGCCACCTGGTTTTCGATGGGCAAGGTCTTTGAAATACAGGTGAAGCAATAGTCGATATGCTCTTTCATTTCATAAGCCCCGGCAGGCGACGTGCCGTGCACCATCCAAAACACCTGCCGGATCTCCTCCGAACTGATGGCGAGGTCTGCGGCCCTGTCCTGGGCATCGGTCTGCCATCTTTTTCGTTTTCTTAAATGATCGTAGGCAAGGTTGGTGGCGATCCGGAATACCCAGGTTTTCAGCGAAGCATCCTGATTGAAGGTCGCTATATTCGCGAAGGCCTTGATAAACGTATCGTGCGTCACATCATCGACATCGTCCCGGTCGGTAAGCAAGCGGTACAGATACGATTTCAATTGATTTTGAAATCCGGCAAACAGGGTTTGGAATGCCTGGATGTCGCCGGACATCGCCGATTGGAGTATGTCTTCTTGTTCCATTCAATGCGTTTGAAAATGAGGTTGCGGCCCCCACCAAGGAAGGCCGCAACCGCTAATGTACTATAAAAGAAATGTTGGAGGTATTATAAAATATTCATCTTGCCACAATCCACGTCGACAATGTGACTGTTGAAAACCACTCCCGTTTCGGAGGCAAGGAAGACCGCCGTTTCGCCGAGCTGTTTCAACGTGGGACTCGTCTTTAAGATGTCGAAGGCCTTGTACTGTGCAACCACCTGCTCCCGGGGCACGCCGTATTGTTGTGCCGTGTCATCGATCCCTCCGGAAATCCGCCGGGTGTCCATGATGGCGTTGGAGCAAATACACATCACCTTTATTCCTTCGTCTCCCCATTCGGCGGCCATCACGCGCGTCAACCCTTCTATGGCTGCGCTGGCCGCTGTGATGCCCGCCAGGTTGGGGATCTTGGATCGTGACAGCGACGCGGTGAGCAGCAAAATGGTTCCCTCGGATTGAGTTTGCATCATATACTTCGCCGCTGTCCTCGAAGTAAGAAATTGTGATCCACAGATCTTTTCCATCGGAGCCATAAAATGCTGGAAGGTTGCCAAGGTGGTGGGAGGCCGCCCACCCATTTCGGCATAGGTGAGCCCGACGCCGTTGAATACAACATCCAGCTTGCCATTTTCGGCGGCGACCTTTTTCAAAAAGTTGTCGATCTCCGTTTCATTCAACGCGTCCACTCTGGCAGCCTCCGCGCGTCCACCCGCGGCGTTGATTTCCTTGGCTAATGCTTTTACGGCGTCGAGGTTCCGGGCGGTGACATACACCTTGGCCCCGTGTTGGGAAAACGCTCTTGCAACGGCTCCCGCAATCTCACCAGATGCGGCAAACACGACGGCTACTTTGTCTTTCAGATTTTTCATTTTTGTTTGAATTTAGCTTTGGACGGTTGAGCGCTGCAAAACGGTCGGGATTTCTGAAAAAAATAAAAGAGGATCGTAACGTGTTGTATATCAGTGCCTACTGACCCACAAGAGGCGATAAATAAAGGAATCGAAACAAATAGGATAGCTAGAGCAAGACATCGACCTCAAAAGTTCCGCCGCCCTCGCCAGTAACCATTAGTGCGATTTCTCTGTCTCCGTATTTTGCCACCAGGGTATTCCAATAGGGCAAATGGATTAAATCGATCGCAGATTCCAGCAGATCATCGTAGTCGAAGTCTTTTATAAAATCTCCCCAACCTGAATTGCACACTGAATGATTTGAGTAGGCCCATGCTGGAGAAAGCAAAGGAGAGGGTCTCGCCACAAACGAAGGGAACGGTCACCGTGATCCAGGACGGCATGCGAAATCTCGAGCTGCGCGACCATCATTTTGATATTATTCTCGCGGCAGCCACCTTACACCACTTGCGCGATGACAACGACTGGGAGTCGATGTTTGCCAAAATATACAAAGCGCTCAAACCCGGAGGCAGCTTTTGGGTGTCGGACCTTATCACCCATCACGCAGCGCCCATCACCCGGTTGTTTGAAGATACGTACTGGACTATGTAAACGATGAGGACACGCCCCGCTCACTCAATTTTCAGTTGGCTTTGCTCGCCAAGGTCGGATTTAACCAGATCGATATCTTGCATAAGAACGCTTGCTTCGCCGCCTTTGGTGCCATAAAAATAGCGATCATGGAAGGACATGTCCCGTTCGACCCTGCGTTCATTCCGGGCGTCCGTCGGTCGCCATAGCTTTAGCGAAGACGACCTTGATCACCGTATCCCAGCCCTGCGTGCACCTGGAGTAACATTCTTTTTCCGGGATCAGGCCTTCATGTGTGAAAGTGAGTTCCGTCATATCACCTTTCGGGAAAATCTCAAAGACCATTTTGGTATTGGTCCATTCCCCCTGATCGCGCTCGAGCCACGTCAATCGGCTTTCTGTAACAAGCCACACGATCTTCCGGTCCGGGATGATCTCCACTAATTTCTGTTTTGAATAGTGGAGGTCTCCATGCCGGATGGTGAACTCATCACCCCATGTCGCACTCTTTCCTTCAAAGTCTTCGCCGCTCCACCAGGTTTGGACCTTTTTGAGGCGATCGAAAACGTCTCTGGGGGAATGCGCTATCGCGATCGTTGCTGTGTAATGCTGGTCTTTCATTTTTTGGCGTACGGTCTGTTAAAATCACCTTTTCCTGTCGTAAAATAAGAAAACAGACTGGTTTTGATCCAGTGGGTCCAACCGGGTTCACAGTCCTTGTAGCACTCCACTTCCGGGGTGAGACCTTCATGCTTGAACGTCAGATGCGTTATGCCATTTTTTTCGGTGAGATCAAAAATCAACCGGGTGTTGGCCCATTCCTTTTTGTCCGCATACCAGGGCATATGACAATCGGTCACTAACCACACAACTTTTTTGCCGGGAAGTAATTCCGCGACGGTAAAGTCAAAGAAAGAATCCCCGCCCATCTTCACGATGAACGTGTCATTTTGGTTTTCCGCACTTCCCGTAAAGGCTACATCCCACCACGCAGGTATATCGCTGATCCGTTTGATGGCCTCGTCTGCGCTGATCTTGGCCGAGATGCTGGTTTTAAAATCATTCGACAGCACTTTGCCCTCCGACAAATACGCATACAGATTTTGCTTGATGAACGTGTCCCAGCCCTTGGCGCACTCGGTATAACACTCTTTCTCCGGAACCAGACCTTCATGTGTAAACGTAACGACGGTCTTGTCGCCCTTCGGCGTCAGCTCAAAGACCATCTTTGTGTTGGTCCATTCGCTCTGGTCTTTTTCGATCCAGTTGATTTTACTCTCCGTGACGAGCGAGACGACCCGCTTGTCGGGAACAACTTCGATCAACTTGTGTTTTGAATAATGAATATCTCCCTGGGCATCGCCATAGCGGAGAATAAATTCATCGTTCAGTTTCGCAGTCGCCCCTTCGATATGACGTGTCCACCATTTTTCAAATTCAGTCATCCGGGTGAAGACATCTTTTTGCGGTAATGCTACTTCAATGGTAGCCGAATAGCTTTGGTCCTTCATATTATTTTTTAGTTTGTAAGGGATCAGACGGCGCGAGCGTACGCCCTCGCGCCATCTTTCTGTAAAGATGCTATGACGATGACCAAAAGTATTGTACGAATCGGAAGTCAGGCCCGATAGGCCTTGGTGCCCAGCTCATTTAAGCTGTTTTGAAGTTCGGTCGGAGTGGAGCCCGTGAACCTTTTGAATGCCCGGAGAAAATGGGATTGGTCGTGGTAGTGATTGTAAATTTGTTCCTTCAGTGTTTGAAGTTTGGCGCCGGTCGCGAAGGCCTGGTAAAATTGCCTGAACCGGACAATCTCGGAAAGATTTTTTGGGCCCGTGCCCAGGTGTTCCGAGAATTTGAGGTGAAGCCAGCGGGAGCTATAGCCGGTTTCCTTTTCAAGCTGCGCCACGGTGACCAGACCTTTGGAGTCCTCTATCCGGTTGATGCAATAATCATAGATGGGGTCCGCCTCGGTTCGTTCCAATTGTTTGATCAGAAAATTCTGCAAGACCTGCAGTTTCAGCTTCACGGATTTTGCTTCCGCGAGTTGCCACTGCAAATTTTCGGCGCGGCTCCCGATGAGGTCGGCCAGCTTCACGATTTGATTTTTGAAGTCGGCATACGATAAATGAAAAAAACGATAGGCCCCAAGCGGATTGAATTCGACCCCGATGGTGCCCGTCGGTGCATCGTCCTGACAATCCAGAATGACGGGCGAATCGATTATGCCTGATAATCTTATCTCATTCTCACCCAACGTAAAGGCGGCATCGCCAATGCGGCTTACGATCCCTTTGCGATAGCCGAAAGCCAACTTGAAATTGGCATTGGGAACGATCAATTTTTTATCCAGCTCAGGCATCCGCCCCTCGCTTTCGAACACCCACATCTTTGCAATAAAGGGCCGGAGGATCGGCTGAGGCGTGACCGGAATGAATTGAAAATTTGTCATTGACTCTCGCTGTGCAGACCGTAAAAATGGTAGCTTGAAAATAACCGATCAACGCGTTCTTTTGCAATACTTACAAAAATATCTTCACCCGAAATTTCCGCCCAAACGACCGGGCTACTGACTACTGACTACCGGAACGGCGACCGCAAATAAAGCTCAAGCGTAATTACAAATCCCGAAGTTCTCACCGCCGTTACCTCTCCAGGCAGGTGTGTACTGATATTGCGGCGATACCCTCCAAATACTTCGGCTCCAATCAACTTGGTGATTTGTTTGTTGTAGGCAACCCCCATATCGGCTTCGGTTCTTCTGAAAGCATAGGCCTGCGTGTCGTTGTTGATCCAATACGCGCGCGTAACGGCTTCGGCCCTGACATAGAGAATATCCGTAGGCGAAAGATTCTGACGCCATGCGATCTTGTAGGGGAGGTTTATTTCAATACCGCTTTTTGATGAGAAATTGTAGTTAAACATAAAAACCGGGAGGATGGCGAAACGGTTGAAGCTTTTGTTCAACATAAAACCAAAACCGATCTCCCGGTTAGGGGCGGTGCGGCGGAGAAAAACGGATGAGAACGTATAATTAATGGGAACATTGTCATGCGGTTGATCACGAAGATTTCCGCTTTGATTGATGTTGACATTAAAAGCAAGCCAGGAGAGGCTATCGACGTTGATACACGAGCGCAAATCAAGTCCCATCGAGCGAAGGTTCCAGCCTCCGAGACGGCGAAGCGGGTTCTCGCCATCGCTTTGAAATTCAAGTTGCTCGGTCCGGTATTGCGGGCCCAGCAACAGCGCGAACTTGGACAGGTTCACCACCGGGATCCACATCTTGAAGTAGACATCCTCCTGCGTATACGTCTTCGTGGGCGAACCGTCAACCCGGTATAACTTTCCTGGCGCCTGCGTATTTCGAATGGTGATCCATTTGGAAGGGCTCATGCCCGGAAGGCCCGGTCTCCGTTTTTGATTCTGACAACGCGCCATCTCACCCGAGCACAGGAATAAGCCTGCCAGCAAAGTACACTGCGTAAATCGGCGGATGGTTTGGTTCATATGTGGTTGCCCCTTAAAATTCCCTCAAGTTATCTTGATGCCGGTCGTGAGACGGAGCGAAGAAATCACGAATAGTAATCGCGTAATATTTTGGGGAATTACATGCAATATACGACAATCGCCAACATGTTTTTTCACCCCCCGATGGATAAATCATGACCGCAAAGTTCCTTGATTTGCAGGGTACCACGACAAATTCCGAACCACGATTTGGCCGAACTTCATTCGCTTGTCTTTGGGGACTTGGCCGAAATGCCCCCACGGTTGTATAAGCGGGGCCAAATCGATAAATTCTGATCGCTTTTTGCCGGCGCGAAAAGTCTGCAGATTCAACTAAAAAGCCCATATTTAAGGGCCTACGGTAAAATCACATGAACAAAAGTCTACCCTCTCGAACGCTTTTACTCCTGTTGTTTCTGGCCTCCTGCGCATCCTACAAACGACAATATTCAACGGACGCGCGGCCATGGAAAAACACAGCCCCATCTCCCAATCTGGTACTCAAACATACCATGTACTTGCTTGGCGATGCCGGAAATGCTACCGAACCCGGCAGCGGAGGGGTTATCAAATATCTTAAAGCCAAACTCGGGTCCGCATCAAAAAATAGCTCCGTGTTGTTTTTGGGCGACAACATTTATGAATTCGGCATGCCGCCCAAAGAAGAGCAGGCAAAACGCGCCGATGCCGAACAACGCATCCTCGCCCAACTGCAGATGCTCGACGATTTTAAAGGACGCCCCGTTTTCGTCCCGGGCAATCACGACTGGCGGGGCTGGGGCCAAACCGGACTGCATAGCCAGGAGAATTTTGTGGAGTCGTATCTCAACACCCATCGTGGCGTGAACGACAAAGACGACTGGGAAAACTACTTCCTGCCCGACGATGGTTGTTCCGGCCCGGAAGCGATTGAACTGAACGACAACGTGGTGATCCTGGTGGTGGATTCGCAATGGTGGTTGGGCGATTCCGAGGTGGAACCAAAAATGAATGACGGCTGCGCGGCACGCAACAAGGCGAGCTTCCGTTTTATTTTTGAAAACATGGTGCGTAAATACCGCAACCAGAATTTGATCATCGCCCTGCACCATCCGCCCTATACGTATGGCCCGCATGGCGGCGGGTTCACGGTGAAGCAGCACTTGTTTCCGCTAACAGACGTAAACCCCAAATGGTGGGTACCCCTTCCCGGTATCGGAAGCCTGGCAGCCTTTTTCAGAGCCAACATCGGATCGAAGCAGGACCTCGCTCACCAGGACTACAAGGAACTTCGCACGGCGCTATTGGCCAGTGCCAATAAAAATGGAACCTTCATCTTTGCCAGCGGTCATGAACACGCCTTGCAATACATCGATCGCGACGGTCAGCAGTTTGTGGTGAGTGGAAGTGCATCCAAGACCAGCCCCGTCAGTCTGGGGCGGGGAGAGGAATTTGCATCCGGAGCGTTGGGCTATAGTACGCTTTCGTTCTACGAAGGAGGGGAGACGTGGGTACAGTTCTACGAGGTCGATGCCGAGGGGACAAGCGAGACGCTGGTGTTCCAGAAAAAAATAAAAGATAACCTCCCCCTCGCCAACGAAGTGCCTCCGACATCCTTTCCGGAATATGATCAGCACCTGGACTCCACGACACAGGCCGTCACCAGCAATAGCGTAAAGCCGATAGGAGGGTTCCACAAATTCTTCCTCGGCGCCCACCACCGCGATCTCTACCTCGAACAATATAAATTTCCCGTGCTGGACTTGAACACGTTTAAAGGTGGCGTTACACCCGTCAAACAAGGGGGCGGCAATCAGACCAACTCCCTTCGCGTGCAAGATGCCGATGGGCGCGACTATGCGTTGCGCGGGATGACGAAAGACGCCACGCGTTTCATGCCCTATCCGTTTAATAAAATGGTGGCCGCCAAATACCTGGTGGAGGACAACTTCCTGGCCACACATCCCTTTGCGCCCTTGGCGGTACCCTACCTCGCGGAAGCGATCGACGTTTACCATACCAACCCGAGATTGTATTACATCCCCGCGCAGCCGCGCCTGGGAGTTTATAACAGACTCTTTGGCGGAAGTATGCACCTCGTCGAAGAGCGCGCATCCGGCAAGCATTGGAAGCACGCGCCTTTCTTCGGTTCGCCCGACAAGATTGTGAGCACGCCGGATATGGTCGACAATCTGCTGAAGGACAGCAAGCACCGGGTGGATGAAGAATGGGCGGTACGCACCCGGCTGCTCGACTTTCTTATCGGCGACTGGGACCGGCACGATGATCAGTGGACCTGGGCGTGTCTCGATCAGGAGGATGGTTCAAGGCTATACCGGCCCATTCCCCGCGACCGCGATCAGGCGTTTTCGCAATATGACGGATTGGTTTCGGGCATGGCCCGGCAAACGCTTCCATTCCTTCGTCAACTTCAATCGTACGGCCCGGAGATCAACAGCATGAAATGGACGACGTGGAGCGCACGGCTTTTCGACAGAACATTTCTGAACGAACTCAGCTGGGCACAGTGGGAAGCCCAGGTAAAATTCATACAGGAACATCTCACCGACGAAGTCATCGAAGGCGCGTTCCGCGACTGGCCGCAAAAAGCGCGTGAGCTTTCGGCACAAAGTATCATCACCAGTCTGAAAACACGACGCAACGACCTGATGAAAATCGCGCGGACACACTATGAGTTTCTGGGCCAAAAAGTGGACGTCATCGGCACGGAAGAACGCGAACGTTTTGAAGTGGAGCGCCTCGATAATGACCATACTAAAGTCACCGTCTATGATATAAACAAGAAAGGGGAGATCAAGCACCAGATCTTTCAGCGAACGTTTGAGAACAACGTCACCCCCGAGATAGATCTTTATGGCAACGGCGACGACGATGATTTTGTCGTGAAAGGCGATGTGTCGAAGGGAATTCGCGTACGACTCATCGGTGGTTTGGGGAACGATGAGTTTACGGACGAGTCGCACGTAGCGCGCGGCAGCAGAAAGACTTTTGTGTATGACGATCTCCGGAAGAACACACTCAATGCCGGGCCCGAGACACGCGATAAACGAACGGATGTGGCCCGCTTCAATATTTATGACCGGCGTGGCTACGACAGCGAGTACGACATCGCCATACCCTTTCCCATCATCGGCTTTAACCCCGACGATCAGCTCTTGGTCGGAGGAACGATGAATTTGGTAAAACACGGATTTAAGAAAATCCCCTATGCATCCCTTCAGCGAATAGGCGCCTCGTTTGCCACGGGAACCCTGGCCTTCAAGGCCAACTACGAGGGCGACTTCCTCAACGTGGTGAAGAACTGGGATTTTTATTTCGATGCGCAGTATCACGGACCTAGCTTTGCCTTCAACTTTGCCGGCCTGGGCAACGAAACACAACGACCGGTAGACAATCCCAACTTTTATCGCGTGCGGCAAGGATTAATTCGTCTCTATCCGGCAATAAAGAAACGGTTTGCCGGCGTGGGCGGCTACTTCACCCTCGGCCCGACATTTACCGTCACAAATATTGAGAACACGGCCGGTCGGTATATCCGGATCTACGGTCAGGGAGAGAATGCGGAAATATTTGACCGGAAGTATTTCGCAGGGGCGGAGCTTGGTTTTCACTACAACAACGTCGACAATTTGTTTGCACCACACGCCGGTGTCCGGTTCAACACAACGCTGAGTTGGATGGACAATATCAGGGAAGGCAATAATTTCACATCACTGCGTTCACAGCTCGCCATCTTCAAGGCGGTCGACCGGAAGGAGAATCTGATCATTGCAACACAGGTCGGCTATGGACAGAACTTCGGAGACGGCTATGAATTCTTTCAGATGCCGACGCTTGGCGGGTCGTTAGGTTTGCGGGGGTATCGCACGGAGCGGTTCTACGGCGACATCGCCTACTGGCAAAGCACCGATGTTCGCTGGCGGATCAGCAGCAGTGCGAACCGGATCCTTCCGTTTACACTGGGTGTGTTTGGCGGCTTCGACTATGGCCGGGTATGGCTAATGGGCGAGTCATCGGAAGCCTGGCATAACAGCTATGGTGGAGGGCTTTGGGTTGCGCCGGTGGATGCGTTGGTGTTTTCGCTTGGCGTGTTTATGCCCAAAGAGGAACACGAAGAATCTCCGAGAGGAGTGTTTCGGGTTGGGTTTAGCTTTTGAACAATGGGTAGCCATCAACCTTGCCCATGATCATTCACGGAATCAACGGGGCAATGCGTTTAACAGGTCGTCAATGTTGTTTGCCGTGGTCTCCATACTTTTTCTTAAAGGCTTCGACGGCTGCGTCTTTCATAGGCCTTTCAACATTGTCGACGGAAACGAGTTTTCCTTTTTCGTTCACCGCCCATCCGTAGGACCCGATGTCGTGACTATCAAGGACAATAGTTGTTTCATTATACCAGGTGACCGCCCATTTCATTACATCCGAAGCACCGGTTCGTATGTAGTCCAACTCGTTTTTCTCCTGGTCAACCAATCGAAACATCAACCCATACTGATCTCTTGGATTCGCCCTGTCGCCCAGCACAACCTCAAGGGTGTATCG
>Ga0209050_1001551_pt1 | contig 24060 bp, 26 predicted proteins | sample Araplavi_mTSA_r2_FD_184276 | JGI IMG/M metagenome (GOLD analysis project Ga0209050, IMG submission 184276) | Arabidopsis root microbial communities from North Carolina, USA - plate scrape MF_Cvi_mTSA_r2 (SPAdes) (version 2) | ecosystem: Host-associated > Plants > Roots > Endosphere | place: USA... | reverse complement strand
CACCCCCCGCCGCCGCAACGGTCGCTGGCCATGCGCCCTTTCCTCGCGACGAGGTAGGTAGACTGTACGGCAGGTTTTGAGGCCGGGGATGCAGAGCGGTGAACGCTCATCCAATCCCCATCAACACAGCTCGTCATCCCGGGCGGCGAAGCCGACCCGGGACCCAGGGGCCGGCGCGATGCGGTCGCCCCTGGGTCCCGGCTCTCCGCTGCGCTGCGGCCGGGATGACGAGCTGTTTTGCGGTTGAAAGTGTAACCTCTCACCCTCCCATGCCTACGGCGCGGGCCCTCCCTTTCTCCATAAGAGAGGGATTTCAATCCCCGTCCTCCACAGGGCGTTCACCCCGATTCCCGTGCAGAATCACTCAACCCGCAAACTACCCGATCGTCTACATTTGGGACTAAAGTTAAGCCTTTTGCCCTGAACTTGGCCGTTCAAGAGGCGACGATTCCGAAAAAATCCCCGTCCCACGGGCGTTTTGCCCCCATGAATCGGCTTTTTAACCTTCCCTAACGGGTGACAAACCCAAAACGCCTCGGCAGGCTCGCATTTCCCTGATTCACAGGACATGAGCTAAGAGATGACGAACGTTTCCGACCTGGTCGACGCCGCTGTCGCCGCTGACGACAAGCTGACCAAGACCCAAGCCAAGGCCATCATCGACGGCGTTTTCAAGTCGATCTCCGACGCCGCCGTGAAGGGTGAAGAAGTCTCGATCCCGGGCTTCGGCAAGTTCAAGGTCCAGGCCAAGCCGGCCCGCACCGGCCGCAACCCGGCCACGGGCGCGACCATCGAAATCGCCGCCAGCAAGAAGGTCGCCTTCACGCCGGCCAAGCAACTGAAGGACGCCGTCAACGGCTAACTTCGGCGTGGGAGCGGACGCGCAAGTGTTCGCTTCCCGACGTTGCTATTCACGCGCGACATTCTGCTCCATGCGTCTGTCGCGCGTGAAGACTATCCAGAACAAAAAGAGAACGATAACTTAGGCCACATGGCCGTTCTCGATCTCAGGCGCAAGCTCGCCATCCTCTCCGACGCCGCCAAGTACGACGCGTCCTGCGCCTCCTCCGGGGCCGAAAAACGAAACTCGATCGGCGGACAGGGGATCGGCTCGACCGAGGGCATGGGCATCTGCCATGCCTACGCCCCCGACGGTCGCTGCATCAGCCTGCTGAAGATCCTGCTGACCAACTTCTGCATCTACGACTGCGCCTATTGCATCAACCGCGTGTCGTCGAACACGCCTCGGGCGCGGTTCTCGGTGAAGGAGGTCGTCGACCTCACCCTGAACTTCTACAAGCGCAATTACATCGAGGGCCTGTTCCTCTCCTCCGGCGTCATCCGCACGGGCGACTACACGATGGAGGAGATGGTCCGGGTGGCGAAGTCGCTGCGGCTGGACCACGACTTCCGAGGCTATATCCACCTGAAGCTGATCCCCGAGGCCTCGCCCGAACTGGCGGCCGAGGCCGGACTCTATGCCGACCGGGTGTCGATCAATATCGAGCTGCCGCGCGACGACAGCCTGGCCGCCCTGGCCCCTGAGAAGAGCCCCACCGACATCAAGCGCGCCATGGGCCGCATGCGCCTGGCCATCGACGACCACGCCGAGCCGGCGCGGAAGGCTGGCAAGCGCAGCTTCGCCCGCAGCCAGTCGACCCAGCTGATCGTCGGGGCCGACGAGGCCAGGGATGGCGACATCCTGGCCCGCAGCGCCAATCTCTATGGCGCCTATCGCCTGGGACGGGTCTACTACTCGGCCTTCAGCCCGATCCCCGACGCCAGCCACCGCCTGCCGCTGGCGCGGCCGCCGCTGCTGCGCGAGCACCGCCTGTACCAGGCTGACTGGCTGATGCGCTTCTATGGCTTCGAGCGGCCCGAGATCGTCGCCGAGGGCGAGGACCTGGACCTCACGGTCGATCCCAAGACGAGTTGGGCCCTGCGCAATCGGGCCAAGTTCCCGGTCCACATCCAGACCGCCGACAAGGAGACCCTGCTGCGCGTGCCCGGCCTGGGCGCCAAGGCTGTGGAGCGCATCCTGGCGGCCCGGAAGGTCGCCCGCCTGACGCTGGACGACCTCAAGCGCGTCGGGGCCGTCCTGAAGCGCGCGAAGGCCTTCGTGGTCACCGCCGACTGGACGCCCGGCGCCCTGGCCGACCGCGACAGCCTGAAGGCGGCCCTGGTCCAGCCCCAGCAGCTGAGCCTGTTCTGATGCGGGTGGTGCGGCTGGCGTCCGAAATCGACTTCGCCGGTTGGCGCACGGCGGCGCGGGCGCTGCGGGCCGAGGGGGTGGAGCCACAAGCCGTGGTGTGGACAGTGGAGCGGGAGCTGTTCGATCTGGACGCGCCGCCTGCCCTTTCCGGCAAGCCCGCCAACTTCACCGTACCGGCGGCTTTTCTCGAGCTGGCCGAGCAGGTCATCCAGAACCGCAGTTCCGACCGCTTCGCCCTGCTCTACCGCATCCTGTGGCGGCTGGAGCGCGAGCCACGGCTGATCGACAATCCGGCCGACGCCGACATGGCCCGGGCCCGCGACATGGCCAAGGCCGTCAGCCGCGCGGCCCACAAGATGAAGGCCTTCGTCCGCTTCCGCCTGGTCGAGGGCGCGGCGAGCGAGACCTACGCCGCCTGGTTCGAGCCGGCGCATCGCGTGACCGAGGCCACCGCGCCGTTCTTCGTGCGCCGCTTCACCAACATGGACTGGACGATCCTGACGCCCGACGCCTGCGTGGCCTGGGATCGCGAACGACTATACGTGTCCGAAGGGGCCGATCCGGCCGATGCGCCGTCCGAGGATGCGCAGGAGGAGCTCTGGCGCACCTACTATGCCTCGATCTTCAACCCGGCCCGGCTGAACCCGCGCCAGATGCGCCAGGAGATGCCGAAACGCTACTGGCGGAACCTGCCCGAGGCGGCGCTCATTCCGGACCTGATCGACACCGCCCAGGAGCGCGCTGCAGCCATGGTCGCGTCCACGCCTCGCCAACCGTCCGACCGCGTTCTGAAGGCCGCCCTGCGCCACGCGCGCGACGCCTCGTACGACGGGTCGCTGCCGAACTCGCTGGACGACGTGGCGGTCGGGGTGGACGTGTGCCGACGCTGCGACCTCTGGCGCGACGCCACCCAGGGCGTGCCGGGTGAAGGCGCGGCGAAGGCCCCGCTGATGTTCGTCGGCGAGCAGCCGGGTGATCAGGAGGATCTGGCCGGCCGCCCCTTCGTCGGACCCGCGGGCCAGATGTTCGACAAGGCCCTGGCCGAGGCCGGCGTGCCGCGCGACCGGACCTTCGTCACCAACGCCGTGAAGCATTTCAAGCACGAGGTGCGCGGCAAGCGACGCATCCACAAGACTCCCGACCGGGCCGAGGTCACCGCCTGCCGCTGGTGGCTGGACGCCGAGCGTCGCCTGGTGCGGCCTCGGGTGATCGTGATGCTGGGGGCGACGGCCGCCCTGGGCGTGACGGGCAAGCCGACGCCGATCGGCGCCAATCGCGGCAAGCCCCTGCAGCTTCCCGACCAGGCGCAAGGGTTGGTGACCTATCACCCGTCGTTCCTGCTGCGCCTGCCCGACGCGGACGCCAAGGCCAGAGCCTATGCGGACTTCGTGCAGGACCTGCGACAGGCCGGGGAACTGGCGGGGCTGACATAGTAGAACGCCCGGCCAATCGGCCGGGCGTCTGATCAGAGCGTCGTAGCTCTAATTGACGGCCTTGCCGCCCATCTTGGCCATCAGCTCTTCCTTGCGGGCCTTCAGGCGTTCGCCCATGGCCTCCAGGTCCTCGTCGCCCTTCTTGGCCTGGGCGAAGAAGCCGCCGGGCTGCTCCTCTTCCTTGACGTGGTGCTTGATGTACTCGCCCAGCACCTTGACCTTGGCGTCGTAGAATTCCTGGCCGGGCTTCATCGCCTCGATCTCGGCGATCAGCTTCTTGGCGCCGTCGTGCTCGACATAGGCCTCGTCGACCAGGTCGTCCTCGACCTCGCCACGGCTCTCCGGATAGAGGATCTCTTCCTCGATCTGGGTGTGGACCTTCAGGGCCAGAGCGATCTGGTTGAACAGGGCCAGCTTCTCGGCGTCGCTTTCCAGCTGTTCGTACTCGTCGAACATCTTCTCCACCTCGCGGTGGTCTTCCTTCAGCAGCCGGATGGCCAGCGGGTCGCGACGGCCCGTGCGGCGGGTCGACTTGCGCGGCTTGGCGGATTTGCTTTTGGCGGTGGTGCTCTTGGCGGCTGCGGCCATGAAATTGCTCCCTCGAAATCCCCGACCGCCAACAAACACCTTGGCCGCGCCGGACGTTCCGCTCTGGATAAAGGCTTAGATCAAAAGACTTTTTGCGAATCGATCGCAGCGCGGGACGGTCGACGGTCGACCGCCCCACGCTCGGCGGATCAACGATCCTGCACGTTGCCCGAATGGGTGGTGTTCTGGCGCAGATTGCCGTGCCGGCCCTGCTCGTCGAGGTTCACGTCGGCGTTGCCGGCCTCGCCGCTCTGCAGATCGGCATGGCCGCCCTTGCCTTCGATGTCGGGTTTCTGGCCCTTGAAGGCGCGCTGTTCGGGCGGGATGGGGGGCGCTTTGGACATGGCTTCCTCCTGGAGGTGATCGAGTTCAACCGATCCCCTCGACAGGCGGTTCCTACGCCCTAGCTGGTCCTTTCCAGCTGCGCCTCTAGCTCGCCCGGGGCAGGCCGTTCAGCGCCGTGTCCAGCTCGCTGGCCAGGGCCTCGATCCGGTAGGGCTTGATCAGCACCCGCCGGCCTTCGTTGCTGGCCGCAGCAGCGGCGGCGCTGTAGCCCGTGGTCAGGATCACCGGCAGGCTGGGCCGCAGGCGGCCGATATCGCGGGCCAGGTCCAGGCCGCCGATATCGCCCGGCATGACCATGTCGCTGAACACCAGGTCGAAGGCGCTGTCCCTGCGCATCACCTCCAGGGCGGCCAGGGCGTCGGCGGCGCGGACCACCTCGTAGCCCAGCTCGCGCAGCATCTCCTCGACCAGCTGGGCGACGCTGTCGTCGTCCTCGACCAGTAGGATGCGATAGCGGCCGACGGGCTGGGCCTTGCGGGGGGCGATCACCGGGGTCTCTGACGCCAGCGCCTTGGTCGAGCGCGGGATGCGCAGCCAGATGGTGGTCCCCTCGCCCAGCTTGCTGTCGACGCCCGCCTCGCCGCCGGAGGCGCGGGCGAAGCCGTAGACCTGCGACAGGCCCAGCCCCGTCCCCTTGCCCACGGCCTTGGTGGTGAAGAACGGTTCGAACAGACGCGTCAGCATTTCGGGCGCGACGCCAACGCCGGTGTCGCGGATGGCCAGGCGGACGATGTCACCCGCCCCGTCAGGACGCCCGGACGGCTCGTTGCGGGCCTCGATGGTGATCGTGCCGCCGCCCGGCATGGCGTCGCGGGCGTTGATGGCGATGTTCAGCACGGCCACCTCCAGCTGCGAGGCGTCGACCTCGACCCGCCACAGGTCCGGCGGCAGCTTGATCTCGACCGTGATGTCCTCGCGCAAGGAACGGTCCAGCAGGGCGTGCATGCCGGCCAGGCGGGCGGCGATGTCCACGACTTCGGGCTTCAGCGGCGTACGACGCGAGAAGGCCAGCAGTTGCTGGGTCAGGCTGGCGCCGCGATCAATGGCCTGGCGCACGCCCTGGCGCAGGCGCTCGCGACGGGCCGGGTCGGTGGTGCGGTCCAGGAGGTCGATGCCGCTGGAGGCGACCATCAGGAGGTTGTTGAAGTCGTGAGCCACGCCGCCGGTCAATTGGCCCATGGCTTCCATCTTCTGCGACTGGCGCAGGGCCTCCTCGGCCTTCTCGCGCTCGCGGATCTCGGCCTGCAGCTTGCGATTGGCCTCGGCCTCGCGGGCGTTGGCCGCGCCCAGCACCGCCACCAGCAGGGCCGCCATGACGATCAGCAAGGCAAAGCCCGCATAGCGCATCGCCCGCCGGGACGGCGATTCCAGCACGGTGCGCAGATAGACCGACCCCAGCACCGTTTCGCCCTCGGTCACCGGCGAGGTCAGCACCAGCCGGGGGCCGTCGATGCGCGGCGGGCCCAGGATGTTGCGAGCCGGCGGAGCCGGCGCGCCCGGCCGCGTGAAACTGGCCGTCAGCCCGCCCTGCATGTCATAGGCGGCGACCGCCTCGACGTCCGGATTGGAACTCTGAGCCCCGACATATTCCCGCGAGGCCGAGCGGTCGTCGAAGGCCAGGGGCGCGGCCATGCTGCCGGCCAGGATGCGCAGCTGCACCTCGGCCTGGCGGAAGCGCTCCTGCTGGCCCAGATGCTCGTTATAGGCCGCCATGCCGAAGGCCGCGGCGACGATGGCGATGGCCAGACCGATCGCCATCGACACCGTCAGGGCGGGCCGCAGCCTCCTGCGAGCGGTCGGCGAACTCATCTGGACCCGTCCCGCGGCTGGGCCGACAGCGCCAGCAGCTTCGAACTCAGGGTCAGGCCCGCCGCCTGGGCGGCGTCGGCGCGAATGGTGAAGCGCAGCCGGCTTTCGACCGTAACGAACTGCACCATGGCGCTGGGGGCCTCGAGCGTCTCGTCGGCCACGGTCAGGACAGGCCGGCCGGCGACGGCGGCCAGCATCTGCTGCGGCGTCTGCTGGCGGGAGGCGCTGAGGAACAGCAGGTGGCAGTCGGGGCTCTTGGCGCCTTCCTTGGCGACCGGCGACAGGCGGACGACGACGACCGGATGGTCTCCCACCTTCAGGCCGTTGGTCGCCCGATCGATGATTGCGCCGAACGGATCACGGCCGCCGATACACAGGTGAAATGGACTGCCGGGACCTTCGAACGCTGCGTCGGGCCAGTCGATAAAGGGGGTGAACTTGGCCAGGTAGCCGGCTTTCAGGCCATAGCCGGGTTCAGGCTCGCCCGCATGAGCGTGGCCGACTTGAGCCGCCCCGGAAAACGCGCACGCCGCAACAGCCGTCGCCAGGATGCGGGACGGCCACAAACGCCTACCGGGCCTAGGCCCAGGGGCGCTCGGCGGGAAACCCAAAACCATACGCCATGTCCCCCATGGGATTCTCAACGCAAAGCAGAGCTGTTCGATCCCACACCGATGACATTTTGGAGGCAAGAGTCGTCAAGGCGACTAAAAAGCAAAAAGCCCGGGACGGGCCCGGGCTCTTCGATCTTCCGCGATGGTACCAGCTCTCGGGCTCGAACCGAGGACCTCTAGATCCACAATCTAGCGCTCTAACCAACTGAGCTAAGCCGGCTCATCGCGAGGCGTCGTCTTTAGTCGGATCGGTCTCCGGGATCAAGCGCCGATCCTGCCATTTCCAGAGGAAAACGCAAAAGGCCCCCGACGGTTTTCAGCGACGGTTTGCAGCGTCGGCGCGCACCGCGAGACCATCTCGACAAAGAAAAACGCCCCGGAGCCGAAACTCCGGGGCGCTTCTTAGCTTTCGCCTGGATCCAGGTCCTATTGCGGGACTTGGAACACCAGCGGGACGGTCACCTGACCACCATCGACGGGCGCGCCGTCGAGGGTCTTCGGCTTCATCCGGAACAGCCGCGACAGACGCAGGGCAGCGTCGCCGAAGCCCATGTCCGCGGGCGATTCCGAGACGACAGAGCAGCTTTCCAGCGTACCCTTGGCCGTGACGGTGCACGAGATCGTCGCGCGACCGGAGACTTCCATCCGCTGAGCACGATCCGGATAGTACCGGGCCATGTCATCGCCGGAGGGCTTGCGGGCCCAGTCCGGACGGGTGATCACCGAGGCGCGGGCCGGCGGGTTCGTCGGCACCGGCGGAGCCTGCGAGATCACCGGCGGAGCCGTCGTTTCCACACGCTTTTCAACGGGCGGGATCGGCAGCGGCGGCGGCGGCGTCACATCCGGGGGCGGAGCCACCGGAGGACGGGGCTGCACCACGGCCGGAGGCGGCGGCGGTTCGTTGGTCGGCGGCGGCGGCGGCGGCGGCGGCGGCGGAGGCGGCGGAGGCGGAGGGAGCTCCACATCCACGGCGTCATCCGAATACTGCTGCAGCACCGCTTCGAACTTCTGCTTCGCCAGATAGGCGAAGAGCAGTCCGTGCAGGCCCAGGACCACCGCTAGGGCGATGGTAAAGGAGCCAGCGCCTTTTTTGCGGCGAGGACCTTCCGAAGTGAGCGGATCGTAGTGGCGATGCTCGGGCGTGTTTTGTTCAGCCATGCAGCACCTCTACTGGCTATCATCCCGTCCGACGAGAGCCACGCTGTAGAAGCCATTATCCTGGAGGGTGTTCATCACCTCCATGAAAGCCCCATAGCGAACCTTTTCGTCGGCCCGGATGTAGATGCGCTCCTTGGACGGATCGCGACGGCCCATGCCCTTCGCGATGTCCTGCCCCATCTCGTCGATAGAGGTCTCGTTGTCGCCGATATACAGCTGACCCGTTTCCTTAATCGAGATGTAGACCGGCTTCGGCGGACTGGGCGATGGCTTCGCAACCGCCGACGGCAGGTTCACTTCGACCGACACGGAGGCCAGCGGAGCCGCCACCATGAAGATGATCAGGAGCACCAGCATGACGTCCACGAAGGGCGTGACGTTGATGTCGCTGTTCTGCTCGACGTTGAACCTGTCGCCACCACCGCCTGAGAGTTTGGCGGCCATGGATGTTACGCCCCCTTGTCGAGCTGACGCGAGATGGCGTTCATCAGTTCAGCAACGAAACCTTCCGAGCGCGTGCCGTAGGCCGAGATGCGGGTCTGGAAGTAGTTATAGAAGATAACGGCCGGGATAGCGGCGAAGAGGCCGATACCGGTGGCGAGCAGGGCTTCAGCGATACCCGGCGCCACGACGGCGAGGTTGGTGGTGTTGGTGTTCGCGATGTTGATGAACGAGGTCATGATCCCGTACACCGTACCGAACAGACCGATGAACGGACCGGCCGAACCGACCGAGGCCAGGAACACCATGCCGCCCGACAGACGCTTGGCCAGCGAGGACTGGACGGCGTTGATGGCGTAGGTGGCGCGAGCCAGGGTCGAGTCACGGTGCTCGCCGGCGACGGCCAGGCCCGCTTGACGCGACAGCTCGACTTCCTGCGAGGCGGCCGAGGCCATGTCGGCCATCGGGTTGCCTTCGAACTCTTCCGACGAGCTGATGCGCGCGATGTCGGCGATCGAACGAGCGCCACGGAAGGCTTCGAGGAACTTGTCCGATTGCTTGTTCAGGCCACCGAACTCGAACAGCTTCGTGAGCAGCAGCACCCACGAGAACACCGACGACAGGATCAGGCCGATCATGACGACCTTAACGACGGCACCAGCGGCGAGGAACATGCCGACGGGCGTCAGCGAGTGGCCGCCCTTCTTCTCGCCGCCTTCTTCGGCGGGAGCGGCTTCCGGAGCCGGCGTCGCAGCAGCGGCGTCAGCGGCCGGGGCGGCCGGAGCGGCGGCTTCCGAAGTCGCGGGGGCCGGAGCCGCGGCGTCTTGGGCGAAAGCCGGGGCGCTCACCATCAGCGCGACGGCGCCGACGAGAGCGATGAGGGGGGTCTTCCGTTTAATGTCGAGCATCTTTCGCCAGTTCCTGATTGGTCTAGCACGTTTGGACCGAGGGTCGTCGCGCGAGAGCGTCTCCACCCTAACTCTGAATAGCCCACCTGGAGGTCGATTGCTCTTCCAACCCGGCGGACCCGCTTCGCTGCGCTCGACCCGTTACGCCCCTCACGAGGACCAGGCCTCCAGAAGGATCGTTTCGAAGCGCGTGCGACCGAGGCCCTGTTGAGGGGCTCCGGTCTTACCGCAATGTTAGAATTGCGGCTGTGGTCCTTTGGCAACCCCTTTTCGCACCGTCAAGGGGATCATTTGGGCACAAAATCGTCGTAGATGGCCCTCGCCCCCGCCCGTTGCCGCACCGCACAAAAGGGTTTTTCGGAAAAAGGGGCGGTTTTTCCCTGGCAACGAGAAAAACCATGCTGCACTGCAGCAAGGCAACAAAACACCGATCGATGAAGGAAGGCGCCCGTCCGCTCGGCAGATGGGCTCGCGAGCCTGGCGGATCAACGGCCGGCATGACGGAAAAGCGACAAGCGGCCGACCCAGGCTCGGGCGTCGACCGCAACATTCCGTCAGAGAGAGGAAGTGGTGCCTGGGGCCTGCACCGCACGCCTCAACTTAGGACGCTGTAATGGCTGAAAAAGCTGGCTGCAAGCCTGGGACGTAAATCCTAGGTACCGTCACCGGTACCGTCAGATCTTTCCGCTGTGATTTTTCATTCCTGCGCCACCGGATCCGGCCCCATCACGGTAGCTGCGAAACTGGATTTGTAGTCGCGCACAGACTGACCGCAGAACGGCTGCGACAGGCACGTGGCCCGGAAGTCAAATGCGTGCCCCCCGGCGGTTGGGATTTTGATGATCGTGAAGGCCGTGCCGTGGATCACGGTTGAGGGGCCGTAGGTCTGGATCATCATGTCGTTGGCGAGTTGGATCTTGAAGACGGAATTCTCCGAAACCCAGATCATGGCCTTGGCCCATTTTTTCGCGCAGTCCTGCTCACCTGTGCAGGTGACGGGCATCGCGGCTAGGCGATCAAGCGCCGCCTCCAGTTCCGAATCCTTCTTACGGCCAGCCTCTGCCGGCGCAGCAATCATGAGGCCAAGCAGACTGGCCGAGACGATAGCGAATTTGAACACGACCTCTCCCCTGTGTTCCGCGTGCCCGGCTGGAGCCGGGACGGTTGGTCACGCGCGAACACAGGGAAGGCACGTCCTGCCTATTCCCCGAGGGTATTTTATTGAGCAGGCCGCCCGACAGAGCGGACCTGTGTTCACGCGCATACGCGCATCGCCTTCAGTGACCAAACATCCGGCGACGGTCTGAATATGCGCTAGAGCGAGTGAGGCGGACAAGGATTCGTATGCGATTCCACCGCTCGGCACCGAACCGAGAACGGATTCACGGAATCACTCGCCATTTTCGCAAGCGATTCAAAAGGCTTAGCTTTTCCAGGATAACGGTACATGTCGTTACAGGCGTGCGGCGCCGTCAAAAGTACCGACATTTTCATTCGCTGCAGCCGGTGCTGCCGAAAGAAAAATTCAATAAAATCAAATGCCTAAGATTTGCGAGGGGCTCCAACCCCTTCAGCTAACCCATTGATTTCATTGATGTTTTTGCAGTGGTGCCTGGGGCCGGAATCGAACCAGCGACACGCGGATTTTCAATCCGCTGCTCTACCAACTGAGCTACCCAGGCACTTCTGCGTCGGCGGTGGAAACCGCCTTGGCGACCTCGCCGTGCAGCGAGGAGCCGGGTCTATAGGGGAGGCCGGACGGGAAGTCCAGCGCCCTTTTTCATTCCTTGTGGATGCTTTCGGACAGCGGGTTTTCGTCGTCCTCATCGGTCCCGGGAACGACATAGCGGCCGCTCAGCCAGCGCTGCAGGTCGACGTCCGCGCAGCGCTTGGAGCAGAAGGGACGGAAAGCCGTTTCGACCGGCTTGCCGCAGATGGGACAGCCCGTGCTCATGCGGTGGACACCTCGATACGCTCGTCGGACCAGCCCGACTGGGATTCCACGGAGAACCGGCGGCCCAGGCGCTCGGCGACGCCGACGTCCAGTTCGGCCGCGAAAGCCGAGGCGACGGCGGGGGCGCAGCGGGCGATCAACCGGCCGCCGGGATCCGCCCTGCCCTCCCGCTCCAGCGCGCGCGCCAGGCGACGGGCCACGTAGCGAGGATTCGGCCGAGGATTCGCCGATCCATTCTGAGCCAGCAGCCGGTCGAGAATCGGCGGGGCCCGGCGCGGAACGATCATCTCCAGCGTGCCGAACTTGCTGATTGCGCCGATTCCCACACCGGGGTTATCCGGCGCGAAGGCGTTGCGGGCGGCCGTGGTCAGAGCCTGGCCGTCATGGCCGCGTCCCACCAGGTCGAAAACGATGATTCCGCCCAAGCCCTTCAGGCGCAGGACGCGGGCGGCGACACCGAGGGCGGCCATGTTGGCCTGACGCGCGGCGCGCTTCGAATCGCTGGCCTCTCGCGCGCCCAGGTCGACGTCGACCGAGGTCAGGGCGCGAGTGGGCTCTACGGCGATGTCGCCGCCGCCGGGCAGGTCGAAAACCACGGCCAGGGCGTCGGCCTCGGCCTCCTCGACGGCCAGGAGCGCCCTGTCGCCGGTCGTGGGCGAGCCGGCCCTCACGTGGTGGCGGAGGCGCTCCTCGACGGTCGGAGCGGCCTCCAGCACGCGCGGCTCCCCTGCCCCCTCGGCCACGAAGCGGGCCGTGGCGGCCTTGCCGGCGCGCGAAGCGGTCTTGATCTCGATCTCGACCAGCCCGCCCTCGACCAGCTTGGGCATGTCGGGCCGCAGAGGCAGGATCACGTCCTGGCCGCCCGGCAGGGCCACGAAGGCCGAGGCGAAGGCCTTCTCGATCGTCTTGATGCGGGCGACGCCACGCACGCCCTCGGCGTCCAGCGGATCGTCGGAGGGCCAGGCGACGAACAATCGCTCAGGACGGCCGTCCAGGGTCACGACCCCGATCGTCTCGCCAACGCCCTTATGGAGATAGGCCCGACGCTCGCTCATGCCCGATATCCTAGGCCCGAGAGCAGGTTCAGCGTCTCGTACAGGGGCAGGCCGACGACGCTGGGGTACGAGCCCTGGATGTCGGTGATGAAGCCGCCGGCCAGGCCCTGGACGCCGTAGCCTCCCGCCTTGCCCTTCCACTGGCCGCTCTCGATGTAGCCGCTGCGTTCGGCCTCGGAGAGCCGCTTGAAGCCGACCTTGGTCTCGACCAGGCGCGAAGCCTCACGACCATCCGGGGCGATCAGGGCCACGCCCGTGAACACCTTGTGGTTCCGCCCGGTCAGCAGCTTCAGGCAGTAGCGGACGTCGGCCTCGGTCTCGGCCTTGGGCAGGATGCGGCGGCCCACGGCGACCACCGTGTCGGCGGCCAGCACGAAGGCGTCCGGCGACCGGGCCGCGACGACGCGCGCCTTCTCCTGCGCCAGGCGCAAGGCGTGCCGGCGCGGGGTTTCATCGCGCAGCGGGGTTTCGTCGATGTCGGCGGGGTCGACCCGATCGGGCGTTACGCCGACCTGGGCCAGCAGGTCGAGGCGCCGGGGGCTCGCGCTGGCCAGCACCAGCGCCGGACCGGCGGCCCCATGGGCTGCCGTCTGCAGAGCCATCGGGCGTCCTACTTGAAGCGGTAGGTGATACGGCCTTTGGTCAGGTCGTAGGGGGTCATCTCGACCAGGACCTTGTCGCCGGCCAGCACGCGGATGCGGTTCTTGCGCATCTTGCCGGCGGTGTGGGCGATGATCTCGTGATCGTTTTCCAGCTTCACGCGGAACGTGGCGTTCGGCAGCAGTTCGCTGACCGTACCGGGAAACTCGAGCAGTTCTTCCTTAGCCATCAGGCCTCTCAGTGGGGACGAATCGGACAGCCGCGAGCCCCCGTCCGACATCGAGTCAGAACGAGGCCGTTCGCGGCGAGGCGCCTCTATAACGCAATTACCCCCCGAACGTCGATGGCGCCCCGAAACGTCGTTTGATCTGCTCGGCCAGGGCGTCACGAACCTCTCGATACGCCTCGAGCCGCGCCTCGCGAGAACCGTCCGCCAGGGTGGGGTCGTGGGTCGGCCAGTACTCGATCTCGACCGAGCGGTCGCGCGACAGCTCCACGGCCCGGTGCTGGGCCTCCGGGGTCAGGGAGACGACGACGTCGAAGCTGTCGTCCTCAAGCTGGGCGAAGGTCTTGGGCTGGTGGTCCGAAACGTCCAGGCCCAGTTCGTCCATGACCACCACGACGAAGGGATCGATCCCCTCCCCCGCCGGATCCGGCTTCAGTCCGCACGAATCGACGAACGCGCGCGTGCCGTAGAAGCGCTTGAAAAGCCCCTCAGCCATCGGCGAGCGCACGCGGTTGTAGTTGCAGCTGAACAGCACCGCATCCGGAAGCGCGTCCGTCACGGCCTAGCCCCGCCAGTGCAGCGCGCAGATCAGGGTGAACAGGCGGCGGGCCGTATCGAGGTCGGTCTTGACCTTGCCCTCAAGCCGCTCGCGCAGCAGGCTCGAGCCCTCGTTGTGCAGACCCCGCCGGCCCATGTCCAAGGCCTCGATCTGCTGCGGCGTCGAGTTGCGGATCGCCGAGTAATAGCTGTCGCAGATCAGGAAGTAGTCCTTGATCACGCCCCGGAACGGCGACAGCGACAGCAGGTGCCGGCGCTCATAGTTCGGACCCGCGATGTCGAAGGCCAGACGGTTCTCGATCAGCGACAGGCGAAGATCGTAGGGACCGGTCTCCGCCTCTGCCGGCTCGAAATAGTTGCCTTCCAGGAGATCGAAGATCGCGACCTGGCGTTCCTGCTCCTGGTCGCGCGAGGCGGCCGCGAGGCTGTCCTCGTCGATCTCGATCGACTTGATCTTGTGGCGGGCGCGGTCGTCGGTGCTCATCTGACCCGGACGTTCGCCCGTCACTCGCCGGAAGGCAACCGTATCGAGGCCGACAGCGCGTGGGCGGGCAGCCCCTCGGCCTTGGCCAGGGCCACGGTGTGCGGCCCCAGGACGCCGAACGAGGCCGTGTCGCACTTCACGATCGAGGTGCGCTTGATGAAATCGTAGATCGACAGGCCCGACTGGAAGCGCGCCGCGCGGCTGGTCGGCAGCACGTGGTTCGAGCCGGCCACATAGTCGCCGATGGCTTCGGGCGTGACGCGGCCCAGGAAGATCGCGCCGGCGTGGCGGACCCGGTCCGACAGGACTTCGGGGTTGTCCATGGCGAACTCGACGTGCTCGGGGGCGATGGCGTCCACCAGGGCCGGGCTCTCGTCCAGCGCGGCAATGATCACCGCGCCGTGGTCGCGCCACGAAGCGGCGGCGTCCTCGCCGGTGGCCAGAGTCTTCAGGCGCTCGGCCACGGCCTGCTCGACGGCGGCGGCGAAGGCCTCGTCGTCGGTGATCAGGATCGACTGGGCGGCCGGGTCGTGCTCGGCCTGGCTCAGGAGGTCGGCGGCGATCCAGTCGGGATTGTTGTCCTTGTCGGCGACCACCACGATCTCCGACGGCCCGGCCAGAGCATCGATGCCGACCACCCCGTACAGGCGGCGCTTGGCGGCGGTGACATAGGCGTTGCCGGGACCGACGATCTTGTCGACCGGCTGGATCGGACCCGCGCCATAGGCCAGGGCGGCGACGGCCTGGGCCCCGCCCACGCGCCAGATCTCGGTCACGCCGGCTTCCTTGGCGGCGGCCAGCACGGCGGGCTGCAGCTTGCCAGGCGGGGTGACCATGGCGATGCGATCGACGCCGGCGACCTGGGCCGGCACGGCGTTCATCAGCACGGTCGAGGGATAGGCCGCTCGGCCGCCGGGGACATAGACGCCCACGGCCTCCAGCGGCGTCCAGCGCCAGCCCAGCTCGACGCCGGCCTCGTCGGTCCAGGCCTGGTCGGCCGGGCGCTGACGGCTGTGATAGGCGCGGATGCGGGCGGCCGCGAAGGCGATGGCCTCGCGCACCTCCGCGGGGGTATCGGCCCAGCCCTGCTCGATCTCTTCGGCGGTGACGCGGATCGTCTGCGCGGTCAGCTCGACCTTGTCGAACTTGCGGCTGTAGTCGAGCACGGCGTCGAGGCCATGGGTCTTCACGGCTTCCAGCACGCTCGCGGCGGCGGCGTCGACATCGGCCGGCGAGCCGCGACGCTCGTCGAGGAAGGCCTTGAAGGCGGCCTGGAAGTCGGGGGCGGTGAAAGAGAAGCGGCGCATGGCTTGCTAGATGCGGTTTTTTGGCCGCCAAGCAAGTGAGAAAGCCTGCAAGCGCCCTACGTGCGACCCCGCATCATCACCCCGTACACCCCCGCCGCGATCGCCAGGCCCACGAACCAGGCGTAGGTGTAGAGCCCCGTCCAGAACGCCCCGACGCTGACGAACAGGTGCGGCGCGGCGGCCGCCAGGAAGCCCGGCAGGTTCGGCAGCACGCCCAGCACCAGGGCGACCACCGCCGCCGGGTTCCAGCCGCCGCGATAGGCATAGGCCCCGTCGCGCAGATAGAGATCGTCCACCGCCAGCTGCGCCTTCCGCACGATCCAGTAGTCGACGATCAGGATCCCTGCGATCGGCCCCAGCAGCGCGCCGTAGCCGACCAGCCAGGTGAAGATGTAGCCCTGCGTCGTCTCCAAGAGCTTCCAGGGCATGATCAGGACACCGATGCCGGCCGTGATCCAGCCGCCGGTGCGGTAGCTGATCTTGCTGGGCCACAGGGCCGAGAAGTCATAGGCAGGTCCGACCAGGTTGGCGGCGATGTTGCAACACACGGTGTCCAGGCTGATGATCAGGAGGCCCACGACCACGGCGATCCCGCCGATGTCCCCGGCCAGTTGCACCGGGTCCCAGATCGCCTTGCCGAACACGATGGTGGTGGCCGAGGTCGTCACCACGCTGACCAGGGCCAAGAGGCCCATCGGGGCCGGCAGGCCCACGGCTTGGCCGATGATCTGGTCCGACTGGTGACGGGCGAACCGGGTGAAGTCCGGGATGTTCAACGCCAGGGTCGCCCAGAAGCCGACCATGGCGGTCAGGGCCGGGGCGAAGACGCTCCAGAACTGGCCGGCCTTGGCGCCGCCAGCCACGAAGGCTGAAGGATGGTGCAGGATGGGCCCCAGGCCGCCGGCCTTGCTGACCGCCCACCAGACCATCAGGCCGCAGATCAGGATCTTGATCGGGGCGGTCCAAGTCTCCAGCTTGCGCACCGCCGTCAGGCCCTTGGTGACGAACAGCAGCTGGATGCCCCAGAAGGCGAAGAAGGCCAGCAGCTGACCAAAGCCGATGCCCAGCACCGGCAGCGGCGCGCCCTCCAGCTTCCGCCCGACGATGACGCCCAGCAGGGTCAGTAGCGCCCCGCCGCCGATCCAGGTCTGGATGCCGTACCAGCCGCAGGCGACGATCGCCCGCGCCACGGCCGGGATCCGCGCGCCCTTCCAGCCGAACGAGGCCCGCGCCAGCACCGCATAGGGCACGCCCCAGCGCGCCCCGGCGTGGCCGATCAGCAGCATCGGGACCAGCACGACCACATTGCCCAGCAGCACGGTCAGCACCGCCTGCCCCGCCGACATGCCCTGCTCGATCAGGCCCGAGGCCAGCATGTAGGCCGGCACGCAGATGACCATGCCCAGCCACAGCGCCGCGAAGTGCCGCCAGCGCCAGGTGCGCTGGGCCTCGCTGGTCGGGGCCAGGTCCTCGTTCCACAGATCGCTGTCGGGGGTGCTCATGCGGCGAAGCTTAGGGCCGCCGTCCGCACACTGGCAATCCGGTAGAACAGCGTTCGACAGCCTTCCAACAAACCGCGCCGTCCCAGGCCTTGCGCCTAGGCAAAACGGGTTTGAGGTCAGCCCATCGCCGCGTAGGCCAGCGTGGCCAGCCCCGCGCAGAACACCACGCACAGCGCTACTAGCGTGGCTCGCCCCCAGTCGAAGCAGGGACCGCCATGCCTCAGCACGGGCGGGGCGGGCTTGGTGATGTCGCAAGAACGGAAGAAAACCGGCTGGGCTTCGCCAGCCGCATAGGACGACTTCCGGGCCATCGAGGGCCTCCCTAGACGAGCTGCGCCTCTGTCGGGCGCTGGCGTTAACCTAACACCGCTCGCCTCTCAGGCGAATTCCCCGCCCGATCACTAGCGCGTGGGACAAATCCCGGGCGTCGGCCTTGCTTGCCGAAAGATCAGAAAAAAGGCGCCGCTCAGCGATTGAGCAGGCGCCTGATTTCTAGTCCGCGTGGCCTGGGGTCCGGGGTGTCGCCCAGGGATCGGAGACGTCGGCCAGGGCCACGTCCAGACAGTCGACGGAAACCCGCATGTCGCCGCCGCCCGAGAAGGTCAGGGTGACGACGCCGGCCGGAGCTTCCTCCGCCGGTTCGAAGGCGATCGACATCAGCGAGACCACGGCGCCCTTGGCGTCGCGGCGAAGGTTGCGGGCCTGGACGCCGGCCACGTCGCCGAACTGCAGGGCCGAGCGCACGCGTTCCGCCCCCTTGGCGCCCTTCTTGCCGCCGGTCTCCCAGCGGAAGCGGTTGCAGGCGATCGTCAGGGTGCGCCCTTGGGCGTCCCAGCGGATATCGCCGATCTTGGCCACGGCGTCCTGCAGGGCGGCCGACAGCACGGAGAGGTCGTCGGCGTCCTGGGCCAGCAGGCGAAGAGGCTTGGCGGCTTCTGCCATGCTCTAGAGCTCCGGCTCGCCGTCGCCCTTGATGCGACGGACCTGAGCGCCACAGGCGCCCAGCTTTTCTTCCAGGCGCTCGAAGCCGCGATCCAGGTGATAGATGCGGCTGACCGTGGTCTCGCCGCGCGCGACCAGGCCGGCGATCACCAGGCTGACCGAGGCGCGCAGATCGGTGGCCATCACCTCGGCGCCTTCCAGCTGCTCGACCCCGCGCACGCGGGCCTCGCCGCCCGAGACCGAGATGTCGGCGCCCAGGCGCATCAGCTCGGGGGCGTGCATGAAACGGTTCTCGAAGATGGTCTCGCGGATGCGGCTCTCGCCGTTCGCCGTCGTCATCAGCGCCATGAACTGCGCCTGCAGGTCGGTGGCGAAGCCCGGGAACGGCGCGGTCTCGATGTCGACGGCGTTCAGGCGCGAGCCGTTGCGGCGGATGATGCAGCCGTCGGCGGTGTGCTCGACGCCGGCGCCGGCCTCTTCCAGCTTGACCAGCAAACTGTCGATCAGCCCCGGACGCGCGTTGGTCAGGCGCACTTCACCGCCGGCCATGGCGGCGGCGACGGCGTAGGTGCCCATCTCGATCCGGTCGGGGATCACCGCGTGGGTCGCGCCCTTCAGGCGGGCGACGCCGGTGATGGTCACCGTGGGGGTGCCCGCGCCCTCGACCTTGGCGCCCATGGCGTTCAGGCACTCCTGCAGGTCGACCAGTTCCGGCTCGCAGGCGGCATTGTGGATCACCGAGACGCCGTCGGCCAGCACGGCGGCCAGCATGGCGTGCTCGGTCGCGCCCACCGAGACGAACGGGAAGGTGATCTCCGCGCCCTTCAGGCCGCGCGGGGCCTGGGCGTAGACATAGCCTTCGTGCAGGTCGATCTTGGCGCCCAGGGCTTCCAGCGCCTGCAGGTGCAGGTCCACCGGACGCGCGCCGATGGTGCAGCCGCCAGGCAAGCTGACCTTGGCCTGGCCCGAACGGGCGACCAGCGGACCCAGCACGTTGAACGAGGCGCGCATCTGGCGGACCAGGTCATAGGGCGCGAAGCCGCTGGTGATCTCGGCCGCGTGCAGCACGGTTTCCTGGCCATCGGCGCCGTCGCGCTCGGCGACGTCGACGCCCAGGCGCGTCAGCAGCTTGCCCAGGAACCGCGTATCCGCCAGGCGCGGCATGTTCGTCAGGCGCAGCGGCTCGTCGGTGAGCAGGCTGGCCGCCATCAGCTTGATGGCCGAGTTCTTGGCGCCGCTGACCGGGATCGTCCCGTTCAGCCGCGCGCCGCCGGTGATGGCGATGCGATCCATTCAAGTCCCTCGAACGCGCAGGGGTGGGGGTCGCCGCGCGCGGTGCACATGTGAGGGGCGGGTTCTATCCGTTGCAAGAGGGGTTGCAAGGGCTCGCCCCATATTTGGCCCCACTAAATCCGCCCGTCAGAGGGGTGCGGACAGATCGTACGGGCGCTCGTCCTGCGGCCAGCGCAGGTCATGGGTGATGCTGGCCAGGTCCAGGGCGACCTGGGCCAGGTCGATGGCCTTGCGGATCGCGGCCAGGCCGTCGCGACCGAAGGCGGCCTTGCCGTGCTCGGTGTCGAACTGGCCGCCGTCGCCCACCAGCCGCACGGCGACGGCCCAGCCTTCCCCGTCCGGATTCGGAAACGGCGCCGACAGCTCGACGGTCAAGGCGACCCGCTGGCCGTCGCGGTGAGTTATCCCCAGAAGCTTGCGAACGGCGCCATACGGCGTCGGCGCGGCTCGCGCCGCCGTGACCGCCGGATCTGAATCCTCGCCCAAACCGCCGCGCGCCGCGGCTTTCCGCTTGCGAAGGTTGGTTCTGAGCGCTTCGGCCAGCTTGGCCTCGCGGGTGGATTTGTCGTCGCTGATCGCCATGCGCCGGGGGTGCGGCGACAAAGTTCTTCGGTCAAGGCGATTTTGGGCTTGGCGTTCGCGATTCTCCTCGCTATACGCCCCCTCCTCTTCGCCGCGGTAGCTCAGTGGTAGAGCGCATCCTTGGTAAGGCTGAGGTCCAGGGTTCGAGTCCCTGTCGTGGCACCACGGGGGTCCAAGCATAGCTTGGACCCCCGCCAATACGAAGAGATCCCCCAATCATGTCGTCTGAACACCCCCGCCGCCCTCGGGCGCGCCGGATACGTCCTGCCTAGGACACCGCCAGGGCCGTGAACATCCAGGGCCCGATCACCGACCGCCGGACGCGCACTTCCAGTCCTTCGGTCCAGTCCCGGCTCCAGTCCCTCGTAAGGCGCAAGCACAGGATCGCGTCGTCCAGCCCCACCACTTCTGCGGCGTCGAAATCCATGAAATGGCCCGGGTTGAGGCCTTTGAACAGGCTTTCCTTGGCCGAGAAGACCGCCAGCACGTCCTCGGCTCGAGTCAGCCGGTCGAGCTCCGCGGCGGTCGCGATGAGGGGCGCGATCTCGATGATCCGTTCCAGAGCCCCCAAACTTTCCACGTCGAAGCCCAGCCCTCGATAGCGATCCAGCCTGCCGGCGATGGCTCCGGCGACGCCTTCGGCGTGGCTGATCGATCCCGTCCACCCCTCCGGCCAACCGGGACTGCGATCCGCTTGAGACGGCAACGGCGCATGGCCATCACCGCCGACCGAGGCGAGGGCCGTCCGTGCGCACTGTCGGCCAAACACGAATTCACGCCTGCGAGCCGGAACAGCGCGCGCCAGGGCAGGCCAGGCTTCCCAGGAGAGGGGCGGCGGCGCCTCCGGTCCGAAGGCCTTCACGCTCAGTCCTATCTGGAACGGCAGATCAAGCGCCCGGCGCACGTGGCGGCAAAGGTCGCTCTCGGCCGGAAGACGTTCGTCGACAGCGTCCTCGCGGAAAGCCTCCAGGGCGCTCACGCCCGTTCTCGGCTCGTCCAGGTTCATCCCGGCACGCCTAGTCGTAAGCCCTGGCGAACGCCGCCGCGGCGCCCTCGAAGACGTCGCGGCGCGGCGGCAAGTCCAGCACAAAGGTCGACAGACCCGTAGCCATCAGCGCGCGCAGGATCTCGGCGAGGCGTTCGTAGGACCCGACCAGCCACGGGCAATCGGACTGGAAGTTTCGGAACGGACCCAGCCAGAACGGGCCGTCGATCTCCGCTTCACTCGACAGGCGGGACATGAGCTGCTGCTTCCATTCGGAATCCGTAAAACGCATGGTCGCCTTCAGCACCGCCTGGCCGGCGGGATCCTCGGGCGCAACGGTTCGCGCCAGACGCCAGGCGCTCTCGTCGTCCGCCGCCGCGATCAAGCCCAGATGCACGGCGGCGCCCGAATGGAATTTCGTGAAGTCGGGCGTCAACATCCGCATCCTGAGCGCGCCGAAAGCCTCGGCGACGCCGTCCGCCGCTGCCGAATGGCCCGCGATGAAATAGGCTGGAGCCCGCCGCGGCCTTGTGCGCGGAAGCAGGGTCGCCTCGCGAAGCTGGAAGTAGCGGCCCGTGTGCGTGACCGGACGGTCGTCGACGAGCAGCCGGTGAACGACGGATACGTATTCGCGCAGGCGCTCGTAGCGTTCCTCGTGCGAGAGCGTTTCGCCCAGCACCTCGCGGTCTCGCGCCGACAGGCCGGTGATCAGATTCAAGGCCACCCGCCCGCCATGCATCTGCTCCAGCGAGCTGATCATCTTGGCGGCGGTATAGGGCGGCATGGTGTTCGGGTTCAGGGCCACCATCGGCGTCAGCGGCCGCCGCTGAGCCGTGCGCGCCGTGGCCACCTGATTGGCCACAAGCCACGGATCGATCTGAGTGTCGTTGCCCGAGAAGCACAGGACGCCGGCCGCCCCGTAGGCGGCGCAAAACTCAATGTTGCGCTGGATATCGGGCCAATATTCGGCCTCGCTTCTCGAGCGCGGATTGATGGTGAAGACCTGGACGCCATTGCGCGAAAGCAGGTTCACACCAGGCGTCTCGGCTTGCGGGCCCGCAGCCGGCTCTCCGGGGCGCGTGAGTTCGAATATCGACACGACGTCTCTCCTCTAGACCGGGGGCGCGCTGGCCAACGCGACGTTCGACCAATTCTCGCCCTCCGACATGGCGACCAGCACGCGGCGCTCGCCGCGGAAGGGCCTCCGGCCATGGGCGGTCAGCAGATTGTCGAGCAGCAGCAGATCATGGGCCTGCCAGGTGAAGGCGACTTCCTCGGCGCGGTAGGCCGCTCGCAGTCCGTCGACGATGTCGTCATCGATCTCGGCGCCGTCGCCGAAATAGGTCGCGTGCGGCAGCTCGTCCTGGGCGCAGACCTCACTCATCAACTCCCGCAAGTCGGGCTCCAGCGTGGAAGAATGGAAGAATGTCAGGTGATTGAACCAGGTCAGCTCGCCGCTCTCGGGGTGGCGCGCGGCGACGGATCTGCGCTGGCTGGTCACCGCCATCAGGCGAGCGTCATCGAGCCAGGTCAGTGATATGGCCCTCGAGTCGCAATAGGCTTGCAAGGCCTCCGGCGTATCGACCTGGTAGGCGTCGCGCCAAGCGTAGCCCATGCCTGCGCCGAACACGCGACGGTAAAGATAGTCCCGCTCAATCAGGGCCTCGCGCACAGTCGGCGCGATCCGCGACCAGACGCGCCGGGTATCGGCCAGAGGCGTCTCGCCCCCTTCCTGAGCGGGGGTCTGACAATAGAACCCAATGAAGCGCGGGAAGGTCAGATTATAGGACTGCTCGTTGTGCAGGAAAATCGGCCGGCTGGCCGGGTATTCCGTCGAGGTGAACACATTGCCGTTCACCGCTGTGCGCGGCGAGCTGCGTTCGACATAGGGCAACGGCGCGCCCAGCAAGGTCCCATAGACCGTCTCGAAGCGTTGCGGACTGTCGATCCGGAAGCCGCGCAGCAGAACCGCGCCGTGGCGGACGAGGTCGCGGCGCACGGTCTCGACATTGTCCCGCGCCCACGTCTCCGGATCGAGAGCCGCCGCGACCGGGGCGTGGATCACATGGGGCAGCATGTCATGTCTCCTGGCCCACCGCCGGCGCCGCGAAAGGATGGGTGAAGGAATGATCCAGCGCGGCGCGCAGAATTGCGCCCACCTCGCGCGCGGGCTGTGGATCGAGCAATTCGCCGTGGTCGGCGAAGACCCGTTGGACTCTCATCTCGCCCGAAACATAAGGGCGCCAGGCGGCGAGCCGGGCCGTGGGATCAGGCGTGCGGCGCACGGCGGCCACGTAAAGCACGTCCCCCTCGAACCGGCGGGGCCTGAAGCTGCGGATCACCGCACGCAGATCGTCGTTGAAATGCAGCAGCGACAACAGCCGTGCTTCGTCGAAATCGTCACCGAAATGCTCGGCCAGGAAGGCCAATACGGCCGGCGAGACCGGATCCGCGCCCAGGTCCAAGGCGGAGCCGTCGCCACCGAGCGCATCGACGAGTAGGGCGAGGCGCTGGGCTCGCGAACGCCGCGACGGCGGCGCCCAGCGATCGCGAAGATCGCTGTCGAGCAGCGTCAGGAGGCCGACCGCCTCTCCTTCAGCCCGCAGACGGCAGGCGATCTCGTGGGCCGCCAGACCGCCGAAGGACCAACCGACCAGGTGATAGGGTCCCCGAGGCTGCACCTGCCGTATCCTCGCGACATAGTCGCGGGCCAGCGCGGCCATGTCCGTGAACGGCAGTTTCGATCGCGCGAAGCCGGGAGCCTGCAAGCCATAGATCGGGCGATCGTCCAGGTGCTCCCGGAGCTTGGCGTACGACCAGCAGATGCCCAATCCCGCGTGTATGCAGAAGAGCGGCGGCCTCTTTCCCTCGACGGCGATGGGCAGAAGCGGCTCCAAGCTCTGGCCTATCCGCGCCGCGGGAGGAATCCAGTCCCGGGCCGCGCTTGCGCAGTGTCTTGAGATTCGCAGGAGGCTGGTCCGGAAGGCTTCGGCGAGGGTCTTGATGGTCTCGGGGTCGTGTCGGCTGGGGCTGAAGGACCATTGCATGCGCAGGCGTCCGTCGA
>Ga0209050_1001548_pt1 | contig 24081 bp, 19 predicted proteins | sample Araplavi_mTSA_r2_FD_184276 | JGI IMG/M metagenome (GOLD analysis project Ga0209050, IMG submission 184276) | Arabidopsis root microbial communities from North Carolina, USA - plate scrape MF_Cvi_mTSA_r2 (SPAdes) (version 2) | ecosystem: Host-associated > Plants > Roots > Endosphere | place: USA... | reverse complement strand
ACCCTGTAAGAACGATCGATGAGAAACCGGTGAAGGGGCCCGCCCGTACCGAACGTGTAACTAGCGCTCTACTGTCTATACCCACGGTACGTTCGGGCGGGGGCTTGCTGTTCTTCAGGGGAAGAAATTTTATATACACTCATGTCGCATCCTGTTAAAAATATATTACCATCCTACCTGCGAAGGCTCACCAACCTTTCGGGAAACAACCGCTCGCTGCTGTTGCTGCGGTTGCACGCCGAACAATTGATCGATGTGCATACGCTGAGTTTTCTCAACGGCGAACCGTCGTTCGAGTTGATCAAAGCCCTCATTGCCAACAAAAGCAAAAAGGTTTGCCAGGTACTCGACAGCCGCCTGGAAGCCAACAACGACAGCAGCAGGAAATTAAAAAAACTTCAACGCATCGATCATTTTATTTTTGAAGAACGCGGGTCGAACGATTTGCACGTAGGCTGGCCGTTTGTGCGTGGGAAATTTTCGGACGGCTCGATCGTGCGTTGCCCGCTTTTGTATTTCCCCGTCAGCATTGTGCAGGAGGGACAACACTGGGCGTTGCAGCCGCGGAAGGATGCGGGCATCACGTTTAACAAGTCGTTCTTGCTGGCCTTTGCATTCTACAATCAAGTGAAGCTGGAAGAAGAACTGTTGGACACCAGCTTCGAAGATTTCGATATCGACAGCACCGTGTTCCGGACGCAGTTGTATGAATTGCTGCGCGACCGGCTGGAGATCAACTTCAACCCGGACAATTTCCTGGATGCCCTCGTGCCGTTCGAGCAATTCAAAAAAGAAACCCTGGAAGAAACCCTTCGCAACGGCGAACTGAAATTGTACCCCGAAGCCGTACTGGGAATTTTTCCGCAAGCCGGGTCGCAATTGGTTCCCGACTATTTGCAGCTCATTGAAAATGATACCGTCACCGACCTGGAAGAATTCTTCCTGGAGAAAAATACGGGAAGCGACGGCCTCACCGCCCAGGGCGCTGTCATGAACGATGCCATCAGTGAAGAAAAGATCTTTGCGCCGTTTGTGATGGACGCCTACCAGGAAAATGCCATCAAAGCCATCAAGCACGGCCGCTCCATCGTGGTGCAGGGCCCGCCCGGCACCGGCAAGTCGCAACTGATCTGTAACCTCCTGGCCGACGCCATCGCCTCCGGCAAAAAGGCCTTGCTGGTGTGCCAGAAACGCGCCGCCCTCGACGTGGTCTACGACCGCCTGAAAGACATCGAGTTGGGCGACTTCCTGGGACTCGTCCATGATTTTCGAAACGACCGGAAAGAAATTTATGCCAAGATCGCCCGCCAGGTCGAGCGCGTGGAGGAGTTCAAGACACGCAACCGCGGCATCGATGTGATCCAGACCGAACGCAAATTTTTCCAACTCTGCCGCCGCATCGACCAGGTGACGGAAGAACTGGAAGAATTCAAACACGCCTTGTTCGACGACAAAGAGTCGGGGCTTTCCGTGAAGGAACTCTACCTCACATCGGAGTTGAACGGGCCGTCCATCAACATAAAACAAGAGTACCCTTTTTTCAACTTCGGTGCGCTGCATGATTTTCTTCGCAAGCTGAAGATCTACGCGCAATACGCTGCACGCCTGGAGAACGACCATTACGTTTGGCGTGAGCGCCGCTCGTTTGCCGGCTTCAAGCCATCGGATGAAAAAAAGATCGCACAAATCGTTGCCGATATTCCGAGTTATCAAAACAAAGTAGCCAGCGCCCTCGAAAAGCTCATTGGCATCCGTCCGCACCTGGAGGATTGTGAGACACTGGTCGCCAAGGAAGACGACATCCTCGGGATGATCAGCGTCCTGAAAGACGACGACACGTTCGTATACTTCCAGGCCATGATGAACGAAACCGACGACGAGACCAGCCTCCTCTGGCTCTTGAACATGGAGCGGGTGATCATGAACTGCTACGACGACGAGATGCCCGAAACCACCTTGCCTTCGGATCAGTTGGGCAAGTTCCAGGAGGCCCTGCAACACTCACAGGCCGCCCGGACGAACCTGATCCGCCTCATTCGCTGGCATTTGTTCTCGAAAGAAAAATTTTACCTCCGGCGAGTGTTGGTGGCCAACCAACTCACGTATAGTAAAGAGGGCTTGCGCATCATGGAGCGCCGCATCGATAGTCGTCTCAACCTCGAGCACCATCTCACGGCGTTGAAGAATAAATCCTGGCTGGTCGAATTGCCTTCGAACTATGACAAAGATGCTTTGCAGCGGTGGTTCGATCGTCAGAAACTGGCCGTCCGCGCGAAGCTGATCTTCAACACGCTCCGGGAGGTGAAGGACGCCATCAACGTTCACAAATATTCACGGCGGGAGTTTGGGAAGTTATTCAAGGATATCCTGGCGGCCATCGCCGGGGTGCGCGAAAAGAAAGCAGGTTGGTTGGTGTGGCTTGCGCCTTACCAGGTAACGCAGCTGATACTGGAGCCTGCGCGGGAAGAAGAGTACCTAAAAACCTTGCACCGCGATTTTGATACGCTATGCGAATACGACACGCTGAAAGAATCCCTTAAATTCTTTGAGCGCGATGTTACCCTGAAGCTTTACGATCACCTGGGCACGTGGGACGGTGAGGCGATGGAAGGTCTGTTTCAAAACAGCTTGCGCCTGGCCTGGATCGATCACATTGAAACGAAATATCCCATCCTGCGCGCTGTGTCGTCGATGAAGATCGACACGCTGCAAGACGAGCTCCGGACGTCGTTAAAGGAAAAGAAAAAACTGAGCAAGGAAATTTTATGGGTGCGCGCCCGCGAGCGGGTGTATGAGAACCTGGAGTACAACCGTCTGAACAACCTGGTGACCTATCGTGACCTGCTGCACCAGGTCACAAAGAAGAAAAAGATCTGGCCCCTACGCAAGCTCATCGAGTCGTCGCCGTACGAGCTGTTCCAGTTGGTGCCCTGCTGGCTGGCGTCGCCCGAGTCGGTGTCGGCCATCTTTCCGATGACCACGGGGTTGTTTGATATTGTCATCTTCGACGAGGCCTCCCAGTGTTTTGCCGAGCGCGGCATCCCGGCCATGTATCGCGGCAAACAACTGGTGGTGGCCGGCGACGACAAGCAGTTGCGTCCCAGCGAGCTCTATCAGGCACGGTGGAGCGAAGGCGAGGAGGAGAACCCCGACCTGGAAGTAGACTCCTTGCTGGAATTGTCGGCGCGCTATCTGGCCACCGTTCACCTGCAAGGCCACTACCGCAGCAAGTCGCTGGCCCTCATTGATTTTTCGAACACACATTTCTACGGAGGAAGGTTGCAACTGCTGCCCGACCGCGAAGTGATCAACACCGACGACCCGCCTATCCAATACCATAAGGTGGATGGTATCTGGGAGAACCAGACCAATGCCGCCGAAGCCCAGGCCGTGGCCCGTTGCGTGCTGGGCATTTTGCAAGAGCAACCCGACAAGGAAATTGGCGTGGTCACTTTCAACGCGCCGCAGCAAATGATGGTGCTCGATGCGCTGGAAGCCGAGGCGCTGTTGGCCGGCCAAACGTTGCCCGAGTCGTTATTTGTGAAGAACATCGAGAATGTGCAGGGCGATGAAAAGGACATCATTATCTTCTCCATCGGCTATGCGCCGGACAAGAAAGGAAGGCTGATGATGCAATTTGGAAGCCTCAACATGGCCGGTGGCGAGAATCGCCTCAACGTGGCCATCACTCGCGCCCGCGAGAAGATCATTCTCTTCACCAGCATCACTCCGGAACAACTCAAAGTGGACGACATCCGGAACGAAGGTCCCCGGTTGTTGCGGGACTACCTCGCCTTTGCCCGCGAGGTGAGTGCCGGCCGTTACCGGCCCCAGTCACCCATCCCAAGCCAGCACACGAAGGCATGGTTCCTCAGCCGCCGGCTGCAGGAGTGGAGTGCGAGCCGCTTGCCGGAGTTCATCTTCGACACGGAGGCGTTACCCTTCACCGACATCAACGTGCTGAAAGACGACCAATACCTGGGGGTGATCCTCACCGACGACGTGCGCTATTTCTCCGCGCTCTCCGCCAAGGACGTGCACGCCTACACTCCCGCGCTGTTGACGCAGAAGAAATGGAAACACCTCATGGTGTTCAGCCGGAATTTCTGGAAAGACAGGGAAAAAGTGGAAACGGAACTGATGCTCTTCGTGGGCTCTCAGGCCGTTCAGAACGGATAGGCGATCTTCGGCGAGCGGACTTTGATCTGCTGGGCTTCTCCGTTGATCCGGCCGTGCTGCGGGCAATAGCAATTCAGAATAGAGTCCATTTGCTCTTCGCCGGCCGACACGCGCTTGGCTTTTGCCACGGTGTTGAGGTCCAGGATGTGGAGCAGGGGTTGTTCTACCTCTTGGAGGCGGGCAAAGGCTTCCAGCAATTTCTCATCCCAAATGTGATAGTAGCGCACCAGGTCATCGGGGTAGATGATGACGCGATCCGTGCCTTCCTCGGGCACCACTTCAAAGGGCTCCTCCAAGTTCAAGTAGCCATAGTCGTCGGTGAGCTGCTCGCCGGGGTAGATGTCGCGGATGGCGATCTCGAACTCGTAGGCGGTGGTGATGCAGTTGGAGTTGGAGCTGTGGTTCACAAACCGGGCGTTGTCCCAGCAGAGGATGTGGTTGCCTTCCGGGTTTCGGTAGGTGTATGTGTCCAGGACTTGCTGGTAGAGTGGGTCCATGGCCCGGACTTGCGCCGGTGTAAAAATTCTGTCGAGTTTGTCAAGCGCCCAGGTGATGGTGCCTTTTGGGATGAACTTGGTGGCGACAACTCCGTAACCTATTTTATCGCTGATAAACCTGAGTTCGGTATGAGGATGGATCATGATTGCTGGACGTTAGCGTAACATAATCTCAAAGTAAAAAGAAGTTTATGTTACTATCAAGTTATTCGCCAACATATAAAAAAAAGAAGCCGGACATTTCTGCCCGACTTCAAACTACAACCAGACGCCCTGAAAATTTTTAATATTAGTGTCCGTTCACCGTGGCGTATTCGGGAACTGTTTTGACGGTCTTGATGATGCGTGCAGCCACCTTGTAGGGATCGGCCGCTGAGTTGGGGCGACGGTCTTCCAACCAACCTCTCCAGTTGTTTTCTACCGTGGCGATCGGGATCCGGATGGACGCTCCGCGATCGGAAACCCCGTAAGAGAACTTGTCGATCGACTGGGTCTCGTGCTTTCCGGTGAGACGCAGGTGGTTATCGGCACCGTATACGGCGATGTGTTCCTTTACATAGGGAGCAAAAGCCTGGCATACGGTGTCGTATACATCCTTGGAACCGGCGGTTCTCAGCAGCTCGTTGGAAAAGTTGGCGTGCATGCCTGAGCCGTTCCAGTCGGTGGCGCCCAGGGGCTTGCAGTGCCAGTTGATGGCGATGCCATATTTCTCGGCCGTTCTTTCCAGCAGATAGCGGGCTACCCAAACCTGGTCGCCGGCCGCTTTCGCGCCTTTGGCAAAGATCTGGAACTCCCACTGGCCGGTGGCCACTTCCGAGTTGATACCCTCCACGTTGATGCCCGCTTCGAGGCAGAGGTCAAGATGCTCTTCCACGATCTCGCGGCCGAAAGCATTCTTGGCGCCCACCGAGCAGTAGTAGGGTCCTTGAGGACCGGGGTAGCCACTGGCCGGGAAGCCGAGGGGCTTGTCGGTCTCGGGATTCCACAGGAAATATTCCTGCTCGAATCCAAACCAGAAGTCGTTGTCGTCATCATCGATGGTGGCGCGTCCGTTGGAGGCGTGGGGCGAACCATCGGGGCTCAGCACTTCGCACATCACGAGGAACGCATTCTTGCGAGCGGGATCGGGAAATAAAGCTACGGGTTGGAGGAGGCAGTCGGAGGTGTGGCCGTCGGCTTGCTCGGTAGAACTTCCGTCGAAGGACCATCCCGGGCAACCGTCCAGGGTGCCGTCGAAGTTTCTGACGATCTTGGTTTTGCTACGCAGGCTCTGAGTGGGCTTGTATCCATCGAGCCAGATGTATTCAAGTTTAGTTTTTGACATAAGGTTGCAATTTTTTGGTTAAGGAATTAGAATTTATAAACTGCTGCGAAGGTGGCGGAGACCATAGAGTCTTTCGCGTCGCCGTCGCTGTTGACGAAGCTGTTTTCGGAAGTTTTGTCAAAGCGGAGTTCAGGGATCAGTGTAAGCGGTCCAACCTTGGCGTTGCCGGAAAGGGTGAACTCGATCACGTTGCCCTTGTTGTCGCCATCCAGTCCGATGGGAGAGGCAAGCGGGTGCGGACGCACGCCGGGGAAATTACCCACGGTACCACCTTTCACGCCGAAGTACTCCGCACGCAAGGCCAGTGCGAAATTGTCTGATACGGTAACTTTCGGATACAAGGCCACACCATAGAAGGAGGTAGCGTCGCGTGTGCCGTCGATGATGTCGCCGGCAGCGTTAAACTCCTGACCTTTTGCAATGGATTGGTACGTAGCGTTGGCGCCGAGGAAAAAAGCGTCGCTCAGCGTCCAGCCGGTCGTGAGGTCGACTTGGAACAGGTCGCCATAGGAAAACGCGGGCTCTCCGTCGAAGTCGGTCTTCTTGAATTTTCCGTCTTGGTCACCATACAACAGGTTAAGCCAAATGCCGCCTGCATCGCTGGTCTTACCAATCTGACCACCCAGTGTGAAGGTGTTCACTTTGTTGAATTCCAAAATATCCGTCGGGTTCATCACGGCCAGTTTGGCCACGAGTCCGCTTTCGGTCGCAAAGTCCACGCGCAAGCCCGTGTGATTGAAAGGACCGTTGGAGAACATGTAAGACGTGGAGTAGTTGGCGTTCAGTGTAGGAGAGATCACTTCATATCCCACGAAGGTGTTGAACTGACCCAGGTTCACCGTTACGACATCCGACAGTTTGATGTACGTATATAATTGATTCACGATATGACCACTACCGGCCCCGGCAACATTGACATATCCACCGGAGTTGAATACGGCGTCCGAACCGCGAGGACCGAATACGAGATCGGCAACAAACCCTACTTTCTGACCTTGATAGGATGCGATCAGGTTGGCCATACCGAGTGAAAATCCTTTCAGGTTAGCGAAAGAAGTTGTCGGAGCGCCGGTTCCAAACGCAGTGTTCTTCATGCCGAGTGCAGTGTGCGCGTAGACGTCGATGGAACCCGATAAGGTGAAGGTCCGCGTCGAATCCTGGCTCATCGCAGAGAAGGCCAATCCTATAAAAGCTAAAGAAAGTAAAAGTCTTCGTCTTTGAAATTTCATAATTTTGTTGTGTGTTTTAGTAAACAATAAGCTAGAGTAATCCCGGGGGAGTATCTCACACTCCCTGGGATGCTTTAGTGAATGACTCGGAGATCAATAGGCTAATAACGATCTCTTCGTTCATCGGCTGCTTTGCATTTCCCAGACAAAGCACTCCTGAAAAATTACAGCCAGTGTTGTTTAGAAATGGTGTGGGTGAGGACTTGTAGACTTCGTCATGGATCGTGGGGGTTAGGGGTTAAGGAAAGAGTTAGGTTTAGGTTTAGGTTAGGGTAAAGGTTCGGTTAGAATATTTTTAAAGAAGTCCCGGCACTGGTACGCCGGGACTTCTTTTTGTATTAGGCCATTTCTTCTTTCAGTGCGCTGAAGTCGGCAGGGTAGAGATTCTCGCCGTGCTGGCTGAAATCGGAACCCAGTTTCTTTTCTTCGGCCGATACTTTCAAAGGAGAGATGAGGTCGGTCAGTTTCAACAGTATCAACGAACCGAGGAAGGTGTAAGCGATCACAATCACCAGGGCGATCATGTGCACTTGGAAGAGGTGGAACTCGCCAAAGAACAGACCGTTGCCGGTGGTGTTCAAGCCGTTCACAGCCGTGTTGGCCAGCAAGCCGGTCATCACCATACCTACCGCTCCACCCACACCGTGGCAAGGGAACACGTCGAGTGTATCTTCCAGGGAAGTTTTTGCTTTCCAATGTACTACGATGTTACTGATGATGGCGGCGAACGTACCGATGAACAAGCTCGAAGGGATCGTTACGAAACCGGCGGCAGGTGTGATGGCCACGAGACCAACTACGGCACCGATACAGAAGCCAAGAGCAGAAGGTTTTTTGCCGCGGGCAGCATCAAACAAGATCCAGGCAAGACCAGCAGCAGCCGAAGCGGTGTTGGTTGTGGCAAAAGCAGACGCGGCAAGGGCACCGGCGGTCAAGGCGCTACCGGCATTGAAACCAAACCAGCCGAACCACAGCAAGCCTGTTCCCAACAACACGAAGGGGATATTGGCCGGAGCGATCGATTTTTTTTCTTCACCTTTTGTTCTCAGGTAAATAGAGGCAGCCAAGGCAGCGAAACCGGCAGACATGTGCACGACAGTTCCACCGGCAAAGTCAAGAACACCCATCTTAAAGAGGAAGCCGTCAGCATGCCATGTCCAGTGTGCCAGGGGAGCATAGATCAGCAAGGAGAACAACACCAGGAACAGGATGTAAGACTTGAAGCGGATGCGTTCTGCAAAAGTACCTGTGATCAGGGCGGGTGTGATGATGGCGAACTTCAATTGGAAGAAGGCAAACAACACCAGCGGAATGGTACCCCACAGCGGAGCATCCAATACGTTGCTGAACATGAAGTACGTAGACGGATTGCCTACAAAACCCCCAATATCTTCGCCGAAGGCGAGGCTAAATCCTACAACGATCCACAATACGGAGATCACGCCCATGGCGATAAAGCTCTGGAGCATGGTGGTGATAATGTTTTTGGTGTCAATCATCCCGCCATAGAAATACGCCAGGCCGGGAGTCATGAGCAATACTAGTGCGGAAGCCGCCAACATCCAGGCCACATCACCCGAATTCATGCCCTCGGTGTTGATGGTCGTAGGGACGGCCGGCATAAAGACTGCTAGAATGCTTATCGCAATCAGCAGTACGAGAAAGACGATTGATTTTTTCATTTGTTTGTAGTTTTAGGATATAGGGGTAAAATTTTACTGGTTGTTATTAATAACTGGACGAATATTTTAACAATAGGGTAATAAATGAACCACTTTTGAAAAAAAATTCACGGAAACGTTGTAGGTAGGGTCTATTTCTAACAGAAAACGGGTAAAAATTATAAAATTTTTAAAAGACAGGGTCCATCCAAACCTTATTGGGAAATGCGGGGAATTGCATGGATTTTATTTTGGAAAAAGGGATGGGAAAAGACGAATTAAATGGCTGGTAAGTACTTATCAGAGAGGATTTTAGACACCCGGATCCGGGGGTAGCCCGGGCGTTACCGAAAATGTGAAGTCCACCCGGGCGGGACGCGCCACCGTGAAGCTAAACCTTCTTTTTATGCTTTTTGCCCGCAAACACCTTTCGCTCCAGACCGATCGAAGCCTTGCCGGTGCCCTTTAGGACGACCTGTATGTTTTTTCGCGTGATCACCAATTGTTGGGGGATCAAGTCAAGGCGGTCCACAGAAACATTGATCTTTTGGCCCGACTTGCCCTTTTCGATGCCGTTTTCAATGAGCTCCGGCAACTGGTCAATAAGGGGTTGAACATCGATGGTGAGTTTTTCCTGGACAAAGCCCATTGCATTGTCGTGGAGCATCCAATCGGCCGTGTTGATCAATGCGCTTTCAGAATCCACGTCAAACCGGAAGTCCTTTACCGAGAAAACGGCCTTTGTGGTATCATAATAAGGAGTACCCCGCAGGTAGATATTGCCCACCACGTCGCCTTTCACCTGTATCTTCAAGGCCAGGCCATCGTCGGTGCCATAGGCCGACACATCTTTCACCGTCGCGGAGTAGCCTTCTGCAGCGATGGTCTTTCCCTTCAATTCTTTCTCCAGGATGGCATTGATCTTTTCAAAGGGCAGCGTGGCCAGCACGAAGATCTTCAAACTGTCGGCGGCCGACGTCTTGGGTTTGTAGGCGGGCAGCGTGGTGTTGGAAGGAGGAATGTCTTCGTCCTCCAGGATGGTTTGTATGGTCGCCTCCAGCTCCACTTCCAATACCATGAACGGGCCGCTTTGTGAGAGTTTTGCTTTCAGGTCGTACGCATAGGGCTTGAGCCACACCGGCATGCTTTTCTTATTGATGCGTATAGGCTTTTGCAGATCGTTCCAGATTTTGACGATCACCTTTCGCGTGTTCAGCTTGTCCCGCAAAGCGTCGTCCATCTTACCGATGAGCTCCTCCTGGTGCAGGGCGATGGCTTCCTCCACTTTTTTGCGCAGGTTCACTTTCACCATGGCTACCTTCAGCATGGGGTCTTTGACCCAACGAATATACTTCAGCTTCGACTCCAGTGTCAGGTTCCAGTCTTTGCCGATGCCCACCTGCGTGACCAGGTTCAGGACAACTTCCATTTCCACGGGTGCTGAATTTTTTATCGTAAGGGCGCCCAGGTGCTTGATGAATTTGCCCGAAACCAGTAAAGGAAACGAACAGGTGAGTGCATGTTTCTCCCACGCAATGTCGATGCGTCCCGTGCGGGTCATCTCCAGGTACAGGCTGTCGCCCTTTTCATTCAACACCATCCATTTTTTCATAAAGGTGCCCTTCACTTTATTATTGATGGTAGCTTCCAGGCTGTCGACATGATAATATACCGGTATCACTACCGTGGAGCGCGGTGGTGTCAATTCCGTTTCCAGCGAGGTGGGTTTAGGAGGCTCGGGTTTCACCCGGTCGCACTGAAAAAGAAGCGTCGCCGCCGCAAGACTACAAAATGTGGCAATAGCTCCTAACTTCATTTTCATTTCCGTTATACTTGTGTAGATTCACTATCAACACTTAAGATATGAAGAAGTTATTACCCGCCCTGCTCGTGCTCATGGCCATTTCCATCCAGGCGCAGGAAAAAGTTGAAAAAGCACCGGTCGTAAAAGAAGGCGAGGGGCCTTACCCTCAACTCATTATCCGCGGCGTGATGCTCATCGACGGCACCGGTGCGCCGCCCATTGGGCCTACGGATATTGTGGTAAAACAAAATAAGATCGTGTCTATCCAGACCGTGGGCTATCCGGGTGTAGCCATCAACACCGAAAAGCGGCCCAAGCTGGAAGCAGGAGGGAAGGAGCTGAACGCCGAAGGCATGTACCTCATGCCCGGCTTTATCGACATGCACGGTCACATCGGTGGCTCGCAAGCGCCCAGCGCCGAGTACGTTTTCAAACTGTGGATGGGCCACGGCATCACGACCATACGCGAACCTTCGGCCGGTAATGGGTTGGATTGGGTGTTGGAAGAAAAAAGACTGAGCGCCGAGAATCGCATCACCGCACCGCGCATCTGGGCATACACGGTTTTTGGCCAGGGCAGCAAAGACCCGATCAGCACGCCACAACAAGCTATTGACTGGGTGATCTTAAATAAGAATAAAGGTGCCGATGGCATCAAATTTTTTGGTGCCCGTCCCGAGATCATGGACGCCGCCCTCCGAAAGAACAAAGAGCTGGGCCTGCGTTCGGCATGTCACCATGCCCAGGTGGATGTGGCCCGCTGGAACGTAGTGAACTCCGCGAAAGCCGGACTGACGTCGATGGAGCACTGGTACGGTTTGCCCGAAGCGCTTTTCACCGCGCGCACCATCCAAGACTATCCCCTGGACTATAACTACCAAAATGAACAGCACCGCTTTGCTGAAGCCGGCAAACTATGGAAGCAAGCGGCGCCGCCTTATAGCGATCATTGGAACGAAGTGATGAACGAGTTGTTGTCGCTTGACTTCACACTCGATCCCACCTTCAACATCTATGAAGCGAGCCGCGATCTGCACCGCGCCCGTCGCGCCGAATGGCACGAAGACTACACATTGCCCGCGCTGTGGGCATTTTATCAACCCAGCAAGATCTCGCACGGCTCCTACTGGCACGAGTGGGGTACGGAACAAGAAGTGAACTGGCGGGAGAACTATCAACTGTGGATGAAATTTGTGAACGAGTATAAGAATCGCGGAGGACGCGTTACCACGGGTTCCGATTCAGGTTTTATTTTTCAACTTTATGGTTTTGCCTACATACGGGAATTGGAGTTGCTGCGCGAAGCAGGGTTCCACCCGTTGGAGATCATTCGCTCAGCGACATTATATGGAGCACAGGCCCTGGGAAAAGACAAAGAGGTTGGCTCTGTCGAAGTAGGCAAGTTGGCGGACTTTGTTATTGTGGAAGAAAACCCATTGAAGAATCTGCAAGTGCTCTATGGCACGGGGGCAATAAAGCTCACGGAAGATAATAAAGTGGTTCGCGTGGGCGGCGTCAAATACACCATCAAAGACGGCATCATCTACGACGCCAAAAAGCTCCTGGCCGATGTACGCAAGATGGTAGCCGACGAAAAACAAAAAAGCGGGTTTGTCTTAAAACAACCCGGCACCAATTAAGCGGTTCAAAATGGTTTCCAGACTCACTCACATTTTTTGAGCGCCACTTTGCTATCGGTGAACGTCACTTTTTTCTTGTCCGCATAAAAGGAAGTGTCGTTTCGCTCGATGTGTTCGCCGATGCCCTCCACCAGCGAATTGTCGACCCATTGAAAGATGACTTCACGGACGCTGTTCACTCCTTCCGAGGTGAATGTGTAATAGGCGTCCACCGTATTGCCTTTCACCGTTCCCTGGATGGTGCCGGTATTCTTGTCTTTTTCTTCCAGTGAGTAGACCAAGTTTCCGGACACCGCATTGCCCGCCACCTCCAGGTGAAGTTCAATACTCGACCCCCCCTCATGAAACGCATAGCAGCCCGGTTGCGGACCTCCTTCGGAGCTGGTTTCGGATGACTGCTTTTTGCCGCCGGAACAACCGGCGAGCAAAATAGCCGCGACAAACAATGATCTTGATTTCATGATGCGGGGGTTTGATAGTAACTAACAATTCGGGAGACCGAAGGTTCAACACGCCAGGCGTGCTGCCTTTAATCAGGTTGATTTTTTTGAAGGTGATCCCAATCGATCTAAAATGTCCTGATAATAGGCGGCGCCATCTTTATTGATTTTTTCAACGTTCACGCCCGTCGCTTCGAGGAGGTCAAGTTTATGTTTGGAGCCGGCCACGAATTTCTGTGGCGTGTAATACGTAATGGTGTTGGGCACAAGTTTTGGTTTCTTGATCTTGATGCGGGCCCGGTAGGTTAAGAGCCACCAAAGGTCGGTTTCCACAAAGCCGAGGGTGAGCCCGATAATGTGGATGTCGGTGGTGAAAAAAAGATCCAGCCACGAACTGCCATCCAGTGCGCCGGTTTCCAACCGTTTGATGAGCGGGAGTTGATATTTTTTAGAAGCATATTTTGTTCCGGTAGCCACATAGTTGCGAATGTTCTGCAGCTGCCCGCTATAGTGTTCAAAGCCCAGGTTCACAGAATTAGGATGGAGCCGGTCGCCATGGACGTGCCACACACGCTTGTTGCCGGCACGATAGTGCCTGAAAACGCTGTAAAGCATCTCCTTGACAATGCCCTCGTTTTTTTTTGGCTCGAAGCCCTCGACGGAAAAATCATAGTTGGTGGTGATGATGTCGTCCGTGGGAAGGGCGCGGAGCTCGTCGTAGAGCGGATGCTTTTTGATTTGCGATACGTTGTCGCAGATCGATTTTTTTAATTGCGTTTCGGAAACCCCTTTTCGCTTTAGGTTGGCGCCGGTGAGAAAGATCTCTTCGTACAAGAGGGGGAATTGTTTTTTCTTTTCTTCGTCGATCGTAAACCCGATGTCGGCGGCGAGTCGTTGCAGAAGATTGTCCCAACTGTTGTCGGCATCGAGATTATTGATGCCGTTGCCGAGCAGGATGGAAAATTTTTTCATGGAGAGGGTGCTGTTTTATTTTTATAAATTAGTCAAAACGGTATCAGTAAAGATACTGGAATGAACGAAGATACTGGGGGTTGGGGTTTCGTCTGGCGCAAATGAAAAACGCCGGTGGCGACACCGGCGTTTTTAAAACCCTGTAAATGTGGTTATTGTACTTTTCTTGAAAAATATACCTGAACGCCGAAACTCAAACTGACCGCCGGGAGTTTGGAACGGACTACAGCGGGATCAACTTCGTGTTCGTAGTCAAAAGAATTCCGTACGGATTGATAAAAGACTTTGCCCTCCAGTCCAACATTTTTGTTGAGAAAATAAACACCCCCTATACCGCCATGGAATGTGCGTGTGGTTTCGGTGGTGGTGTAGTAATGGGTAGTAGGAGCGGTGTTCGGAAAGCCAATGAAGTCCACATGGGGACCGCGGCTCCAGGTCCATCCATAACTATAGCTGGCTTCCGGGAAAATGGCCCAGCGGTTTCCCAGCAAAAAATAATAACGTATCACGGGCCCAATGGAATAGGCGTTTGCGTGTTCGTTCGTATCGCCTCTCTTTGTTCGGGTATAGCTATAGGGTGTGATCAATCCAACGGCCAAACGGTCGGCAACGAAATAAGAAGCACTTGGATCGATGCTGACGCTGATCTGTTTGTATTCATACGTTGAGGTGGCGTAAGTCGTGTTGGAGACGCTCGACATGTTGTTTTTCGTTTTGGAGCTGGAAAATTTCAGCGTGCTGCCTAGGAGGAAAGTGCCTTTTTCGGTTTGGCCATAACCGGCAATGACCAGGAAACAGAAAAACACGCCGGTCAAAAAAGTATGAGAAGTTTTCATAATGCAAGATGGTTGTATTGCTAAACGTTATTTCGGATCGTGTGAAATGGGGAGCGATTTACTGTGCGCTTCTACTGAAGTAAATCTGTACGCCGGCACTGAAGTTAAGGGACGTGACGTCCGTGCTGCTATTTTCGAGGTATGATGCCTGCCGGGTGCTATAATCGCTGTGCAAAGCATCGTAGTAAAATTTGCCTTCCAGGCCAATGCTTTTGTTTAGAAAATACACGCCTCCGATGCCACCCTGGAACTCGTGCGTGTTGCCGTTGGATTTGAACGTTTGGCTGTTCGAGCCGGTCAGCAGGAGGGGGTTCTTCATCCATCCATACGTGTAGCTGGCCTCCGGAAAAATAGCCCAGTGGTTCCCCAATAGAAAATAGTACCGCGCGATGGGGCCAACGGCATAGGTATGGCCGGTGGCATGCTGGTCGTTCATGGTGATGCGCGTATACGTGTAGGGTGTGATCACCCCAACGGCCAGGCGCTTGATCACAAAGTAAGAGATGCTGGGAGCGATCCGGATATTCACTTGCTTTGAATCCGCAGGAAAGGTGGTTCCTCCATTCGCATAGGTGGTTGTGTTGTCGTTATGCGAAAAGGTGAGCGAACCGCCAAGCAGAAGAGTGCCTTTCTCGGTTTGTCCATAGCCGGACAGTGCAGCAACACAAAGCGCTGACACCAGGATAGATTTGAGTTTCATGGTTGATGGATTGACAAGCAATTAACGTTACAATAGCAGAGCGGGGGTAACGAAAAGTACGAAATGAAATGACACGGGATATAACCGTTAATAAAAAAAGACAAAGAAATGTAGCCAATGATGGTGAAAAATCAGAAGGAGGCACGGGTTACGGTGCCTCCTTATCATAACGCTTTATTTTATGTCCCTGGAAAAATATACCGGCACGCCCAGACCAAAAGTAAAAAGCGGTTTGTCACAACGAGTTGTGCCGTTGAGATCATAGCCGTTCATCGTAGAGGGTATGTTGTGTTCGATAAAAGGCTCTTCCTTCCCCGCCAACACTTTGGTTAAGGAAATAGACCAATCCCACAACCCCTTGGAAACGCCTTGTCTTATCCGTCGACTGGCGAAAGGTCAGCGTGGGAGTCGGATTGCCATGACGAGAGGGCCCTTAAGAAGGACGATGTGACTATTTTGTGTTTCGTGCAAAGTACACTTGCAAGCCGATATTAAAATTGACGGACGATTGGTCGTTGTCGGTTAGAATGGCGCCCGTGCGCTCGCCGCGATCGTAGGAGTCCTTCCTGGTCTGGTAAAAGACTTTTCCTTCTATCCCAATGCTTGGATTCAGGAAGTACACCAAGCCCACACCGCCTTGAAGAATATTGGTTGTTCCATTTACCTGCAGGTTTTCGATGTCGCCTGTAGTCGGTATGTAATAGGGGCTCTTGCTCCACGACCACCCATAGCTATAGGCAACTTCCGGGAATATGGCCCATTCATCCGCTAATGCGAAATAGTAGCGCACGATCGGCCCGATGGAGTAAGTGGTCGTGGTCGATTGCAACTCGTCTGCTTTTATCTTGGTGTAGCTATACGGCGTGATCACGCCCACGGCCAGTTGATCGATAACGAAATAGGAAATGCTGGGACGGATCGAAAACGAAGTGCTTTTGCTTTCGGCGTTAAGGGAACTGCTGGAATAGATGTACTTGTCTTTGCTGCTGGAAAATCCGAGCGAGCCTCCCAACAGGAAACTTCCTTTTGTGGTTTGGGCATGGACGGCAGGGCCGAGAAGACATAGGCATAATGCGGCCAGGGAAATAAAACTGACTTTCATGATTTGGGGGGTTAAGATAAATGACGACGATTATGGCGATAACCAGTTCAGGTAGGACCTTTACGAAAATAAGGAATGGGATCGACAATTCCATTTCCTTGACGGTCAAAACAGAACCGTGGCATACGCGAACACGATGGGTCTAGCGCGTTTTGCGGTAGGTTTAGGATGATGCCCGACATTTGTTATCTTTGATCCATCAAGAAGCTCTAAGAACCATCCGTGTGTCCATCCGCTCGCGTTTTTTCGCCAGGCATGGACTTCATCACAGCATCCGGCATCACAGGATGCTGAAATTCATTTTATCACATAATTCTGATCACATGAAATCAAAACATTTCATTGTCGCGGGGCTGTGCGTATGCGCGGGCCTCGTCACACGTGCACAAACCACAAAAGATCATATCATGGAAACTCCAATGTCAAACAAAGAAATAGTACTCGATTTTTGGAAACGCGCCATTGGCCAGGGCAATCTGGAAGTAGCCGGGCAACGCATTGCCGAAGATTACATCCAGCACAGTGCGTCGGGCAAGCCCGGTAAGGCCGCGCTGCTGGAAGCTTTGGCCATGCTCAAGCAAATGCCGAAACCTGAAAATCCGCCCAAGCCGTTCATGCGCGTCATCGCCGATGGCGACTACGTTGTGCTGCACATGCTCATCACCTTTGGCGGCAAAACCCTGATCGTGCTCGACATGGTGCGCATGCAGCATGGCCGGTTCGCCGAGCATTGGGATGCGGTCCAGCCCATGAGCGAGACCACGGCACATGCCGCCATAGAAGGCCCAACCGAAATGAGTGATCTCGGGCAGACCGCATCCAACAAGCAACGCATTGCGGATTTTGTTCAAAGGGTGCTTAACGATAGGCGGTGGGACCAGGCGGCGGATTTTGTGTCCCCGGAGATCATAACGCATGATCCTGAGGCGAAGCCCGGGTTGTCCGGTTTTAAAGAGATGCTTCGACGCGACACGCTTGAAAAGACGTATCGCATCGTCGGGGAAGGGAACTTTGTGATGACACAATCCCGTGTTCTTCAAAACGAAACGCCTTATGCGTGTTATGATATCTATCGTCTCGACGAAAGCAAGATCGTCGAGCATTGGCGCGTGAGGCAAGCGGTGCCGGCAACGCTTCCCCATACCCATGGCATGATCTGATCATCGTCCAATTTTTTTCGTGGCGCTGGGCCGGGATAAGGAAAGATAAATTATTTTATCTTTCGCCCGGTCCAAAAGCCCGAAAGATCCCATGAAACAAAACCTGGCTCAACTCGCCCTGGTGGTTGCCGACTACGATGAGGCCATTGCTTTTTATGTCGACAAACTAAAATTCACCCTCCTGGAAGATACCCTGCTCAGCGAGACGAAACGCTGGGTTAGGGTGGCGCCGCCGGGTTCGGATGGTTGTTGCCTGTTGCTGGCCAAGGCGGCCAGCGACGAACAGAAAAGCAGGGTGGGAAACCAAACCGGTGGCAGGGTCTTTCTGTTCCTATATACCGACGACATCAAAAGAGATCACGAAAACCTGAACGCGCAAGGCGTCACCATTGTCAGAGCGCCGCAGACCGAGTCCTATGGCACGGTGCTGGTCTTTGCTGACTTGTATGGAAACCTGTGGGACCTGATTGAACCACCCACACGATAAGGAAAAAACGTTAGTCCTCGATTGAGGGAAAGTGATACAACAGCTATCGATCTAAATTGGCATATCCTGCCCATCATGATCCTTTACCCCTTGTGGGGAACGATCCAACAGTTTCTCATCATCGGATTGATCGCGCGAAACATGGAAGACTGGGAGGGACGCAAAGCAAACAGCGTCACGATCGTGGTGGTCAGTTCCATTGTATTTTCGATCGTTCATTTCCCGTCGATACTTTTAGTGGCGGCCACCGCTTTGTTAGCGATCGCCTATACCATCATTTATCTCCGGTACAGAAACCTGTGGATACTGGGACTTTTTCACGGCTGGCTGGGATGCTTCTTCTACTTCTTTGTCTTGGGAAGAGATCCGTGGCTGGAATTTGTGAGCGCGTTGAAATGATAACGCATTACGATTTCTTTGCGATCATATATTTTCGCCACCACCATTGAAACACGATCAACCCCCAGATCCGCGCGTGCACATCGCCGGGGTTGGATGAAAAGAGCTGACGCTTCAGGGCTGCGATCGCGGCATAGTCAAAGATGCCTTGTTCCAAAACAAATTTCTCCGATAGCAATTCCTCTTCAATGAGCGACCGCATTTCGCCTCGAAACCATTTTAGCAACGGCACTTCAAATCCTTTCTTCGGCCGGTTATAGAGTTGCTCCGGGAGAATATCGCGAAAGGCATCCTGCACGATGCGCTTCCGCATGCCGGCGTTGATCTTATATTCCACGGGAAGGCTGAAGGCAAAGTTAACCACTTCATAGTCCAGGAAAGGCACGCGCACTTCGAGCCCGTTTGCCATGCTCATGAGATCCACCTTCGTGAGCATGTCGTCCGGGAGGACGAGGTGCATATCGGTGAGCAGAATGTCGTTGATGTTTTCTTTTTCAGGGAGATGACGAAGAATATGTTGCTGGCGCAACGCGAAGTCGCTCAATCCTACCTGGGCGCGCACTTCGGGTTGGAGCATGTTCAGCGCCTCGTCTTTGCCTGCGTAGCCCGCCCATTGCCAGTAGCGATCCCGTGATGAAAGCTTCATGCCTTCGCTGAAACGCGAGAGCTGGCGTATTTTATTTGTGATCGCCCCGCTGCGGGATTTCGGAAGCACTTTCCAAAGCGGACCGAACGCACCCACCAAATTTTCCTTCCACCCTTTGTCGGTGATCTGCCGGAACGCGGCGTGCTTGTTGTAGCCGGCAAACATTTCGTCTGCCCCATCGCCGGAGAGCGCCACGGTGGCGTGTTTCCGTGTTTCCTTGCTGAGGATATATACCGCGATGGCCGACGAATCGGCAAAGGGCTCATCGATATAGTTCAGGATGGAGTGCACATGAGCATAGAGGTCGTTGTTGGTGAGCGAAAAAACCGTGTGCTCTGTTTTGATCTGCTTGGCGACCAGCCGTGCATAATGGGTTTCGTCAAAGAACTTTTCATCGCGGTACCCGATCGAGAAGGTGTGCAGGTCGGGCTTGTGTTTGCTGGCCAAAGCGGCGACAATGGACGAGTCGATGCCACCGCTGAGAAAGGAACCCAGGGGTACGTCGGCCACCAACCGGCGTTGTACAGAAGCTTCGAGCAAACGCTTGAACGCTGCTTTCGCGTCGTCGTACGATAGCCGGCCGCTTTCGGCTTTCTCGCGCTCGTAGGGGATCTCGTAGTAGCGCGCCATGTCCATTTTCTGGCGGCTGATCTTTGCGTAGTGTCCGGGCAGCAACTTTTTCACATTACTGAAGATCGTATCCGGTGCAGGAATATAATTGAGTTGCAGGTAGGTGTAGAGCGAGGTGTGGTCCAGGTTGCGCTCGATGCCAAACTGCAACACAGACTTCATTTCGGAGGCGAAAATGAATTTATCTTCATCAAAAAGATACAGCAGGGGCTTGATGCCAAAACGGTCGCGCGCCACAAAAAAGGTTTGCGCTTGCCGGTCGTAGATGCAAAAGGAAAAAAAGCCGTTAAGTTTTGGCAGACAATTTTCTTTTTGCTGGATGTATAGTTTAAGCAGGACTTCCGTGTCGGATTGTGTGAAGAAGGTCACTCCCTTTGCTTCCAGTTCCGCACGCAAGTCACGGTAGTTGAAGATCTCGCCATTGAAGACGATGCAGTAGCGCTTTTCCTCATCCCACATTGGCTGGTTGGCCACGTCGCGCGTGTCGATGATGGAGAGGCGGCGGTGGCCCAGCCCGACCCATTCATCGATGTAGATGTCCTGGAAGTCGGGTCCGCGTTTTTCCAGTGCCATGGTGGCATTGGTGATGTGGATCTTGTTGAATTTGCCGACGAGGTTGAAGGCGAAAATACCGGTAATGCCGCACATGCTGGGTAAAAAGCGATTAATTCCGGGGGAAAGTTAGAAAAGTTTGGGGATTGTTGGGTTGGACTAGCGGTGATCCCCCGTATGGTTTTTCACCGCAACGGCGCTATGAAGACGCGGAGGAAGAGATTTAAACAAATCGGCGTTTTTTGCATTATACAAGATGACAAAAATGCAGACGAAGCAGATGTACACACCCGCCCAAACGAAAATGAAGAAGCGATTAAAGAAGCCGCTGGAGTTTAAACAGAATGCCGAGGCGCTTACCCTTGGGGTGGAGCTTGAATTGCAGGTTTTGGATGGACAGAGCCTGTTGTTGACGCCGCGCGCGGCGGATGTGCTGGAGCGGGGTGAGGACGAGAAATTGAAACCCGAATTTTTCCAGAGTACGCTCGAGGTGATCACCGACGTTTGCCGTACCCTTCGTGCGGTGGAATCCGATCTGAAACATTCGCTGCAACTGGTGTCGGCCAAGGCGCACACGCTGAATTTAAAGATCGCCTCGACGGGCACACATCCGCTGGCGGACTATCGCGAGCGGCTCATTACGCCCTCCAAACGCTATGAAGAATTGATCGACCGTAACCAATGGATCATCCGCCGCATGGCGGTGTATGGCATGCATGTGCACATCGGGATGCCTTCCGGCGATGCGTGTATCCGCTACAATTATTTTTTTATGCACTTTCTCCCGCACATCCTGGCGCTGTCGGGCAGTTCGCCGTTCTGGCAGGGAAAATATACCGGGTTGTCGTCCTGCCGTCCGACGACATACGAAGCGCTGCCTACTGCGGGCATGCCCTACCTGGTGCGGAACTGGGATGAGTTTCAGAAGCTGTACCGCTTCCTTATCCGGACCCAAGCCATCGAAAGTTTGAAAGACCTTTGGTGGGATTTGCGCCCGAGTCCGCACTATGGCACGCTCGAACTGCGCTTCTGCGACGAACCCGCCACGTTATACGAGACCATGGCCATCGTCACGTTCATTCAGCTCCTGGCCCACTGGTTTCGCGACCATGAAGAAGAATGGGCAAAATCATTTACCTATTTGCATCGCTGGATCTTCCGTGAAAATAAATGGCGCGCCATCCGCTATGGCCTCGACGCCGATGTAGTGCCCACGCGTCGCGGTAGCCCGAAACACATGCGCGACGACATTCATGAATGGATCGTCAAACTGGAGCCCTATGCGCGGGAATTGAACTGTGTTGAATATCTGTCACGCGTCACCGAGATCACCACCAAAGGCAACAGTTCCCAACGCCAAACTCGCGTCTTCCAGGCCACCAACGACCTCGAGGCCGTCATCCGCCACAACGTCGCCGAATTCGACAAAGGCATGCCTATATGGTAGGTATTTCTTGCGCAGAGGGTGCCTCCAACATGCGCCCACCGCCGTTGTGGTGTCCCACCAACAATCTCTCTATCGATACCATCACCCCTCAATCTGCACACGGAATCTGCGGTTAACGCTACTTTGGCGCTGCCACCATCATATCCTCCAAAATCTTCTTCATCTCCGCCGCACTCTTCTTCGCCATCAAATAATGCCGGGTTCCTTTAGAAACCACCCAACTATTTTTTCCATCCTCGGCGATCTGAGGAAACCCCGTTCCCAGCGTCCAATAATCGCGCACTCCTCTCACAGCATACAACACCGCCGTCTGATCCCAGCTGTGCCGGTTCTTTTTCGCGTCCACTTGTGGATTGGTCTCAAAAGCAATACGCACCGGATTGTTTTCGGGCGTCTCCGTGATCAACCGTTCGCCCGTCATAATGGCTTTTCCGATCTCGAACCCGGAATACACCACCGGGGTTGGCCAATGCTCTTCCACATATTGCGCAGCGTCCGGACAAATGCGGATGTTCCACTCGTTGCCCTTCGGATATTCCGTGCCCATCGACACCAACTGCAATACTTTTTTCTTGACCAATGCCATGCCGTCCAATGGACTGAGGGAATCCGCCTTGGACTGAAGCAGGTCTGCCAATAACCGCTGGGGACCTACCACTACGACGGTCACGCTGCGATCGGGCTGTGCGGAAAGTATTTTGCGATACAACGCCACGGCATCCGGCGCATTCTTGCCCGACTGCAGATCGTTGGGTAATGCTGCCAGCTTGCTGTTATAGAAATCGTTGTGCTTGCCTTTGTATTCATAGGTGCCTTTGTAGGTACCCACCGGAATATTGGGTTTTCCAAAAAAGGTATTTTCTGCGTCGATGGCCACAGCGCCCATGTCGTCGTTCATGGGATACATGGTGGCCAGAATTTCAGCCTCACCGGTATAGGCCAGTTGATGAAGGATGGCCAAGGCGGCCGCGTCGTCGCAATCATTGCCAAAATCGGTGTCAAGAATGATCTTGACCGTCTTTGATCTTTGCGCGATGGAGGAGACGCTGATCAGGAGAAGAAAGAGGAAGTTGAGTCTCATACGTTGTGTGGATTAAAGCGTGAATGAATATGAAAGTGCAAGCCAATCGATAAAAATGTCTAAGCGGTTTTGGAGTAAACCAATAAACCCAGTCCGAAGAAAAAGCAGACGAACATCACAAACAGGAGGGTGTTCACGCCTTTGGGTGCGGTCTTGAATTCTTTCCAGATAAAGACGCCCCACACCGCCGCCACCAGCACGGCGCCCTGACCCAGGCCATACGAGATGGCCGGCCCTGCCTTGTCCGACGCGAGGATGCTGAACGACATGCCGATGCACCAGATCACGCCGCCCAACACGCCGGTGATGTGACTTTTGAAATTGCCCCTGAAGTAATCGTCATAGCTCACGGGCGCGCCCTCTACCGGCATACGCATCAACACCGTGTTGAACAAAATGTTGCTGACCAAAATACCCGCTGCAAAAACGACGATCGCCGTATACGGTGTGAGCTTGCCCGCTTCGGGATTCACAAAATCGTGGGCCATTCCCGAAACGACGAAGCCATAGAACTGCGCCATCAGCACACCGGCCACCACAGAAATGATCAAGCCTTTTGAGGAGACCTTCTGTGCATTGCCGGATGATTTTTTATACGCGACAGCGTTCACAAGAATGCCGATAGCAATGAGTGCGACACCGGTAAAAATGACGACGGGATTGCCCGCCGGCACTTTCAAATAATTGTCCAGCACACCCCAGATCAACGCAATGCCGATGCCCACCGGGAACGCCACCGACATGCCGGCAATGGAAATGGCGGCGATGAGCAGGATGTTTGCCAGGTTGAAGATCACCCCACCGATAAACGCCGAACGAAGACTTGCCACGTCGGACTGTGCGAAGTCGGCCCGGAAACTGCGTCCATGTTCACCCAGGCTGCCCAGCGTCATCGCGAAGAGAAGCGACAGCAGGAAGATGCCCAATACGTAATCCCAATAGAACAATTCGAAGCGCCACGATTTTTCCGCCAGCTTTTGCGTGTTGGCCCACGAGCCCCAGCAAAGCATGGTGATAAAGCAGAACAGCACGGCGACGGTGTAACTTTCGAGAATGAACATAGGCCAGTGTTTGGTTAGGGGTGGGTTGTGTTCGCAGGCTTGTTGTCGTACACGATGAATTCGTTCAGGTAGACCGGGCTCTTTTCATCGGGGTTCAGAATCTTTATGCGCACCGTATGCTTTTGACGGGGCAGTTGATATTTCCAAAACAATTCATACCGCCGTGTGGTGAAGCTACCGGGCAGCTCCACGTTCTCCACGAGCTTGTTGTCGATGTAGAGTTCGGTCATGGCC
>Ga0209050_1001540_pt1 | contig 24193 bp, 20 predicted proteins | sample Araplavi_mTSA_r2_FD_184276 | JGI IMG/M metagenome (GOLD analysis project Ga0209050, IMG submission 184276) | Arabidopsis root microbial communities from North Carolina, USA - plate scrape MF_Cvi_mTSA_r2 (SPAdes) (version 2) | ecosystem: Host-associated > Plants > Roots > Endosphere | place: USA... | reverse complement strand
GGTCACCACGGCAATGATCGCTGCGACACCAAAAAGTCCAAGGTAGAAATACTCTCGGCGCACAATATTGCCAGGCGGGACATATGTCGCGGCAGCTTCGGCGTGACGGTCATAACCTCTACGACGTTCTGGCATGTGGACACCATCGAGATATTTTCACTCGGACTGTGCGCTGGATGTGCATAAAAGACTCCAGCGCCGTTCAGACCCGAAGCCACTGAAGATTGTCTCCCGTTATAAATTCACAAATAATGGTCAACTATCCCTAATTCGAGGTATTTACTTGCCGCAATCAGGACACCGAAGTCCCCCTTGCGGCTGGTTGGGCAGAGGGAAGAACTGTTCTGGCGGGCGGGGCTTGCTACATGGAATCGGCCTTGGCCTGACGCCGCGATTGCTCCGACTAAACAAAAAAAGGGCGTCTTTCCAGACGCCCTTTTTGTTAAGACTATTCGCGATGTTGCGAGGTGCACCGCGCAGTGCAGTCCTCAAGCCTCGATCCGCTCCACCTTCCCAACCAGCAAGATATACGACAGCGCACCCAGCAACGCCAGCGACGATACATACACGATCGCCGGCGCAAAGCTGTCCTTGGACACCAGCAAGCCGATGACGATGGGCGTGCAGATCGACGACAGGTTGCCGACGAAGTTGAACACGCCGCCGGTCAGGCCCAACAAGCGCACAGGCGCCAACGTCGAGACCAGTGACCACGTGATCGACGCCAGACCGTTCCCAAAGAACGCCAAGGCCAGGAAGAAGATGACCCACGGCGTGGAGTCCGTGAAGTTCGCGCCGATCATGGACGTGGAGATCAACAGGCCCAGGATGATGGGCAGCTTGCGCGCCATGCCGACGGTGGCGCCGCGCCGGATCAGGAAGTCGGACAGCACGCCCGAGCACAGCACGCCGATGAAGGCCGCCAGGAACGGCACCGAGGCCAGGAAGCCTGACTTGATGAAGTCCATGCCGCGGTACTTGACCAGATATGTGGGAAACCAGGTCAGGAAGAACCACAGCGTGGAGGTCAGGCAGAACTGGCCGAGGTACACGCCCCACAGCTTACGCTTGCTCATGACCAGGCCCAGGTCGTTCCAGTTGAGCGGGGCCTTCTTTTCACGCACGCGCGTGTCCAGGTCGACGACGCCGCCGCCTTTCTGGATCAGCTCGATTTCCGCTGCGTTGGCGCCCTTGAACTGGCGCGGTTCGCGGTAGATCATGAACCACAGCACGCCCCAGATGATGCCCAGGAGACCGGTGCTGACGAACACCATGTGCCAGCCGTAATGATGCTGCAGCCAGGCCAGCACCGGCGTCAGGAACGCCAGGCCGACGAACTGGCCCGACGTGTAGAAGCCGATGGCGGTGGCGCGTTCGCGTTCGGGGAACCACGTGGTGACGACGCGGTTGTTGATGGGATAGGCCGGAGCTTCCAACGCGCCCACGGCCAGGCGCAGGACGAACAGGATGACGAAGCTGCCGGCAAAGCCCATGAAGAACGTGGCCGCGGACCACAGGATCAGCGCGGCGGCATACAGCACGCGGGGGGACACGCGGTCCACCAGCCAGCCGCCGGGAATCTGCATGGCGGCGTAGGTCCAGCCGAAGGCCGACAGGATCAGGCCTTCATGCCAGGTGTCCAGGCCGAACTCGTCCTTCAGGGCGGGGGCGGCGATGGACAGGTTGCTGCGGTCCAGGTAGTTGATGACGACGGTGATGAACAGCATCACCATGATGATGTAGCGGCTGCGGGTCGGGCGCTGAGCGCCTTGCAGGCCGGCTTGGGCGGCGGTGGACAATGGAGTCTCCTCTCTCTTTTATCGGCTTACCACTCGGCGAAGCTGCCGTCGGCGTGACGCCAGATGGGGTTGCGCCAGCGGTGGCCCACTGCGGCCCGTTCCTTGACGTATTCCTCGTTCACTTCGATGCCCAGGCCCGGCCCTTGCGGGATCGCGACCATGCCGTCCTCGTACGCGAAGACCTCGCGGTTGCTGACGTAGTCGAGCAGGTCGTTGGCGGCGTTGTAGTGGATGCCCAGGCTCTGCTCCTGGATGAACGCGTTGTAGCAGCCGGCGTCGATCTGCAGGCAGGTGGCCAGCGCGATGGGGCCGAGCGGGCAGTGCAGCGCCAGCGCGACGTCATAGGCTTCGGCCATCGCGGCGATCTTGCGCGTTTCGGTGATGCCGCCTGCGTGCGACGGGTCGGGCTGGATGATGTCGACGTAGCCTTCGGACAGCACGCGCTTGAAGTCCCAGCGCGAGAACAGGCGCTCGCCCAGCGCGATGGGCGTGGACGTCAGCGGCGCCAGTTCCTTCAGCGCTTCGTAGTGTTCGCTCAGCACGGGCTCTTCGATGAACATGAGCTTGAACGGATCAAGTTCCTTCATCAGCACCTTGGCCATGGGCTTGTGGACGCGGCCGTGGAAGTCCACGCCGATGCCCACGTTCGGGCCAACGGCGTCGCGCACGGCGGCCACGTTCTCCAGGCACTTCTCAACCTTGTCGAACGAGTCGATGTATTGCAGCTCTTCGGTGCCGTTCATCTTGACGGCGGTGAAGCCACGCTCGACGGCGCTCTTGGCGGCCGCGGCGGTGTCGGCGGGACGGTCGCCGCCGATCCACGAGTACACGCGGATGCGGTCGCGCACGTTGCCGCCCAGAAGTTGCGACACGGGCACGCCAAGGTGCTTGCCCTTGATGTCCCACAGCGCCTGGTCGATACCGGCCAGCGCGCTCATGTGGATGGCGCCGCCGCGGTAGAAGCCGCCGCGGTACAGGACCGTCCAATGGTCTTCGATGTTGCGCGGATCCTTGCCGATCAGGTAATCGGACAGTTCTTCGACGGCGGCAGCAACCGAGTGCGCGCGGCCTTCGACGACGGGTTCACCCCAGCCGACGATGCCTTCGTCCGTTTCAATCTTCAGGAAGCACCACCGGGGCGGCACGATGTAGGTGGTGAGCTTGGTGATCTTCATGCTTGTGTCTCCTGGGCAGGATAGGCGCGTTGCCAGGCCGCGACGAAAGCGCGCGCGTTCTGGCCGGTTGCTTCGGCCGTCAGGCCGGGTTTGTACAAGGCGGAGCCCAGGCCGAAGCCGCTGGCGCCCGCCTGGGCGTAATTCGATAGGTTGTCGGGCGTGATGCCGCCCACGGGAACCAGCGCGATCGGCGGGCGCATCACCGCGCGCCAGGCCTTGAGCACGGCCGGGCCGAGCTGCTCGGCCGGGAACATCTTCAGCACGTCGGCGCCGGCAGCCAGTGCCGCAAAGGCCTCGGTGGGCGTGGCGACGCCGGGGCAGGACGCCATGCCCAGCTTCTTGGCTTGGCGGATGACGGCCGGATCGCTGTGCGGCATGACGATGAGTTCGCCGCCGGCCTGCTGGATGCGCGCGCAGTCGTCGGGGTTGAGGACCGTGCCGGCGCCGATGAGGCAGTCGGTGGGCAGCGCGGCGCGCATGGCGCGGATGCTGTCCAGCGGATCCGGCGAATTCAGCGGCACTTCGATCAGGCGGAAGCCCGCGTCGTACAGCGCTTGCCCGACGGGTTCGGCTTCGGCGGGCGTGATGCCGCGCAGGATGGCGATCAGGCCGCAGTGGGCCATGGCGGTTTGCAGACCGGGATGGTTCATCGAAGGTTCCTAGGCGGGGATCGGGGTGGAGGGGGACACAAGCCCGGCGCAGATGGCCAGGTGCCACAGACCGCGCTCGGTGGCGTTCTGCGCCTGCTCGGGCGCGCCCAGGCCGTAATGCTGCATGGCCAGGAGGTAGCGCTTGCACAGCGCGGGCTCGCCGCACAGCACGATGTGGGGCAGTTCGCCCTGCTGGCGCAGCATCTCGGCCAGCGCGGCGACTTCATGGCCGATCAAGAGGCCTGACAGATAGTCGGCCTGCGACTCAGGCGCGAGTTCGCCGGTCAGGCCCAGCGCGCGCGTGCTGAAGATGGTGGACATCACGCCCGCCCGGCCGGCAGGCGCGCCTGCAACTTTCACGCCGCGCTCGAAGGCGGCCATGTCGGCGTTGGGGGCGTCGGCCATCGTGCGGCCCAGAATGGTGTGGCCGCGCAGCGCCGCGTAGACCTCGCCGGTCATGAAGGTGTCGAAGTGCGTGACGCGGCCACGGCGTGCGTTGACCCATTTGGAGTGCGTGCCGGGCAGTCCGATGAGCACGCTGTCGGCATTGGCTCTGGCCTCGTCGGCCATCACGCCGAAGACCTGCGTCTCTTCGCCACGCATCACGTTGGGCAGGCCGTGGCGCTGGATGAGGCCGGGCACGATGTGCACGGGCGTGCCGCCGGGGCGTTCCACCACGGTCAGCAAGGTGCCGATGCGCTCCAGGTCGACGGGCACGTCCAGGTAGGCGGCTTCCTTCCAGCCCTGCGCGCTGCCGACCATGCCGCAGGCAATGACGGGCAGGGAGGGCTCGGCGCGCAGCCAGTCGCCGCATGCCTGATCAAAAGCCAGTTCAAAGCCGGACAGTGTGGTGGTGGCGGCGCCGTCCTGCAGCGGTTGCGGCAGGCGCATGATGCCCCAGGGCAGATGGCGCGTATCGAGCGTACGGCCCGTGGCATCCAGGCGATAGGCGCGAAGTGAAGAGGTTCCCCAATCCAGCGCGATGAGAGCCGCACGGGCGGGCGATCCGGTATTCATCAGAGTCTGTCTCGTCTCTGGCCGCGCATCCGGCTGCCGTCGTTGCGCCGTCATGCGCGCGGGACTGGGCGGAGTGGTCGCGGACCTTGTTGTCTGAAATCTTGCCGTGCGCGCGCGGGAGGCGCGCGGTGCACGATGGCAAAAATTCTAGTTCAGCGCTTGAAAAATCTCAAAATATAGAATTAAATCCCACATACAGGGAATTTGGTGTGCGTTTCGATTAGGCTTTCAGTTGAGCCTTCGAAGTGTTTTGTTCGCTCGGCGAAGCGCCGTGCATATCCCTATCACCGACGCATCCGTGCCGCGGCGCCCGGTATGCTTGCCGATCTTTCCCATCGCGCCGCAACTTTGCCTTTGCCACATGACCGCCATCACACTGCCCCCCGAGCAACCTGCCACGCTTGACCCCGATGCCGCCGCGCCCGCCGGCACGCAGACGCTGATGCGCGGTCTTGCCGTGGTGCAGGCGGTGGCCGATGGCGCACGCGATCTGAAGGAAATCTGCGCGCGTATCGGCGTGGCGCGCAGCACGACGCACCGGCTTGCAAGCTGTCTGGTGCAAGAGCGCTACCTGCGCGCACTGCCGGGCGTGGGCTACGTGCTGGGTCCCAAGCTGATCGAGCTGGGCTTTCAGGCGCGCGAGGCGTTTCCGCTGGCGACGCTGGCGCGGCCCTATCTGGACAGCCTGGCCGACATGACCGGCGACACGATCCACCTGGCCGTGCGCGACAACAACGACGTGCTGTACCTGGAGAAGATTCCGGGCAAAAAGGGATTGGAAATGCGATCGCGGGTCGGCCATCGGATGCCGCTCGCCGCGACCGGCGTGGGCAAGGCATTGCTGCTGGACGCGGATGAGCCGCAGTGGAAGGCGCTGCATCGCGTCGGCGCACCGGTGTCGTCGCGCGCGCCCGGCGGACAGCAGGGATGGGAGGCGTTCCGTGATCGCATGCGCGATTACGCGTCGCAGGGTTATGCGTTCGACCTGGAAGACAACGAGCCTTCGATCCGCTGCGTGGCAGCGCCCGTGCGCGACGCCTCCAGCGGCATCGTCGCCGCCATCAGTGTGTCGAGCACCGTGCCTTATATGTCGCTGGAGCGCATGCGCGAGATGGTGCCGGTGGTGCAGGGCGCGGCTGCGGGGATTTCGGCCGAGATGGGATGGAAGGTTGAGCGGGGCTGAGGGCTACTCAGGCAGATGATCCCGGACCGCGTGGCCATCGACGCGCGCTTTTGAGCCACTGGCGATCAGTCGGGCGCCACACGCTGTCTGCATGCCGTGCAGCGCCACCGGGATGCCATTGACCTTGTACGTCGGGCTGCCCTCGACGATGGGAAAGACGCCCTCGCATTTTGGGCATGAAACCTGATGGCCGACGCCGGCCATGGGTCTGCCATTGAGGTTGGTGTGCGGGAAACCCTCGAGCACCAATCCAGCGTGGTCTGTGGTGTCGTCTTTGCGGATGATTTCTGGCATGTGGTTGTTGCCTCCGCTATAGCGCTTTGACCAGACGCCAGGTGACTATTTGGCCGTTCACTTCCGGCAAGAGATCGTTGTGCATGAAGGTCTGCCTGCCTTGAGAAGGAACTTCTTCGCAGATCCAGATGCCGGGCCATGGACAAGGTGTGCCTGAGGGCATACGGAGGAAGTGACGCTCCTCTGCTTTGACGTTGCCTGCCTCGTCGATTACGGCCTTGATTTCCTGCGGCGTATCGAAGCGGCGCAGCCAGAGGTTGCTGGTCAGCGGATTGAAGCGAACCTCGCCGGCGATGGAGCCGTAGTGGAGTGATCCGATGTCCTGCACGCGCAATGAGCGGATGGCGTTGTTGACCTTTACGTAGAGTTCGGGGGTCGGGTCTGTCTCGGCTTTGCCGAGTGCTGGCCAATCACCGGCGCGGATGGCGGTGCCCCATTCGTAGGGGAGAAGGGCGATGCGTTCGTCGTTGAGCTTGGTCTTCAGTTCTTCCGGCGTGCCCAACGTGGCAATCCAGTGGTGGGCGAGGAAGGTGTACCAGTTGAGATTGGAATAGCCGTCGCGCCATGCTTCGTTTCCCGTGGGGGTGCAGAGGTCAACGCCTCTGTACGCCCAGGCTGTTTCGTACTCGATGGTCTGGTAGTCCCCCCAGTTGTGGCATTCCTGAATACCTAGTCCGGCAGCGCCGTGGAGTGGGCGGAGCAACGAGCAGAATTTCAGCAAGAAGCCCTCAAACCGGGCTTTCCCGTCACCATGGATTTCTTCCACAGGCAGGTAGAACCGGACAGTGGTAAATGTTTTGTGAATCTGTTCGAACCAGCCTTCTGGAGAAAAGACGCCAAACATGTAATCACTGGCATGCCCCAGACTTAGTTGAGACATGCACTTGAACTCGACGGCGTTCATTGGGGAGGTCTTCAAAACGTAGTCCCGATAGGCGTCAAAGTTCATCTTGGAGAAGGGGCGAATTATCATCCGCTTGTCTTCTCTGTATCCCCCCTTCAACTTATCGCCATAGAGGTCGTGGTAAAGGGAGAAAGCGTCCGCAATGCCTTTGCGACGAACTGGGATATACGCGTCGATAAGATGAAAGACCGCAACAATTCCCACCTGCTGCACTGGAAGGGTTTTGTCGTCTTCATCCATGAAGGTGAAGAACCAGCGATCGGCGTCGAACGCGCTAAAGAAATCGGTCATTGTTTTGTCTCCGGGGCATCGGGCCAGAACAGATACAGTTGCTCCGTGCGCGGTTGATGACGTTGGCTGGCCTCCCACACTTGGTAGGCCTTCCATTGGCGTTGAAGTTCAGGAGACAGTACAGGCTCGGAGCTCCCGTCATCCGACTTCGCATAGGCCACTGTCGCTCCTGCCGTTCCCGTCCCGCCTGTGAAACGCGCCCAGGAAAGAAGGCGGCCGTAATGCACGACTCGAGGTCCGGCGCGCGCCGCCAAGGTTGTTCCGGATACTGCGGCGCTGCCTCCAGCAACGGTGGCCATGCCAGCGCCGATGCCCGTGGCGCCTACGATGACGAACGGTCCCACAAGCGACATTTCAATCTGTCCGCGAGCCCGTGCCGCCTGTGCGGCGGCCTCTCGCATGCCTGGACTGGCGCTTATAACAGGGGTTCCAGGCGGAGGCGGCCTGAATTCAAGAACCTGCCGGGCCGCCTGATGCTCGGCGTCAATCAGGCCAACGACCAAACCGTGCGGATCGGCCGAAGCTCGCAGGGGAAGGGACATGACCTGCGATACAGGTTTGTAGACGGGTTCTTGCTGCGCAGCGGTCATCCACTCGCGACGCTGACGCCTGTCCGCTCTGTCACAACGGCCATTGTTCAGCAATCGAAACTTGAGTCTGTCGCCCACGATTCTCTCGTAGGCCTTCTGCTGTCTATCCGAAAGCGGGTCGCCGCCGAACTTCATTTCAATTACGCTGGTGAGATTAGGTTGGCTGTATTGCGGCGCTCCCCCCATCGTGTGATCGGTGACTCTCACAACATCGGGAATTCGCAAGTTCCCCAAATTCTCCGACTCGACATCCTGCCAAATCCCTTTTTCGACGTTTGAAGGTGAAGGCACCGGAACCATCTCCTCCAACTCATGCAGACTCAACAGGTCCACCACCACCTCAACACTGCTGTACTGAGGAAACTGCCGGCTGCTGATCCGCTTGTATTGAGACAACGGAAAAGAACTCGGCCGATGCGGATGTTTCCTGCTCATGATCGGCGCCGGCGGCGTCTTCGTCATGTCGTAGCCGACTTCGGCGCAGTAAGGCCAGCGATACTCAAAGAGCTCGTTATCCGCCCGGATCATCAGTGCCACCGTGCGTTGATACATGGGCGCTTCGTCGCTGGCACGCCGATACGGATTGGCGCTGGCATAGCGCGCCTTTTCGCACAGGTACCAAAGGTCAAGCGGGTTGGTCACGGGCAGCACCTGACCTGATGCGTCAGGTTTGGTCGAGCCTCGGGTGCTGCCCCCGGGATTCTTCGGCCCGGTACGTACATGCTGGGTGGCCATGGTTAAGCCTTTCTCCTCGATGGGGTTGCGGGTGACTTGGGCAGCGCTATGCTTGTCGGTACGCTGACGCACAGACGAGAAGCTGACCCGCTACAACGCTTTGATCAGACGCCAGGTAACTACCTGCCCGTTCACTTCCGGCAAGAGATCGTTGTGCATGAAGGTCTGCCTGCCTTGAGAAGGATCCTCTTCGCAGATCCAGATGCCGGGCCATGGGCAGGGTGAGCCGGAGAGCATGCGCAGGAAGTGCCGTTCGTTTGTTTTGACGTTGCCTGCCTCGTCGATTACGGCCTTGATTTCCTGCGGCGTATCGAAGCGGCGCAGCCAGAGGTTGCTGGTCAGCGGATTGAAGCGAATCTCGCCGGCGATGGAGCCGTAGTGGAGTGATCCGATGTCTTGCACGCGCAATGAGCGGATGGCGTTGTTGACCTTTACGTAGAGTTCGGGAGTGGGGTCTGTCTCGGCTTTGCCTAGCGCGGGCCAATCACCAGCGCGGATGGCCGTGCCCCATTCGTAGGGGATAAGGGCGATGCGTTCGTCGTTGAGCTTGGTCTTCAGTTCTTCCGGCGTGCCCAACGTGGCAATCCAGTGGTGGGCGAGGAAGGTGTACCAGTTGAGATTCTGGTAGCCCTGGCGCAAGTTTTTCTCTCCGGTCGGTCCGCAGACGTCTACCCCTCGGTATGCCCAGGCCGTTTCGTGTTCAAGGGTCTGGTAGTCCTCCCAATCGTGGCATTCCTGAATCCCGAGTCCGGCCGCGCCATGAAGAGGACGAAGCAATGCACAGCACTGCAACAAGAAAGCCTCGAACCGTGCTTTCCCTTCTCCCGCAAGCTCTTCTACGGGCAAATACGCCCTTACCGTGGTGAGAGGTTTGTGAACTTGCTCATACCATCCGGCAGGAGAATAGACCCCAAACATATAGTCACTGACATGGCCGAGACTTAACTTGGACATACATTTGAACTCGACGACTCCCATGGGACTCGTGTCCACGATGTAGTCTCGATAGGCCTCAAAGTCCATTTTGGCGAAGGGCCGGACGATCATGCGCTTATCTTCGCGATAACCGCCCTTGAGTTTGTCGCCATAGATCTCGTAGTAGAGCGAGAATGCCTCCGCGATGCCTTTGCGGCGAACCGGTAGATAGGCGTCAACGAGATGGAAGATGGCAACGATGCCGACTTGTTGGACCAGTAGTGTGTTGTCGTCCTCATCCGCAAAGGTGAAGTACCAGCGTTCGGCATCGAACTCTTTGAAGAAATCGGTCATTTTTTTGTCTCCGGGGCGTCGGGCCAGAACAGATACAGCTGTTCCGTGCGCGGCTGGTATCTTTGGCTGGCTTCCCATTCCTGATAGGCCTGCCATTGGCGTTGAACTTCGGGAGTCAGTACTGGCGCGGAGCTTCCGTCTCCAGATCGTGCGTAGGCCATAGTGGCTCCAGCTGAACCAGTTCCTCCGATGAGACGGCCCCAGCCGACAAGGCGGCCGTAGTGAACCATTCTTGGGCCGGCGCTTGCAGTCAGCGTTGAACTGGGAATCGCTGCACTGCCTCCAGCAACCGTTCCCATGCCGGCGCTGATACCTGCCGCGCCTACAAGCAAGAACGGTGCGGCAAGCGATATTTCGATTTGCGCTCGCGCCTGATCGGCCCGCCGATTGGCCTCTCGAATGTCGGGGCCGGCGCTCATCACAGGGGTTCCCGGAGGCGGCGGACCGACTTCAAGGATGTGCCGTGCAGCTTGGTGTTCGGCATCAATCAGCCCAACGACCAACCTGTGAGGATCCGCCGAAGCTCTCAATGGGAGCGACATGACCTGTGATACGGGCTTGTAGACCGGTTCGTTTTGGGCAGCGGTCATCCATTCGCGACGCTGGCGCTTGTCGGCTCTGTTGCATCGATCCGTATGAAGCAAGCGGAACTTATCGCTGGTGCCAGCAATATCTCGGTATGCTCTTCTTTGGTCATCAGAGAGCGAGTCGTTCCCAAACTTCATTTCGATCACACCGGCCAGATTCGGCTGGCTGTATTGCGTCGCGCCTCCCATCGTGTGGTTGACGACCCGAACAACGTCGGGAATACGCATCGGGCTTGTCGGCGGTTTCTGAATATCCTGCCAAATTCCGTTTTCGACAGCTGGAGGTAACGGCACCGGAATTATTTGCTCTAGCTCCTCCAGCCCCAACAGGTCCACCACCACCTCAACACTGCTGTACTGAGGAAACTGCCGGCTGCTGATCCGCTTGTATTGAGACAGCGGAAAGGAACTCGGCCGATGCGGATGTTTCCTGCTCATGATCGGCGCCGGCGGCGTCTTCGTCATGTCGTAGCCGACTTCGGCGCAGTACGGCCAGCGATACTCAAAGAGCTCGTTATCCGCCCGGATCATCAGTGCCACCGTGCGTTGATACATGGGCGCTTCGTCGCTGGCACGCCGGTACGGATTAGCGCTGGCATAGCGCGCCTTCTCGCACAGGTACCAAAGGTCAAGCGGGTTGGTCACGGGCAGCACCTGGCCCGATGCGTCAGGTTTGGTCGAGCCTCGGGTGCTGCCCCCGGGATTCTTCGGCCCGGTACGTACATGCTGGGTGGGCATGGTTAAGCCTTTCTCCTTGATGGAGTTGTGGATGAGTTTGGCAGGGCTATGCTTGTCGGTACGCTGACGCACAGACGAGAAGCTGACCCGCTACAACGCTTTGACCAGACGCCAGGTAACCACCTGCCCGTTCACTTCCGGCAAGAGGTCGTTGTGCATGAACGTCTTCCTTCCCTGTGACGGCTCCTCCTCGCAGATCCAGATGCCAGGCCATGGACAAGGTGTGCCCGAGGGCATGCGGAGGAAGTGACGTTCGTCTGCTTTGACGTTGCCCGCCTCGTCGATTACGGCCTTGATTTCCTGCGGCGTATCGAAGCGGCGCAGCCAGAGGTTGCTGGTCAGCGGATTGAAGCGAACCTCGCCGGCGATGGAACCGTAGTGGAGCGAGCCGATGTCCTGCACGCGCAATGAGCGGATGGCGTTGTTGACCTTCACGTACAGTTCGGGCGTCGGGTCTGTCTCGGCTTTGCCTAGCGCGGGCCAGTCACCTGCGCGGATGGCGGTGCCCCATTCGTAGGGGAGGAGCTCGATGCGATGGTCATTGAGCTTGCTCTTCAACTCCTCGGGTGTGCCCAGGGTGGCGATCCAGTGATGGGCCAGGAAGGTGTACCAGTTGAGATTCTTGTAGCCCTCGCGCAGGTTTTTCTTACCAGTCGGTCCGCAAACATCTACCGCTCTGTATGCCCAAGCTGTCTCGTGTCCCAGGGTCTGGTAGTCCTCCCAATCATGGCATTCCTGAATCCCAAGCCCGGCCGCGCCATGGAGAGGACGAAGCAACGCGCAACACTTCAACAGGAAACTCTCGAACCGAGCTCTCCCTTCCGCCGCAAGCTCTACTACAGGTAGGTAAAACCGTACCGTGGTAAGGGATTTATGAACTTGTTCATACCAGCCGGCGGGAGAGAAAACACCAAACATGTAGTCACTTGCATGCTCCAAGCTAAGCCGGGACATGCAATCGAACTCAACGGTGTCCATCGGGCTTGTATTGACGATGAAGTCTCGATAAGCGTCAAACCCCATCTTGGAGAAGGGGCGAACGATCATGCGCTTGTCTGCACGATATCCGCCCTTGAGATTTTGGCCATAAAGTTCATGGTAGAGAGCGAACGCCTCTGCGATGCCCTTGCGGCGAACCGGCAGATAGGCGTCAACAAGATGAAAGATGGCAACGATTCCCACTTGTTGGACGATGAGCGTGTTGTCCTCCTCATCGCCAAAAGTGAAATACCAGCGTTCGGCATCGAACTCTTTGAAGAAATCGCTCATTGTGTTGTCTCCGGCAAATCGGCCCAGAACAGATACAGCTGTTCCGTGCGTGGTTGATCGCGTTGGCTGGCGTCCCACTGCTGGTAGGCTTCCCATTGCCGTTGACGTTCCGGAGATGGCGCGGGCGCGGAGCTTCCGTCTTCTGATTGGGCATAGGCCACAGTCGCTCCTGCTGCGCCGGTTCCTCCGGTGATACGGCCCCACGTAATAAGGCGGTCGTATTGCACGACGCGTGAGCCGGCGCGTGCGGTTAGCGCCGAACCCGCGATGGCGGAACTGCCCCTTGCGATGGCGGTCATGCCGGCGCCGACACCAGCAGCGCCCATAAGAACGAAGGGGCCAGCAAGCGAAATTTCAATTTGTGCGCGCACCTGTGCAGCGTGCCCGTCAGCCTCTCGCATCTCTGGGCCGGCGCTTATTACGGGGGTGCCTCGCGGTGGCTTAACCTCCAGCACTTGCCGGGCGGCCTGATGCTCCGCATCGATCAAGCCGACAACGAGGCTGTGTGGATCCGCCGAAGCGCGCAAGGGGAGAGACATGACCTGCGACACGGGCTTATAGACGGGCTCGTGCTGCGCCGCGCTCATCCAATCGCGACGCTGACGCCTGTCGGCTTTGTTGCACCTGTCGGTTTGGAGAGGCGAAATTTTTCGCTATGGCCCGCGATGTACTCGTAAGCGAACTTCTGTTCTTTTGTCAGCGAGTCCGCTCCAAACTTCATTTCAATAACGCTGGCCAGATTCGCCTGGCTGTATTGAGGCGCTCCCCCCAACGTATGGTTGTTGACCCTAATGACATCCGGAATTCGCAACGGGCTTTTCTGCATTACCTGAATATCCTGCCAAATCCCGTTCTCGACATCTGGCGGTAACGGCACTGGAATCATCTCCTCAAGCTCGTCCAGCCCCAACAGGTCCACCACAACCTCAACGCTGCTGTACTGCGGAAATTGCCGGCTGCTGATCCGCTTGTATTGAGACAGCGGAAAAGAACTCGGCCGATGCGGATGTTGCCTGCTCATGATCGGCGCCGGCGGCGTCTTCGTCATGTCGTAGCCGACTTCGGCGCAGTACGGCCAGCGATCCTCAAAGAGCTCGTTATCCGCCCGGATCATCAGGGCCACCGTGCGTTGATACATGGGCGCGCCATCGCCTGAGCGCCTGTACGGATTAGCGCTGGCATAGCGCGCTTTCTCGCACAGATACCAAAGGTCGAGGGGATTAGTTACGGGCAGCACCTGACCCGAAGCGTCAGGTCTGGTGGATCCTCTGGTGCTGCCCCCGGGATTCTTCGGCCCGGGTCGTGCAGTTTGGTTGGCCATGATTCAGCCTGGCTCCTAGTTGGGATTGCGAAGAAAATCCAGCGAATAGCTGCCACCGCCATCCCAATAGCTGGCGTCCAGATGCAAGAGATCGTCAGGGTCCGGTATTGCCGAAGCCTCCAGAGGTTCTCTTGCGTCGCTGGTGATGACCTGCGTACGGCCTTGCGCGTCGGTCCGTCCGCGCACGATGTCGCCGCTGGCGCGGACGATCTCGTAGGCGTGATCCGGCAGGACTCTGTTCGTGCTGGCGTCGCGCAGCACGAAGAACTCTTCAAACGGCCCGGGCCGGCCAGAGAATTGGCCCAGCGTGGGCACCATCGATCCCGGCCCGGTCAAGTTATGGTCCGTTGCCTTGACGGTGAAGACGCCGGGCATGCCCATCTCGATATTGCCGCCAGCCATCTTGATATAGGCGCCGCCGCACAACAGGGTGATGTGTTCTTCGGCGGACACCGTGACATGGTTGTTGTTGGCGCGAACCTCCACGCTCTTGTCGGCATCGATACGGATGGCGTTGTGTTGCGCCTGCAAGAGCAGCTGGCCGGTATGCGCGATGTGGCGCATGTCTCCCCGTTGCGCGAACGTGCCCAGGCCATTGCCGGCGTTGACGACCACGCGTTCACCGGCTGTCAGTTGCAGGTTTGCGTGGGCGACGGCATCCAGATGCTCGCCCGCGCCCAACGCGATGGAGAGGGGCGTTCCGGCCGCGATGCCGGCGGGGGCGGAGAGCGCCATGACAGGCGCCGCGCCTTCGCCTGTGCCGCGGGTCTGGTCGTTGGCGCCATGGCCCAGGTCTCGCACCAATGCGGTCAGGTCCCGGCGGGGCTCGGCGTCGTGCGGGGCTCCTTGATGTTCACTGGCGTAGTTGCCCAGGCTGCGGGCAAGTTGTAGCGCTGCCTCCAGGACGGCCACGATTTCGTCGCGGTCGAGTTGGCCGCCCTGGGCGTTGGCTTGCGCTTCCGTGGTCAACAGCAGGCCTTGCGCTGCGCGCAGCGTCCCGTGCAAGTCGGTGCGTAGTTCGAAGCCTTCGCCGCGCGGCGCGCCGCCACTCGGACGCGGATGGGTGAGGTAACCCAGGTGCAGGTGGCTTGCGCCATGATCGTTCATCAGGGCGGCGCTGATTTGGGATGGCGTGTCATCCAGGCGCAGTTCGCTGGCCCGCTTGCCCTTGTGCTCCTTGCTCTTGACGGTTGCGAGGTCTTTGAACTTGGGAAGTTCGTATGGCGGCAACTGCAGGCGGTTGTAGACGCGGCCGGTGATCACAGGCTGGTCCGGATCACCGTCGAAGTACGAGACGATGACTTCCTGGCCGATGCGTGGAATGGCCATGTGGCCCCAGGTGGCGCCGGCGATGTTCTGGGAGACACGAATCCAGCAGGAGCTGAACCCATCATGTTTGCCCACGCGGTCCCAGGGAAACTGGACCTTCACGCGTCCATATTCGTCGGTATGGATTTCTTCGTTGGGCGGACCGACCACCACGGCGTTCTGCGGGCCATCGATGCGAGGCCGGGGCAGCGGCTCGGCGCGCCATTCGGCATCGTCCGGCACCAGTTCGGCTTCGTAGCGGTAATGCGTACCCGATTGCGCCTCAGCGCTTTCCTCGGCCTGGCTGGTGTGCTGCCTGCCCCGGTGGACGATGCGTACGGGGCGCCAGCCGCGATTCATGTCTTCGCGTGGATGACCGGCCAGCGTGAATGAAATGCCCGGCTGCAAGCGGGGATCGTCGCCTTCGACCAGCGCAATGCGCGCATCGCGGCGATGGCCGCGCAGGCGGTTCTCGGCAAAGGGCTTGCCGGCTTCGTCGAACTTGGCGCGCGCCGGATAGTCGTAGCGCTCGTAGCGGCGGCCCTGGTGGTTCAGGTCTTGCCCGTCGCGGCTGTGCTGGTGCGCGTATTGCGGATGGTGGAAGGTGTAGTCGCGCTGCGTCTGGCGCGCGGTGCGCACGTTTTCGGTGTACGCGAAGCGGCACAGAGCGGGCTGCGGCTGATCCCCGCCGGGTGTGGGGTTGTACTGGACCGGTTCATCGCCCACGCGGCCATGGATGAACAGGCGGTCGCTGTGGACCAGCCGATGGCCTTCGGGGCTGTGGCGGAAGGAATAGAAGAAGCCTTCCTCGCGCATGATGCGCTCGACGAAGTGGTAGTCGGTGTCGCCGGCCTGCACGCAGTATTCGCGGGCCTGGTGCTCGGTGGTGTTGCGCTGCTCGTAGTCTTGAGTCAGACCATGCGCTTTGAGCACTGCTTCGGCGATCTGCGGGACCGTGACGGCCTGAAAGATGCGCCAGTCGGCACTGAGTTTCAGGCGCGCCAGCCGCGGCTCGACGACTGCGCGATAGCGGGTGCGGCGAAAGCCTGTGTCGCCCTGGACAAATGAAGACACCGCGCCATGCACGTACCGCGCCGGGGTGTCGCCATGCCAGAGAGTGAGCAGCGCGGCGCGGTCCAGCACCTGGGCGAAGTCGATGGCGGCGTTGCTGCTGGCCAGTTCCACTTCAAGCAGGAAGGTCTCGGACAGGCCTTCTTGCAGGGTGAATTCGACGACCTCAAAAGATTCGTCGCCGACGGAGAACGTGAAGCGAAGATCGGATTGGATAGGTATGACGTGCTCCCGCAACGACAGACCTTTCCCTGCAACGGTGAGCGTCAGGTCCGCCTATAGGCAAGCGTCCGCCGCAATCGGAGAATTGCAATGGACTCGCATGGCATGCGCTTCCATTTCGTCATACCGGCCAATTTCTGGGTATCGAACCGTTCTTATATTTGTCGGCAAGGGCGCTGAAAACGCGGGGAAACAGCCGGGCGCGATGATGTCGGCCCGGATCTGCAACGTGGCATTGCATGATGCGTGTTCGGCGCGGACGAGCGGCCCCTCGCTCACCGCTACTTTGCGCTGCCGCGGTGCTCGATGGTCGACAGCATCTCCAGCAACACGTCCATATCCACCGGCTTGACCAGATGCGCGTCGAAGCCGGCTTCCATCGATGCTCGGCGGTCTTCTTCCTGCCCCCAACCGCTAAGCGCGAGAATCGTTGCGCGCTGGCCCCAGTCCAGGGTGCGGATGTGGCGGCAGGCCTCGTGGCCGTTCATGCCGGGCATGCCGATGTCCATGAGGATCACTTGCGGCCTGACCTGCTCGCCCACGGTGATCGCTTCTTCGCCATCGTACGCAGCGGTGACGTCGTGGCCTTCAATGGCGAGCACCGCAACCAGGGACTCGACCGCATCGCGGTTGTCATCGACAACGAGCACCTTGCTTGCCACCGGCGACAGCGCGCCGGCAGGGAGTTGCGGCGCCACCTCCTGAATGTCGGTGACCGGCAGCCGCACGACGAATGCGCTGCCTTTGCCTTGACCGTCGCTGTGCGCGCGCACCGTGCCGCCGTGCATCTCGACCAGGCGTTTGACGAGCATCAGGCCGATGCCCAGTCCGCCCTGCGCGCGTTCCAGCGTTCGGTCGACCTGCGTGAACATCTCGAAGATACGGTCGAGCTGATCCGGCGGAATGCCCGACCCGTTGTCGCGGACCGTGATGTCGACGCTGTCCTTGCCGGGCTCGACGAAGAGTTCGATGTCACCGCCGGGTGGCGTGTATTTGGCCGCGTTGGACAGGAGGTTGCCGAAGACCTGTGTCAGGCGTTCGGCGTCGCCGTGCAGCATGATCTGCGCGTCGGGCTGCACCAGTCTCAGCCGGTGGCCGTGCTGTTCCAAAGCCGGCTTGCACGACTCGACGGCATGCTGCAGAACGGAGTCGAGCGTGAGGGCGGTCAGCCGAAGTTCCAGCTTGCCGCGATTGATGCGGTTGACGTCGAGCAGGTCGTCGACCAGCCGGACCAGCTGGCGCAACTGGCGGTCCATCACTTCGCGGGCGCGCGCCGTCATGCCGGGGTCGCGTTCGGCGCGCTTCAGCACTTCCAGCATGTTGCGCAGCGCGGCCAGCGGATTGCGCAGCTCGTGGGCCAGCACGGCCAGGAACTCATCCTTGTGCCGCCGTTCGCGCGCCAGTTCGGACTCCGCGATATGGCGTTCCAGCAGTTCGGCGGCCTGCCGCGCCAGCAGGTCGATGTAGCGCAAGGCTTCGGGTGTGGGGCCGCCGGGCCAGCGGTAATGGTTGTTGAGCATGCCCAGCAGCTGGCCGCTGCGGCTGAGCAGCGGCGTGCATTGGATCGACCGGATGTTGTCTTCCATGACGATCTCGAGCCCCAGCGTGCCTTGCAGATCCGTCAGTTGCTCGACATCGGGCACGACCAGCCGTTCCAGGTGCTGGGCGGCTTCGGCGCAGCTTGCGACCCAGCCGTCTTCGGCGAAGTGTTCGACCAGGCGCGCGCTCAGGCCCTGGTGCACGGCGATGCGCAGTGTGTTCTTTGCCGGATCGTAGATCTGGATGTTGCCTTTTTCCGTTCCGGAAATGTCGGCGGCGGCGGCCAGGATCTTCTTGAGCAGCGGTTCGAATTCGCCGGGGCCGACCAGTTCGGCGCTCAGTGCCTGCAACCGGGATAGCGCGTTGACCTCGTTGCGCAGATCTGCCGCGGCGCGGTCGCGTTCCACGACGATGCTGGTTGCCAGCGCACCGAACTCGGCGACGCGCTGTTCCCACGGCGTGCAATGACGCACCTGCGGCAGGCAGAGCAAAAACCAGCCGACCGGCGTGCCGTCGGGCGCCATCGCGGCGCGCGCGTGGCAGGCGTGGATGCCGTTGTCGCGGCAGATGGTGCGCCAGGACTCGGCCCACGTCGTCGACTGCTCGATGTCTTCGCTCTCGACGGGATTGCCCCGCCGGATTGCCGGATCATCCGTCGCAAAGAGCGCATCGTGGATCGGCAGGCCGCGCAGGGGGCAGGCGATCGAGGCGGGGAGATGGGTGGAATAGGCGTCGCCGACGGTGACGCGATCGGAGCCGGTCAACAGGACGCATGCCCGGCTGCCGGGCGCCAGGCGGCAGACGGCTTCGGTAAGCGCTTCCAGGCATGACCCCGTTGGGGCCCCCGAAGCGACAAGGAGCAGAAGCTGCCGCTGTTCTTGGTCCAGGGCAGCTTGGCTCGCGGAATCTGGCGGCTCGTGGGTCAAGTGCATCTCCTCTTCTTGCGACGCCTTGGCGGCGGCCGTCCCCCGGCAGGACGGGGGATTGAAACGAGGCGCTCAAGGCAAGGGCCAAGGCGCCTCAGAGGCTTCAAATAATTGCACGAATCGCGCAGAAGGAATGTTGCAATTTGTCCCGGTTGTGGCGGGGCGTGACGGCCCCCGTCCGGTTACTCCAGCGGCAGGGTCAGGACGCCTTGCGGAGCGGGGCGCATCATGACGCGCCGATACCACGCGGACAGGGCGGGCGTGTCGGGCCGCTCGATGGGCAGGGCCAGCCAGCGGTGCGCGGCGGCGACAAGCGCGATGTCGCCCATGGTGAGGTGACGCCCGGCGATGAACTCGCGGCCTTGCAGGGCCTGGTCAAGGATCAGCGCACGGGCGTTGGAGCGTTTGATCGAATTTTCGATGGCGGCCTTGTCACGCTTGTCTTCCGGGGTGCGGATCAGGCCCAGAAAGGCCGGCCCCATGGCCGGCTGCCATTCGGTCGCCTGCCAGTCCATCCAGCGGTCCGCATCGGCGCGCAGGCAGACGTCCTCGGGCCACAGCGTGCCCACGCCGTAGCGCGCCGCCAGGTAGCGGACGATGGCGTTGGATTCCCACAAGATGAAGCCGCCGTCGTCGATGACGGGGACGAGGCGGTTGGGATTGAGCTTGGCCGCGTAATCGGCGGTGTCGACCACCCCGAACGGGCCGCCGGCCTGGACAAAGGTGTGCGGCAGGGCCAGCTCGCGTACGGCCAGCATCACTTTCTGAACGTTGACGGAGGTCAGGCGTCCCCAGATCTTCAACATAGCCAATCCTTCTAAGGGTCAGGCCGGCGGCAGGTGCCGCCGCGCAAAGCCGCTGTCGCGCCCGAAGCGCGTCCAGTCGAATGCCGACCCGGGATCGGTCTTGCGCCCCGGGGCGATATGTTCGTGTCCCTGGGCGGCAACCAGGGGATAGCGCGCGCGCAGGGTGTGGGTCAGCCGGCGCAGCGACGCGTACTGCTCGCCAGTGTAGGGCAGCGTGTCCGTGCCTTCCAGTTCAATGCCGATGGAAAAATCGTTGCAACGCTCGCGGCCGGCAAAGCGCGACACGCCAGCGTGCCAGGCACGCCGGTCCGTCGAGACGAATTGCACGATGCGGCCGTCGCGGCGGATGAAGAAGTGCGCCGACACGCGCAGGCCGCGCAGGCGTTCCAGCCAGGGATGCGAGCGGTAATCGAGCGTATTCAGGAAGAGGCCTGCGACCTCAGGTCCGCCAAATTGGCCTGGCGGCAGGCTGATGTTGTGCACGACCAGAAGCGAGACCTGCTCGCCCGCGGGGCGCGCGTCGCAGTTGGGCGACCGCATCAGGCTAATGCCCGGCGCCGGCGCCAGCCAGCCATGTCGATCCAGGAACAAAGGCATAGAGAGAGACGGTCAGCGTTTGGCCGGACCCAGGCGGGCGTGGTCGGGGCTGCACCAGGTCTGGCCTTCCTGCAGCAGGGCCTCGGAGCGGGGCAGATGGATGCCGCAATGGGCGCAGCGCACCATGGATTCGATGGCGGGCGGGGGCTGCGCGCCCTGCGCCTTTTTCTTCTGGCCGCCTTGCGCGTCGGCCTGGCGCTGCGCGGCCATGCGGCCGGCAATGCGGGCGACAAACAGAACCAGGATGATCAGAACGATCCAGAACAGCAACTTGCCCACGTCAGCCTCGATGCAGAATCATTTCCAGCACGAACCGGCTGCCGGTGTAGGCCAGAATCAAAAAACCAAAACCCGTCAGGGTCCAGCGCAGCGCGACGCGGCCGCGCCAGCCCCAGATATGCCGGCCGGCCAGCAGCACGCCGAAGGTCAGCCAGGACAGCAGGGTGAAGACGGTCTTGTGGTCGAACGGCAGGATCTTGCCGGTCAGCTTCAGGGAGGCGACGGAGCCCGAGCCCACCGCCAGCGTCAGCACGACAAAGCCGATCCAGATGATGCGGAAAAGCAGCTGCTCCTGCACCAGCAGCGGCGGCTGCGAATCGAGCACGCGCCCGATGATGCTGCGTTCGGCGGGGGCGTCCAGGGGACGGTGCAGGTGGCGGTCCAGCAGGGCCATCATCATGGCGTGCAAGGCGGCGATGGTGATCAGACCGTAGGCCGCCAGGGCGATCAAGAGGTGCACGCGCAGCCAGGGATCGTCGGCATGGGGCACGAACTGCCCCTGCGGGAAGATGGCGGCAAGGCCGCTGGCGATGGCGGCGGAGGGCAGCAGCAGCAATTGCAGGCCGTCGATGCGTACCAGCAGGCTTTCCAGCCAGAACACCACCATGCCCAGCCAGATGGCGGCGGACAGGGCCAGCGCCCATCCAATGAAAAGATGCTGGGATCCCAGCATCGATTGTTGCAGCCCGATTCCATGGAGAACCAGGGCGCCCAGCAGGCACAGACGGGCGATTCTGCCGGTCTGTTCCACTTCCCCGGCGCCGGCCAGGCGGATCCAAAGCGACCCCCCTAGCACCGCGTACGCCAAGGCAGCCGCTGTGTGAAATACAATGCCGAGTGACATAGAAACCGTTGTCTGGATGGGGCCTTGGGGTGCGCGTCACCCGAAAGCGCAGAATCCGCGCCTGCGGCCACCGTTCAATCAACTAGTTTAAGCGGAAACGCCTCTCATGCTCGATAACCTAACTCAACGCCTGTCGCGCGTCGTCAAGACGCTGCGCGGGGAAGCCCGCCTGACCGAGGCCAACACGCAGGAGATGCTGCGCGAAGTGCGCATGGCGCTGCTGGAAGCCGACGTCGCACTGCCGGTCGTTCGCGACTTTGTCGCGCGGGTGAAGGAAAAGGCGCTGGGCGAAGAAGTCGCCGGCAGCCTCAGCCCGGGCCAGGCGCTCGTCGGCGTCGTCAACAAGGAACTGACTGCCCTCATGGGCGGCGACCTGGGCGCCGACGCCAATGAACTGTCGCTGGCCGTCCAGCCGCCCGCCGTGATCCTGATGGCGGGCCTGCAGGGCGCCGGCAAGACCACCACCACCGGCAAGCTGGCGCGCTGGCTCAGCGAAGGGCAGCACACGCAGCACGGCCGCAAGACCGGCAAGAAAAAGGTGCTGGTGGTGTCCGCCGACGTGTACCGTCCGGCCGCTATCGACCAGTTGAAGAGCGTGGCCGCGCAGGTCGGTGTGGATTTCCTGCCGTCCGATCCCAGCCAGAAGCCCGAAGACATCGCGCGCGGCGCGGTTGATCACGCCCGCCGCCATCATTACGACGTGCTGATCCTGGACACGGCCGGCCGCCTGGGCATCGACGAGGCCATGATGCGCGAGATCCGCGCGCTGCATGACCTGGTCAAGCCGGTGGAAACGCTGTTCGTGGTGGACGCGATGCAGGGCCAGGATGCGGTCAACACCGCGCGCGCCTTTGCCGACGCGCTGCCCCTGACCGGCGTCGTCCTGACCAAGCTGGACGGCGACGCCCGCGGCGGCGCGGCCCTGTCGGTGCGCCACGTCACCGGCAAGCCGCTCAAGTTTGTCGGCGTGTCGGAAAAGCTGGATGGTCTCGAGCCGTTCTACCCCGACCGCATGGCGCAGCGCGTGCTGGGCATGGGCGACATCGTCTCGCTCGTGGAGCAGGCGCAAAAGAACATCGACATCGCCGAAGCGCAGAAGCTTGCGTCCAAGATCAAGTCGGGCAACAAGTTCGACCTGAACGACTTCCGCGATCAGCTCGGTCAGGTCAAGAAGCTGGGCGACATGGGCTCGCTGCTGGAAAAACTGCCGGCTCAATTTCAGCAGGCCGCAGGCCAGTTGCAGGGCGGCCAGGCAGAAAAGCAGCTGCGCCGCACGGAAGGCATCCTGAATTCGATGACGGCCGCTGAACGCGCCAAGCCCGAACTGATCAAGGCCTCGCGCAAGCGCCGCATCGCCGCCGGTTCCGGCGTGCCGGTTCAGGAGGTCAATCGTCTGCTGGCTCAGTTTGAGCAGATGCAGGGCATGATGAAGCAGATGAAAAAGGGCGGCATGGCCAAGATGATGCGCGCCATGGGTGGCATGAAGGGGCTGGGCCGCTTCGGAATGAAATAGGGCCCCCACGCCGCACTCGCTTCGCTCGCTTGCTGCCCCCCGAGGGGGCTGCCCCGCCTCCGGGCGGCTTTTCTAGCGCAGGACTGTAAGTCCGCAGTCAAAAAAATGGCCAGACATTGCGTCTGGCCAAGCAATCGCGGCAGGCAGGGGGCGCCGCGCCGCGACACAAGCCGGAGAACGCATGGGTGTCCTCCGGTTTGTTTGAATTCGGTGCCGCTTACGACAGCGGCGGGATGCGCAGCACTTGGCCCGGGTAGATCTTGTCGGGGCTGGTGAGCATGGGCTTGTTGGCTTCGAAGATCAGGGTGTTCTTGGCGCCCTGGCCCTTGCCGTATTGCGCTTCGGCGATCTTCCACAGGTTGTCGCCCTTTTGCACGGTGTACATCTTGGCTTCGGGCGCGGCCTGCTTGACCTGCAGCTGATTGTCCACTGCGGCCACGCCGACGGTGTTGCCCAGCGCCAGCGAAATCTTCTCGGCGTCTTCCGTGCTCAACGCCTGGCCCGCGACCGTGACCTTGTCGCCGTCCACCGTGATTTGCAGGCCATCCGCGTTCAGGCCGTGCTTATCCAGCTCTTTCTTCAATTCCTCTGCCGTCGCGGCCTTGGCCTCGCTGGCGCCGAAGAGTTTTTCTCCAACGTCCTTGATGAAATTGAGCAGACCCATAGCGTTTCCTTTATCGATATTGCGGTGAGAAAACCTGTGCTCTCGAAGGCGCCTGTCCGGTTGAAGGCGGCGCGATAGAAACGATTATGACTCGCACATTTGCCCTACGACGAGGGGTTGTGGTGTAACAGGTTGCTAGCCTCTTGCCAGACTACGCAACAATGCTGGCATCTTGGCGGGACGTTGGTATCCGGGGGCGTAAGCCCCCTCGTGCGTGGGGCGGCATGCAAAAAGGCCGCTGGGTGTCAGCGGCCTTAAAGGGGGTGTCGCGATGCGGCGCCGGAGCGCTGCGGTGACCGTAGTTCAGCCGCCGCCCACCGCGACCACGATCTCGATCTGGTCGCCGTCCGACAGCGCCGTCTGCGCGTGCTGGCTCTTGGGCACGATTTCGCCGTTGCGTTCGACGGCCACGCGCTTGCCCGCATAGCCCAGCGTTTCGAGCAATTCGTTGACCGTGGTGTCCAGCGGGAACTCGCGGGCGTCTCCGTTCAGGGTGATGTGCATGTCAGGGCTCCTCACTGTTTGGCGTAGGCGTCGGTGGCGGCGATCAGGCGCGCCAGCGTGCCGGGTTCGTCGAAGGCGTGGCCGGCATCGGGCACCAG
>Ga0209050_1001536_pt1 | contig 24206 bp, 18 predicted proteins | sample Araplavi_mTSA_r2_FD_184276 | JGI IMG/M metagenome (GOLD analysis project Ga0209050, IMG submission 184276) | Arabidopsis root microbial communities from North Carolina, USA - plate scrape MF_Cvi_mTSA_r2 (SPAdes) (version 2) | ecosystem: Host-associated > Plants > Roots > Endosphere | place: USA... | reverse complement strand
CAAACATATCGGCAGGATCTTCCACACTAAAGGGATGGAGGGCGGCCCCGTGAGTCGCCCGTGCAGCCCTCATGGCCGCATGCGAACGAGCATTCTACCCGGAAACGGTGGTGAGGAAAGTGGCGATATTCCACGATGCTGGCACAGCGCTTTGACGGGGCTCACTTAAAATAGGGGCGTTTTGCTCAACTTCAAGCCGTTCAAGGCAGAAGTTAGTTGTTGATTTAATGGGTAAAGCGCCCACAAAAGCAATGGGCGGGTGCATCCGGCGCTTTCTGCTACCATGGTGCCTCTGTTACTTCAGGTGTCTGATCATGGCATTTCGCCCACTTACGGCCAAAGTACCCGCCGTTCTATTACGCGAAGCCAAGCCGCTGAAAGCCATTCTCGGCCACGCTCAACGCCTGGGTCATTTGCAACGTTTGCTCGAAAGCCAATTGCAACCCGCCGCTCGCGAGCATTGCCACGTGGCGTCCTGGCGCGAAGGCAGTTTGTTGCTGATTGTCACCGACGGTCATTGGGCAACCCGCCTGCGCTACCAGCAGAAGCGCCTGCAGCGGCAACTGCAACTGTTCGACGAGTTCGCCAACCTGACGCGAATCCTGTTCAAGGTGCAGCCACCGACCGTCCAGCGCGGCGCGGTCGGGCATACCATGGACCTGTCGGACGATGCGGCCGCGACCATCCAGGCCACGGCCGACGGGATCAGCGACCCGAATCTGCGGGCAGCGCTGGAGCGACTGGCGGCGCACGCCAAGACCAGAACCTGACACAGAAAACATGTGGGAGCGGGCTTGCTCGCGAATGGGTTTACCAATCGACATTTTCGTTGAATGACACACCGCATTCGCGAGCAAGCCCGCTCCCACATTGACTGTGTTCGCTCAAGCTAGCGGCGTTTGCTGCCGCCCAGCAATGAGCCCATCAAGCCGCGCACCAACTGTCGGCCAAGCTGGTTCGCCGCCTGTTGCATCGCCGATTTCAGCGCCTTCCCTGCTGCCGTACCGAGGAATTCGCCGGCCTGTTCGGTGAAACTCGGTTCCTGTTTGCCCTGTTCCGCCTCGGGCTCGGGCGCCAGGCCCTTGCGCCCCATCAGCACTTCATAGGCCGATTCGCGGTCAATCGGCTTGTCATAACGTCCCTGCAACGGCGAACCGGCAATCAGCGCCGTACGCTCGGCACCGGTCAAAGGCCCGATCCGCGATTGCGGCGGCGCGACCAGCACCCGCTGCACCATTTCCGGGGTGCCTTTTTCCTGCAGCGTGCCGACCAGTGCTTCACCGATCCCGAGTTCGGTCAACACCGACAACGTATCGAACGCCGGATTCGGCCGGAAACCTTCGGCCACTGCGCGCAGGGACTTTTGCTCCTTGGCGGTAAACGCACGCAGACCGTGCTGGATGCGCAAGCCCAGCTGAGCCAGCACATCGTCCGGCAGGTCACCCGGCGACTGGGTGACGAAATACACGCCCACGCCTTTTGAACGAATCAGCCTCACGACTTGTTCCAGGCGATCACGCAATGCCTGCGGCGTGCCGTTGAACAACAAGTGGGCCTCGTCGAAGAACAGCGCCAGCAAGGGTTTGTCGGCATCGCCACGCTCCGGCAGTTGCTCGAACAGCTCGGCCAGCAGCCACAGCAGGAACGTCGCGTAGACTTTCGGCGCTTCATGCACCAGACGGCTGGCATCCAGCAAATGGATGCGCCCGCGGCCATCGGCAGTGGGTTGGAGGATGTCTTCGAGTTGCAGCGCCGGCTCGCCGAACAAGGCTTCGGCGCCCTGTTGCTCCAGGGTTGCCAGACGTCGCAGCAGCGCCTGGCTGGAGCCGGTGGTCATCAATGCCGCATCGTCGCCCAGCAACTCGGGGTGGTCCCGCAGGTGATTGAGCAGCGCCTTCAGATCCTTGAGATCGAGCAACAACAGGCCTTCGCGGTCCGCCACCTTGAACGCCGCGTACAGCGCCGACTGCTGACTGTCGGTCAGTTCCAGCAGGCTGCCCAGCAGCAGCGGCCCCATTTCACTCAAGGTTGTGCGTAAAGGATGACCGGACTGACCCTGTACGTCCCACAACGTCACCGGATAAGCCTGAGGCTTGTGGTTGAGCCACGGCATCCCCGCAATCCGCTCGGCGACCTTGCCCTGGGGGCTGCCCGCGGCGCCAAGGCCGCACAGGTCACCCTTGATGTCGGCGGCGAACACCGCCACACCGGCATCGCTGAACGCTTCGGCCATTCGTTGCAACGTCACGGTTTTTCCGGTGCCGGTCGCGCCCGCGATCAAACCGTGGCGATTGGCCAGGCGCATGGCCTGGGCAATCGGCTGCCCCTTGAGGTCGGCGCCGATTACGAGTTGCAGTGAGTCAGGCATTTGGTCACCCATGATTAATCTTTGGTCCTACACGGCCGATAGAGATAACGACAAAGCAGTCAGACACGATCTGGTAGGAAATTTCCCTAAGGAGAGTCGGAAAATTCAATTGCTTTCAACCTTGCCCGTCGTGCGTCCCTTTATAAAAGCACGCGCTGGACATTAAGACCTTAGCGGAACCCCAAGCCATGAACAAAAATCTGCGTTTCAGCCATAAAATCCTGCTTGCCGCCGCCCTCATTGTTATTGCCGCCTTCGCCTCATTCACGCTGTACAACGACTATTTGCAGCGCAATGCCATCCGCGAGGACCTCAACAACTACCTCAACGAGATGGGTGACGTCACCGCCAACAACATCCAGACCTGGCTGGCCGGGCGTATCTTGCTGATCGAGAACCTCTCGCAAAACATCGCCATCAACCCCGAACAAGCCAATGTCGCCAGCCTGCTTGAGCAGAAAACCCTGACGTCGACTTTCATGGCGTCCTACCTGGGTGATGCCACCGGGCACTTCACCATTCGTCCGGACGCGAAGATGCCCGACGGTTTCGATCCGCGTGTTCGCCCCTGGTACAAAGGCGCCGAAAACAGCAGCACGCCGACCCTGACCGAACCCTACATCGATGCGGCAACCGGTCAACTGATCATCTCGATGGCCACGGCTTCGAAAAAAGCCGGACAGAGCGTCGGCGTGGTGGGTGGCGACCTGAGCCTGCAAACCCTGATCGCGACCCTCAGCGCCCGCGACTTTGATGGCATGGGCTATGCGTTTCTGGTCAGCGCCGACGGCAAGATCCTGGTTCACCCGGACAAAGCGCTGGTGATGAAATCCCTGAGCGAGGCGTATCCGAAAGTTACCCCGCGCATCGGCAACGGCTTCAGCGAAGTGGACGTCGACGGCAAGACTCGCATTGTCAACTTTACCCCGATCAAGGGCTTGCCTTCGGTCAACTGGTACATCGGTCTGTCGGTCGACAAGGAAAAAGCCTACTCGATGCTCAGCGAGTTCCGCACCTCGGCTGTGGTTGCAACCATCATTGCCGTGGCCATCATCATCGCCCTGCTCGGCATGTTGATTCGCATCCTGATCCAGCCGTTGCACGTCATGACCCGCGCCATGGCCGACATCGCCGACGGCGAAGGTGATCTGACCAAACGCCTGACCATCCAGAACAATGACGAATTCGGCACCCTCGGCACTGCGTTCAACCGTTTCGTCGAGCGCATTCACGGCTCGATCCGCGAAGTGTCCTCGGCCACCGGGCAAGTCAACGAAGTGGCGTTGCGCGTGGTCGCGGCTTCCAACTCGTCGATGTTCAACTCCGACCAGCAAGCCTCGCGCACCAGCAGTGTCGCCGCTGCCATTAACCAGCTCGGCGCCGCTGCCCAGGAAATCGCCCGCAACGCGGCGCAGGCTTCGAGCCAGGCCAGCGATGCCCGCAGCCTGGCCGAAGACGGCCAGCAAGTGGTGGACCGCAGCATCGTGGCGATGAATCAACTGTCGAGCATGCTCAGCACCTCGAGCACCAACATCGAATCGCTGAACAGTAAAACGGTGAACATCGGGCAGATTCTCGAAGTGATCACCAGCATTTCCCAGCAAACCAACTTGCTGGCACTCAATGCCGCGATCGAAGCCGCCCGCGCCGGTGAAGCCGGTCGAGGTTTTGCCGTGGTGGCGGACGAGGTGCGCAACCTGGCACACCGCACACAGGAATCGGCGCAACAGGTGCAAACCATGATCGAGGAGCTGCAAGTCGGTGCCCGGGAATCGGTGAGCACCATGAGCGACAGTCAGCGCCACAGCCAGGACAGTGTGGAAATCGCCAACCTCGCCGGTGAACGTCTGAACAGCGTGACCTTGCGTATCGGGGAAATCGACGGCATGAACCAGTCGGTGGCCACCGCGACCGAAGAACAGACCGCCGTGGTGGAGTCGATCAACGTCGACATCACCGAGATCAACACGCTGAACCAGGAAGGCGTGGAAAACCTGCAATCGACCTTGCGCGCGTGCTCGGACCTTGAGCAGCAGGCGGCTCGACTGAAGCAGCTGGTGGGAAGTTTCAGGATCTGAGGCGCTCTTGCGGGCCCCTTCGCGGGCAAGCCCGCTCCCACAGGAGTCCGGGTGAAGCACAAATTGTGTGAACACTCAAAATACCTGTGGGAGCGGGCTTGCCCGCGAAGGCGGCCTGTCAAACACTACAAAACCCGCTGACACCCCACCCGCACAACCCCAACCGAACATCTATCCTTCATAAAGGTCAACCAAGGGAGTACCGGGACCGGAGGATCGTTCATCGTGCATATCGCTGACATCACCATGTTCTACGCCCCTGCCAGTGGTGGCGTGCGCACTTATCTGGATGCAAAGCACCGTCGCCTGGGCATCAAGCCGGGCATTCGCCACAGTTTGCTGATCCCCGGATCGTCCTTGAGCGAGCAGGATGGCATCTTCACCGTTCCAGCCCCTGCCCTGCCTTTCGGCAAAGGCTATCGCTTCCCGCTGCGTCTCGCGCCCTGGCGCAATGTCCTGCAGGTTTTGCAACCTGACCTGATCGAGGTCGGCGATCCCTACCTCACCGCTTGGGCAGCGCTGGATGCACGGCGGCAACTCGATGTACCGGTCATAGGTTTCTACCACTCGGACCTGCCGCTGCTGGTCAGCAACCGTATGGGCAACTGGGTGACCAACAATGTCGAGGCTTATGTCAGCAAGCTGTACGGCAACTTCGACCGGGTGCTGGCGCCCAGTCGGGTCATGGCCGACAAACTCACCGGGCTCGGGGTCAGAAATGTGTTCGTACAACCCTTGGGCGTCGACCTGCAAACCTTCAATCCCGATGCCAGAGATCCCGGGCTGCGGGCCGAGTTGGGTCTGGACGACAACACCCGGCTGCTGATCTTCGCCGGGCGCGGCTCCAAGGAAAAAAACCTGCCAGTGCTGCTCGACTGCATGAAACGCCTGGGCCGACGCTATCACCTGCTGCTGGTTGGCTCATCGATGCCAACGGCCGTGCCGTCCAATGTGACGGTGATCGACGAGTTCTGCCCGGCGCCGCAGGTGGCCCGCCTGATGGCCAGCGCCGACGCATTGCTCCACGCCGGCGATCAGGAAACCTTCGGTCTGGTGATACTCGAAGCCATGGCCAGCGGTATTCCGGTGGTGGCCGTGGCGGCCGGGGCTTTCGAGGAAATCGTCACCGAGGACTGCGGCCGACTCTGCGCGCCGAACGATCCAGCCGCGATGGCCAGCGCTGTTCGAGAACTGTTCGGCTCGGGCAGCGTGGCGCTGGGTCGCCAAGCGCGGTTACACGTCGAACGACATTACGCCTGGGACACGGTGGTCACCAGTTTGCTGTGCCACTACCACGCCGTGCTCGGCAGCCAATGGCCGCTGACAGCCAATGGTTGAGCCCATGAACAGGCCCGCTTTACTGCTGGTACTGCACGACGTGGCACCACCCACCTGGGCCGATTACCAACCGTTCGTCAAAGCCGTCGACGCCTTGGGGGGCGTGCCGATCACTTGGCTGGTGATTCCGGATTACCACAAACACAACAATCTGGACGCCCATCCGCGGTTTTGCCGCCAGCTCAGTGCCAGGGTCGCCCAGGGCGACGAACTGGCCCTGCATGGCTATTTCCATTGCGACGAGGGGCCGATGCCCCTCAATCCCCGCGACTGGTTCATGCGTCGGGTCTACACCCAAGAAGGCGAGTTTTATCGTTTGTCACAGGAAGACGCCCTCGCCCGCCTGCGTTCGGGCATCGAGATGTTCCACCGGCATGACTGGCCGCTGGAAGGGTTCGTCGCCCCGGCCTGGTTGATGAGCCAGGGTACTCGCCAGGCATTGCGCCAACTGCCGTTGAGTTACACCAGCGACTCGCAGCATTTATACCGTTTACCGGATTTCACCGCGATCGAGGCGCCGGGTCTGGTCTGGAGTGCGCGCAGTGCCTGGCGCCGGGGTGTATCGAAGCTCGTCAGCGATCGCCGTGAACAACGCTGGCAGCACGCGCCGGTGATTCGCCTGGGCTTGCACCCGGTGGACATGCGCCACGAGTTCTCGCACCGATACTGGCTGAGAACCCTCGAGCGCCTGCTCGATAATGGACGCGTTGCGATGACCAAGTCCCAGTGGCTGGGGCTGCAAAACAACCGAATGGGCTGCGCCGCATGAGCCGCGCCCTGCTGTTGCTCGTCGGCCTGCTCGCCGCAGTGCTGATTCCACTGCTGTTGGGCGGCAGCGAAATCGGTTCCCGGCTGAGCGCTTTTCCGCTGCCGTGGCTGTTGATCATGTTCGGCATGATCCTGCTGTGCTGGGGCGTTAACACCCTGCGTTTGCGCCTGTTACTGGGGGATCAATGCCACAAGGTCGGCCGGCTCAGGAGCCTTGGCGTGGTGATGGCCGCCGAATTTGCCTACTGCGCCACGCCCGGCGGCAGTGGCGGGCCGCTGACGATCATGGCGTTGCTGGCGCGTCACGGCGTGCGTCCGGCCAGGGGCAGTGCCGTATTTGCCATGGACCAACTGAGCGACTTGCTGTTTTTCCTCTGCGCCCTGAGCGGGATTCTTGTTTACGCCCTGTTCCAGCACCTCAGCCAGCGCATGGAATGGATGCTGATGGTCAGCGCTGTTTCGCTGTTCGGCGGCTTGATCACCTGCGCCATGGTCGCCCGCTATCACCGCTCGTTGATTCGCCTGAGCGGTCGATGGCTCGCCCGAGTCAATGTCAAGGTAGCCACGCGAATGCGTTGGGCGCGCAAACTCCTGCAGTTTCTGACGGCGTTTACCGACACGCTGAAATTGCCCGTGCAGACCTTGATCAAGGTTTTCGTCCTGACCTGTGTGCATTGGCTCCTGCGCTACAGCGTGCTCTATCTGGCATTGCGCGGGCTCGGCGCGGACTTGCAGTGGGCCTGGAGTTTTCTGATCCAGATGCTGGCGCTCAGCGCCGGGCAATTCAGCCTTCTGCCAGGTGGAGCCGGGGCGGCGGAACTGACGTCGGCGGCGCTATTGGCACCCATGGTCGGGAAGTCCACGGCAGCCGCGGCGATTCTGATTTGGCGGGCGGTGACGTATTACTTCTACTTGCTGGTGGGTGGGCCGGTGTTTTTGCTGATGCTGGGGCGGCCGCTGTTGATGAAATTGATGAAAATCAGGCAGACCTGAAAAGATCGCAGCCTGCGGCAGCGCCTACAGGGAGAATGCGTGTCATGTAGGAGCTGCCGCAGGCTGCGATCTTTTTAATCCGTCAGACTCCTGCTGCAGCTGCTCCCACAACTCAGCCGCCCCCGGAAACTCCGTACCGTCTTCAGGCCCCATGTCATCCGGGTCGTAGCGGCTCAGGCAACCCTCGCCCAGCGTGGCGGGAGCCTTGGATGTGGCTTTGTCCAGTGGATCGGCCATGGTCATGTCCTCGGTGCAGAAACGGCGAAGGGCCTGGAGCGATTGAACGCCCAGGCCCTTCGAATTTCAACCGCGTCGTGCGTCTATCAGAAGACGACGGTTTTGTTGCCGTGCACCAGCACCCGGTCTTCCAGGTGATAACGCAGACCACGGGCCAGTACCATCTTCTCGACATCGCGGCCGAAACGCACCATGTCTTCAATGCTGTCGCTGTGGCTGACACGCACCACGTCCTGCTCGATGATCGGGCCGGCATCCAGCTCTTCGGTCACATAGTGGCAGGTCGCGCCGATCAGCTTCACACCGCGCAGGGAGGCCTGGTGATACGGCTTGGCACCGACGAACGACGGCAGGAAGCTGTGGTGAATGTTGATCACCTTGTGCGCATATTCGCTGCACAACTCGGGCGGCAGGATCTGCATGTAGCGGGCCAGCACCACCACTTCGGCGTCGTGCTGTTTGACCAGGCGCGATACCTCGGCGAAAGCCGGCTGCTTGTCCTGGGGATTGACCGGGACGTGGTAATACGGAATGCCGTGCCACTCCACCATGCTGCGCAAGTCATCATGGTTGGAAATCACGCAGGAGATTTCGCAGTCCAGTTCATCGCTGTGCCAGCGATGCAGCAAGTCCGCCAGACAGTGCGACTCGCGACTGGCCATCAGCACGACACGCTTCTTTTGTTCGGTATCGGTGATGCGCCAGTCCATCGAGAACTCTTCGGCGATCGGGGCAAAGGCTTCGCGCAACGCTTCGATACCAAATGGCAGGGAGTCGGCACGGATTTCGTGACGCATGAAGAACCAGCCACTGAGATTGTCCGAGTGATGGCTCGCTTCAGTGATCCAACCGTTGTGTGATGCCAGAAAGTTACTGACTTTGGCAACGATGCCAACACGGTCCGGGCAAGAAATCACCAGACGAAAAGTGCGCATGAGGGGGAAACTCCAGAACTTCGCAAAGGCCGCCATTCTAGCGATTGCGCAGCAAAACTGCAGTATTGTTGACGATTTACCCTGCCGGAAGGTCGGTGCGGCTGGAGGGACAACACCCGTGCCGGTTCGTCCGGATGCTCTAGCGGTGCCGGGCTTTTGTTAAATTATGTATATCCGACGGACGTGGATCACACTAATAACGGAATTACCAATGTGCGCCCAAGACACAGCAATTAAATTAAATAAAGTGGGCTTAAATGTTTACTTGATGAAACACCGTGACTATTATTGCCGCACTGTCACCTGCCATCCAGCGCACAACATAAGGTAGTTCCCATGTCCTTGATCAACGAATATCGCGCCACCGAAGAAGCTATCAAAGAGCTGCAAGCCCGTTTGAAGAACCTGTCCCAAGACGACAAACTGCAAACCGAGCTGGAATTCGAAGGCAAACTGCGCACCTTGATGGGTGAATACTCCAAGTCCCTGCGTGACATCATCGCGCTGCTGGATCCAGAGTCGAAAACCAAGGCACCACGCGGCGGCGCAGTGAAAACTACCGGCACCAAGCGTGCTCGCAAAGTTAAACAATACAAAAACCCGCACAACGGCGAAGTCATCGAAACCAAAGGTGGCAACCACAAGACTCTGAAAGAGTGGAAAGCCAAGTGGGGCGGCGACGTGGTAGAAGGCTGGGCGACCCTGCTGGGCTAAGCCTCAGAGCTTGTCGCAGACGGATCCGTGACAAAAAAAGAACGCCAGCAAATGCTGGCGTTTTTTTTATGCGCGGTGTTTAAGCACCGGCAGGTTCGATTTCAAAGATGCAAACGCTGACGCAGTCCCTGGACATAATCCTGCCACTCACCGAGCACCCCCTGCTGAAACGCAGAGGCACTAACGCTCAATTGGGCCGCGGCCTCTACAAAACTTTCGAGGGTATTTGGCGCCCCCCATCCGGGGTCTGACAAACGCTTCTGACAGAATATTCGCCAGCGCTCTTGCTCCTCGGCATTCAACGTATCGGGAAAGTTGCGTGCGCGATATCGAAACAATAATTCAGGCAAGCGTTCGTCATCGAAAGGCCACTGCTCTTGTGCCAACTGCATCGGGTCAACGGTTCTGACTTGTTCGCACAAACGCCGATCCCGATCACCGATGAATCCATCGTATAACTGTTGCTCCGGATCCTGGCTCTGGGAAAAATCTTCGCGGGCATAAATCGCCAGGACTTTATCCAGCCAAACTTTCCGCGCGTCATTTAGCCGCAACACCCGCTGCTGATACAGCGCCATATCCAGCCCCAGGCGCTGCTGATCCTCCTGGCGAAGTACCGACAACGGGGCCACTACCGGGCACTTGTTGATGTGAATCAACTTCAACGGCACCGGCAACTCCCCCTCGGCCAGTTCGTCGTGGCGGGTATACAAGCGCTGACGCAAACTTTCGGCATCCAGGTCGAGCAGGCCCTGGGGATCGAGGTGCAGGTCACAGACGATCAGGGCGTTCTTGTTGCGTGGGTGCCAGGCCAGCGGCAACACCACCCCCACATAGCTGCGCGCCGCCGAAAAGCGCCCGGAAACATGCACCAGCGGTTGCAACAGGCGTATCTGGTCCATGACTTTTTGCTTGCTGCGCAGTTGAAACAGCCAGGCGTAGAGCTTTGGCTGTTTTTCCCGAATGAGGCGCGCCAGGGCAATCGTCGCGCGAACGTCCGACAGCGCTTCGTGGGCATTGCCATGATCGATGCCATTGGCCGCGGTCAGGCGCTCGAGTTTGAGCGTGACCCGCCCTTCGTCGTCCGTTGGCCATTGCAGGCCATCGGGGCGCAAGGCATAAGCGGCGCGCACCACATCGATCAGGTCCCAGCGGCTGTTGCCACCCTGCCATTCCCGCGCATAAGGATCGAAAAAGTTTCGGTACAGGCTGTAGCGCGTCATCTCGTCATCGAAACGCAGCGTGTTGTACCCCGCGCCACAGGTGCCAGGTGCCGCGAGCTGGGCATGCACCCGAGTCATGAAATCGGCTTCGCTCAAGCCCTGCGCCTGCAGTTGCCCGGGCGTGATTCCCGTGATCGCACAAGCGGCCGGATGCGGCAGGATGTCGTCGCTGGGCTGGCAGTAAAGATTGACCGGTTCGTCGATTTCATTGAGATCGAAGTCGGTGCGCAGGCCGGCCATTTGCAACGGACGGTCGCAACGGGGATTGATGCCAGTGGTTTCGTAGTCGTACCAGAAGATGGAGGTCACGGGCGATTCCTGAACTGAAGATCGGCAAAGTCTAGGCGTTCACCTCCCGCCACGGCCAGCAGTCTGTCATTCAAGCAGCTTGCGCGGCTCGCCATGCAATACATAGTTATGTCGTTTCCCCCCGTATAGGCTGCTAGCATCGAATGGATACACAATCCCGATCCAGGCCACATCGTCAGGTTGCCCATGCTCGAGACCACAGCACTGCCACGGAATGCGCCGCTGGTACCGCCACTGGACACGCGGTACCAGGTCGAAACGCCGGAGGGCGTCGACCTGCCACTGCGCCCGGCCGGGTTGATGGTTCGTGCGCTGGCGTTCGCCATCGATCTTGCTTTGCGCGGCCTGGTCCTTGGTGTGCTGTTCATTGCGCTGGCGATGCTCGGCAAATTGGGCGCCGGGCTCGGGTCGATCCTGCTGTTCGGGGTGAGCTGGTGGTACATGGTGCTGTTCGAGGTGCTCAACCAGGGGCGCTCGCCGGGCAAGCAATGGATGGGACTGCGGGTGGTGCACGACGATGGCACCCCGGTCGGCTGGTCCGCTTCGCTGCTGCGCAACCTGCTGCGCGTTGTCGACCTGTTGCCCTTCGGTTACTTCCTCGGGGCCATCAGCTGCCTGCAACACCCCCACTTCAAGCGCCTTGGCGATATCGCCGCCGGGACCCTGGTGATCTACCGCGAACACTCGCACACCCGCCCCGAACTCCCCGAAGCCCAACCCCGTCGCACGACATTTGCCCTGACGCTCAGCGAGCAACGGGCCATCCTCGGGTTTGCCGAGCGCCAGGGCGAACTCTCCCGGGCGCGGGCCGATGAACTGGCTGCCATTCTCGCCCAACCCTTGCACGTCCCGGCCGCGCAGGCGGTGACCGAGCTCAACGGCATCGCCCGCGGCTTGTTGGGGCCGACATGAAACAAAGCCTTTTCGAACGTCGGCACAAAGCCGAGTGGGACCGTTTCTGCGGGCTGCTCGAGCAATTGGAACGGGACGGCAAGATCACCGACGCCGGCAGTTTCCCGAAGGACTACCGACGCCTGTGCCAACACCTGGCACTGGCACGGGAGCGTGGCTACAGCAGTTTTCTGATCGACTCGTTGCAGCAACAGGTGCTGCGCGGGCATCAACAGCTTTACCGTCACCGCAGCCGCCTGGGGGCCAATGCGCTGGCTTTCATCCTCGCGGATTTCCCGCGCCTGGTGCGCGAACAGTGGCGCTTCGTGCTCGCCGCCAGCCTGATGTTCTTTGTCAGCCTGGCCGGTTTCGCGGTGCTGGTGTACCTGTCCCCGGACCTGATCTACAACCTGATCCCCGCCGAACAGGTCAGCGAAATGCAAAGCATGTACGACCCCGTTGCCGGTCACCTCGGGCGCACGGCGGAACGGGCCGCCAGTGAAGACTGGGTGATGTTCGGTTACTACATCATGCACAACATCGGCATTGCCTTTCAGACCTTCGCCAGCGGTTTGCTGTTCGGCCTGGGCAGTGTGTTCTTCCTGATTTACAACGGTCTGATGATCGGTGCGGTGGCCGGGCACCTGACCTACGTCGGCTACGGGCAGACCTTCTGGTCATTCGTGATCGGCCATGGCGCTTTCGAACTCAGCGCCATCGCCCTGGCAGGCGCCGCCGGTCTGAAGCTGGGTTGGGCGTTGGTCGCCCCGGGGCGCCTGCCCCGCGCCGAGTCCTTGCGATTGGCAGCGCGCAAGAGCGTGCTGCTGATCTGCGGAGTCATGCTGTTCCTGTTGATCGCGGCGTTTATCGAAGCCTACTGGTCATCGATGACTCGCCCGTCGCCCCAGACCAAGTACCTGGTCGGCGCGGCGCTCTGGTTGCTGGTGGTGGTTTATCTCGTATTCGCCGGACGTCGCCGCCATGCGCCTGAATGACGCCAGCGTGGTCATTCGCCCGCGCTCGACCTGGGAAGCCATGGACCTCGGCGTACTCCTGAGCCAGCGCCACCGACGCCTGCTGATGACCAGTTGGGCGTTGCTCACGTTGCCGCTGTTCGCGTTGCTCAGTTGGGGGCTCTGGGACTCACCGTCTCTCGCCGTGTTGATTTTCTGGTGGTTGAAACCGGCATTCGACCGCCTGCCCTTGTACATCTTGTCCAAAGCCATGTTTGGCGAACCCCCCACGCTCAAGCAGGCCCTGCGGCAATGGCCGCGACTGCTCAAAGGGCAATTGCTGGCCAGCCTGACCTGGCGACGCCTGAGTCTGCAGCGCAGTTTCGTGATGCCGGTGGCGCAACTCGAAGGCCTCGACGGACAACAGCGCCAGCAGCGTTTAGAGGTGCTGTTGCAGCGGGACGCCGGTGCCGCACGCTGGCTGACGATCATCGGCGCGCACCTGGAAGGCGCGCTGTGGATCGGCTTGATGGTGTTGTTCTATCTGCTGCTGCCACAACAGGTCGCGCTGGACTGGAGCTGGCAGTCGCTGATCTCTGCGGCCACCCAGGACTGGCGCTGGCTGGAACACCTGACCAACCTGTTTTATGCACTGGTGCTGGTGGTCTGGGAACCGATCTATGTCGCCTGCGGTTTCAGCCTTTATTTGAACCGACGCACCGTGCTGGAGGCCTGGGATATCGAACTGGTGTTCCGCCGGATGCGCCAGCGTCTGATCAGTGCAAGCGGCGTGCTGTTGATCGCCGTGATGTTGCTGATGTCACCTGCACACAGCGTGTGGGCCGCCGAACCGGCCATTTCACCCGACAGCCCGCGCCTGCTGGACCAGCCCCTGAACACTCAGGTCGCCAGGGACGGCATCAAGACGATCCTCGAACAGCCACCCTTCAAGAACCGGGAAGCGGTGACACGCTATCGCTTCAGCGAAGACCCGCCGGGCGCGCAAGCGTCGGGCGACGGGCAGACACCGCAATGGTTGAAGTCTCTGTTGCAGCTGTTTGAGGGACAGCACTTCAGAGCCTTGGCGAACCTGATTGAAATCGCGCTGTGGGGCATCGTCATCGGTGCTGTCGGCCTGTTGATCTGGCGCTATCGCGACTGGGTGCAGGCGTTCGTCAGCCGGCGACCGACCCTCGACGTCAAAGCCGTGCGCCCCTTGCCGCAGCAGGCGTTTGGCCTGGACCTCAAGCCCGAGTCCCTGCCCGCCGACATTGCCGCCCGCGCCGAAAGCCTCTGGCAAAGCCATCCGCGCGAAGCCCTGGGCTTGCTCTATCGCGCCCTGCTCAGCCGCCTGTCGCACGATTTCAACATCGCGCTCGAGGCCGCCGACACCGAAGGACAAGTGCTGCAGCGCATCGAGCAATTACAGCAACCGGCCTTGCTGGCCTACAGCAAAAACCTGACCGGGCACTGGCAAGGCATGGCCTACGGTCACCGCCTGCCCCCCGAACAGGTGCGACAGGAACTGTGTGACGGCTGGCGCGTGTTGTTCGACCCGGAAGCGTTCCATTGAGTCGGCGCCGGGGCACGATCGCCATTGCACTGCTCGCCGTGCTGCTGGCTGCGCTGGGTCTTTATCTGTACCTCAAGGCAACCCCCTATCAAGTCGAAATCGACCACGGCCCTTCTCCCGAAGCCAGGGCCAACCCTTATCTGGCGGCGCAACTGTTCCTGCGCCGGCAAGGCCTGAGCGTCGATCACGCCAACGGCCTGGACATCCTCCCCAGCCTCGATCCGCATCGACACAGCCTGTTGTTGCTCGGGGACCGCTACAACATGACGCCACAGCAGATCGACCAGGTGATGAACTGGACCCGGGCCGGCGGGCGGCTGTTGTTCGTCGCCGAGTCGTTGTGGGATGAAAAACTCGGCCACAGCAATGACCTGCTGCTTGACCGGGTACAGCTGCGCCAGTTCTTGAGCAAAGACCTCAAGGCGCCGCCACCGGATATCGGTGACGATCCTTACCCACAACTGACCAAGCTCTATCTGGAAGACGAAGACGCCCCGGCCTATGCCGGTTTCGATACCGCCTTCCACCTCGAAGACCCGAAAAACCTCGCCCAGGCCTGGGCCAACAGCGCCAGGGCGACGCACATGATGCAACTCGATTACGGACTCGGCTCGATCATCGTGGTCACCGATGCCGACCTGTGGAAAACCCCGGCCATCGAGCAATACGACAACGCCTGGCTGCTCTGGTACCTGACCGCCGACACCCGCGTGACGCTGATCTTCAACACCGATCACGACAGCCTGCCGACCTTGCTGCTGCGTTATTTCCCCCAGGCGCTGGCCGCTTTGTTCGCCTTGATCGGCCTGGGTTTCTGGCACTTTGGCGTGCGTCAGGGGCCGTTGCTGGAGCCGGCACCGAAAGCACGCCGGCAACTGCAGGAGCACCTGCGCGCCAGTGCCGACTTCCTGCTGCGCCGCAACGGTCAAGCCGGCCTGTTGCAAGCCTTGCAGCAGGACATCCTGCGGCGCGTGCGACGTCGCCATCCCGGCTTTGAACAACTCGCCGTCGCCGAACAATGGTTGCTGCTCGCACGCCTGACCGGCCAACCCACACGCGCTATCAGCCAGGCCATGAGCCCGCGTCCGAACCAACGGCTTTCAAGCGTTGAATTCAGCCGTCAGGTCGCCCACCTGCAATCCCTGAGGAACGCTTTGTGAACGGGTACTTGGGAAGCATTACGCAGTGATTTTTCAAGGTGCCTGGAGAATCCGGGGCGATTCGACGCGCTCCAGAGGCGACTTGCTCAGCGCATGAAGCGGGCTTGCCCATGCCCGCATCGAGCCGGCCTGGTGACTGCTCGTCGGCTCATCGAAAACCCACTCAAGATCGCCTCCTTCAAGCCGATGGAATAGAGGTGCCGACTGGCTTCAAGCTGTTCATTAACAAGGGGCAAAGTGCTAGCATCGCCGCCGCGCAATGCACCCGGGCATCAACATAACCGTCGTCTTTCCCAATGTTTTTTTCATCTTTCGGACTTTATGCGACTCTTCCTAGATCCCCAGCGAGATATTGATGCCGCGCTGCTACGTTATCGTCGACTGTTCGGCGTGTTGGCTCTGTTCAGCGGGGTGATCAACCTGCTGATGCTGGTCCCGTCCATCTACATGATGCAGGTTTTCGACCGCGTCCTGACCAGCCGCAATGAAACCACGCTGTTGATGCTGAGCCTGATCCTGCTCGGGTTCTTTGCCCTCGGCTGTGTGCTGGAGTGGGTGCGCGGCCAGGTGATGATCAAAATGAGCGCCGGCCTGGACACTCAGTTGGGCGAGCGAGTGTTCGATGCGGCGTTCGAGCGCAGCCTGAAGGAGCACAGCGCCAACCCGGCCCAGGTGCTGAGCGATTTGAACAGCATCCGGCAGTTCGTCACCGGTCCGGCGCTGATTGCCATCTTCGATGCGCCGTGGCTGCCGATCTATGTCATCGCGACGTTCCTGTTCCATCCCTGGCTTGGGGTGTTCACGGTCATCGGCTCGCTGATCCTTGCCGGGCTGGGCGTCTGGAACGAGCTGACCACCCGCAAAAGCATGAGCGAAGCCAACCGTTTGTCCGTGGCGTCTTCCAGCTATGTGAACAGCACCTTGCAGAACGCCGAGGTGATTCAGGCGATGGGCATGCTCGCGCCCTTGCGCCAGCGCTGGTTCAACGTACAGCAGCGGGTCATTACCGAGCAGGGCGAGGCCAGCGACCGCAGCTCGCGGATCGCTGCGCTGTCACGCTTTGTGCGCATGACCTGGCAATCGCTGGCCCTTGGCCTGGGGGCCATCCTGGTGATCGAGAACCAGATTTCCGCCGGGGTGATGATCGCCGTGTCGGTATTGCTGGGACGAGCCATGGCGCCGGCCGAGGCGCTGATCGGTTCGTGGAAGCAGATGGGGAACGCCAAGAGCAGCTACGAACGCTTGAACCGCCTGCTCAACGAATTCCCCAAGGCCGCGCCAGGCATGCCCCTGCCGGCACCGACCGGGGCCCTGAGCATCGACCGCCTGGTGATCACCCCGCCGGGCATGCATAAGCCCGCAGTCAACGGCGTGACCATCAGCCTGGCCAAGGGCGAAGTACTGGCGATCATCGGTCCGAGCGCATCGGGCAAGTCCTCCCTGGCGCGCGCCATGGTCGGCATCTGGACCGCCAGGCAGGGCTCGGTACGCCTGGACAGTGCCGAGATCGGCCAGTGGTCGCGTGCGGCCCTCGGCCCGCACCTGGGTTACCTGCCCCAGGACATCGAGCTGTTCGATGGCAGCATCGCCGAAAACATCGCGCGCTTCGGCGAGGTGGACCCAGGCAAGGTCATCGCAGCGGCGCAACTGGCCGGTATCAACGAGATGATCCTGCACTTCCCCAAAGGCTATGACACCCTGCTCGGGACCGGCGGACTGGGGTTGTCCGGCGGCCAGAAGCAGCGCATCGGCCTGGCCCGCGCGTTGTATGGCCAACCGGCGCTGGTGGTGCTCGACGAGCCCAACTCCAACCTCGACGATGCCGGTGAAGCGGCGCTGGTGCAGGCCGTGCGCAAGCTCAAGGCCGAAGGCTGCACCGTGGTGCTGGTCACCCACAGGCCGAGCATTCTCGGCGCGGTCGACAAGCTGTTGTTCCTCAAGGACGGCGTACAAACCCTGTTCGGCCCGCGTGACCAGGTGCTCAAGACCCTGGTGCCTGCGACACCGGCAAAAGCCGTCGAACCCCGCAATCAAGAAGCCTGAGGCGTCAATGCAACCCAGTTCGAGCGACATTTCGCCCCCCGAGAACAAGCCCGATGCGGATGCCGCGGGCATTGCCAGGATCGGCGTGTGGTTTTTGCTCCTGAGCCTGGGCGGGTTCCTGCTCTGGGCCTGCCTGGCACCACTTGACCGCGGCGTAGTCGGTAGCGGCACCGTGGTGGTTTCCGGCGAGCGCAAGACCGTGCAGTCGCGCAATGGCGGCACGATCGACAGCATCCTGGTACGTGAAGGCGACCGGGTGCAGCAGGGGCAAGTGGTGATGCAGCTCAACACCGTCCAGGCCAAGTCGCAACTGGATGTCGCCCTGGGCCAGTGGCTCGGCGCCCGCGCCGTCGAGGACCGGCTGACGGCCGAACGCCTGAACCGCGACACGGTGAAGTGGTCCGAAGCATTGCTGGCCCGTGCCGGTGACCCGCGCGCCGTCGCGGCGATGGAGCTGCAAGGCTATCTGTTCGCCACCCGCCGTGCCGAACTGGCCAGCCGCATGCAAATCAGCCGGCACGAAATAGCCTCGCTCAAAGAACAGCTCCAGGGCTTCGAAGAGATCAAGCGCAACCACGCCGTACAGCTGCAATTCCAGGAGCAGGCGCTCAAGGGGCTGCGGGAACTGGCCCGTGAAGGTTATCTGCCACGCAACCGGCTGTTCGAAGCGGAAAGCAGTGCGGCGCAGTTGGGCGCCCAATTGGCTTCGAGCGTTTCCGATATCGGCCGCACGCGCCAGGCGATCAATGAAAGCGAGCTCAAGGCGCTGCAACAGGGGCAGGTCTTTCGCAGCGACGCCGAGTCGCAATTGACCCAGGTCGTGGCGCAGACCTCGAGCCTGATCGACCAGATCAAGTCATTGGAATTCGAAGTCAACAGTGCCGCCATCGTTGCGCCCGTCGCCGGCCAGGTGATGGGCATGACCGTGCACACCGTCGGCGGCGTCGCACCCGCGGGCCAGCGCCTGATGGACATTGTCCCGCAAGGCTCCAGCTGGGTGGTCAAGGCGCAATTCCCGCCGATGATGGCCGACCGGCTCAAGCCGGAGCTGCCGGTCGATCTGCGTTTCGGTTCGTTGCAACGGGTCCACACCCCGGTGATCGTCGGCAAGGTGCTCACGGTGTCGGCCGACCAGTTGATCGACGAACACACCGGTTCGCCCTACTTTTCGGTGGAGGTCTCGGTCAGCCCCGAGGCGATCATCCATCTGCGCGAGCTGGGCCTGGATGTCAAGCCAGGCATGCAGGCCGAAGTACTGGTCAAGACCGGCGAACGCACCCTTGCCAATTACTTGATGCAGCCGGTGACCGAGCGTATGGCCGGGGCTTTCAAGGAAGAATGACCGTGTCCGTACGCATCGCCTTGCTACTCTCCGTGTTCTGCTCGTGCCGGCTGCTGGCGGCTGAAGCGCCGTTGTCACTGGTCGCCCTCTACGACGCCTCGCGACTCAACGATGCGACCTACCAGGTTGCCAACCATGACTTCGAGGCATCGCGCCAGGAAGAGGCTATCGGCCGCAGCGGCTTGCTGCCGCAGGTCGCCATCAACTCGCGCTACGGCAAGGGCGGAGAGTTCGAAAAGCAGTCCCGCGCCAATAACCAGAACGATCAATACACTTCCGACAGCGTTGCCCTGTCGGTTATCCAGCCGCTGTTCGACAAAGGCCGCTGGGCCTCCTACGAGCAGGCCAAGGCGCGTGGGCAGTTGGGCGAAGTCCAGCACGAAGGCGCCGACCAGCAGCTGTTCGATCGCGTGGTGCAGGCCTATTTCGATCTCGCCCAGGTGGAAAACGAACTCAAGCTGACGATCCAGCAGAAAGCCTCGGTCGAAGAACTGGCCAAGCAATCCCGGCGCCTGTTCGAAGCCGGTGAAGGCAGCATCACCGACCTTGAAGAAGCGCAAGCCCGGCTCGATTCCATCCGCGCCCAGGAAATCCAGTTGCAGGCCCAGCATCGTGCGGCCCTGCGCAAGCTGGCGGGTCGCGCCGGGATTACCGTCAGCGAGATCCCGCAGATGCAGGAGCAGGCACCGGCCGCCGCCTTGCTTACCCCCGAGCAGGACCTCGACTACTGGCTGATCAAGGCCGACCAGGCCGCGTCGGCACTGGGCATCAGCCGTGCTTCGATCAAAGTGGCCGAAGCCAACCTCAACCAGCAGAAGGCCGGGCACTACCCGACCGTGGCGCTGAGCGGCCGGCTGGCGCAGGTCGGCCAGAGTGACATCAACGAAACGTCCCAGCGCCAGTCGACATACTACGTGGGCGTCGTCATCGATATCCCGCTGTACCAGGGCGGCGGGGTCAGCGCTTCTTCGGAAAAGGCCCGCGCTGCCCTGGAGAGTGCCCGATCCGGGTATGAGGTCCAGCTCCAGCAAATGAACGAGGACCTCGAGCTCAACTACCTGGGGGTGGTGGCGGGCTTCGAGAAGATCAAGGCCCTGGTGACGGCCGTGCGCTCCAGCCAGACCGCCCTGAAGTCCGCGGAAAAAGGCTATGAGGCCGGCGTGCGCTCGACGGTCGACATCCTCGACGCCCAACAGCGCCTGTTCTCCTCCAAGCGTGACCTGCTCGATACCAAGCTGGCGATGCTGCAAAGCTACGTCAACCTGCACACCCGCACCGGCCAGATGACCCGCAACGAGCTGGAAAAGGTCCAGGGGTTGTTCTGATCGACTGACCAACTGTAGGAGCGAGCTTGCTCGCGATGGACTTGAGAGCGCTGCGTTTAGTCAGTAAACATGCGTTATCGTTGACGACCATCGCGAGCGAGCTCGCTCCTACAGAGGACAGCGACAGCATCAGACCCGGCCAGGCGCCACACTGCTGATCGCGTCCTCGAAATCCCTGACGAAGCGCGGTGTGTCGAACAGCGCCGAGTGCTCGCGGCCCCGGTGCAGACGCTCACGCAAACCGGGCAACAGGTCCGCCCGGGTCGCCAGTTCGACGGCACGCTCTTCGTACTCGGCCAGCGTGGTAGTGATCAGCTCCGGCAGGTCCAGCGCAGTCAGCAGGCTGCCAGCCATGCGCGAGGCAAAAGTGCGGCCCGAGCGGGTCAGTACCGGCAGCCCCATCCACAGGGCATCGTTGGCCGTGGTCCCGGCGTTGAACGGATACGCGTCGAGAAACAGATCCGCGACACTGTAGCGGGCCAGGTATTGCTCCGGTGCAACCCGCGGGGCGAACAGCAAGCGTGCCGGGTCCACGCCATGCGCCTGGGCCCTGGCGCAGAGGTTTTCCTGGGCCCATTGGTTGTCGGCCAGCAGCCACAACACACTGTCGGGGGCGCGCTGCAGGATCCGCATCCAGCAGTCGAACACTTCTTCATTGAACTTGTAGTTGTTGTTGAACGAGCAAAACACGAAACGCTCTTGCGGCAATCCGCACTCGGCGCGGGTCGGCAACGCCGCAACGGGTCGCTGGCGGTCGCTGCACTGGTAGATCTGCGCCAGGTACAGCGGTGTTTCACTGTAGTACGCCTTCTCGCTGTCGGGGATCAGGTAGCGATCGGCGATCACATAATCGATGCCCGGCAAGCCGGTCGACCCGGGAAAGCCCAGGTAGGTCATCTGCACCCCAGCCGGGCGGTATGCCGGAATGTCCGGCCGGGCCCCGGACGTCAGCCCGTGCAGGTCGATGAGGATATCGATTTCATGGTTGCGGATGCATTGCGCGGCAGTGGCATCGTCCATGGCATCGATGCGCACGAAGTGATCCATGGCCTGCCTGACCCGCTCGCGCAGGGCCGAACCGTCTTCGCGGCTCCAGCAAAAACCGTACACCTCGAAACGCTGCCGATCGATCAGCTCGAACAGCTCCACCGTCAGCAACGACACCGCGTGCAGGCAGAAGTCCGAAGACAGGAAGCCGATGCGCAACTTCTGGTGGCCATAGCCTTGGGCCGAAGCCAGGGCGGGTACCCGTACATTGACCCGTTCCTTGACGAAGTGCACCGCGGCGGCCAGTTGCAGACCGGGGTCATCGCTGCCGGCGAGCAGTGCCAGGGGCGAAGACGCCTTGAGCAGATCGCCACGGGTCAAGCCTGCCGGTGGCTCATAGACCGGCCAGACGCATTGCTTCTGGCGCAAGTGCACCCAGTGCTGAATCACCTTGGGTTGATTCGGGTCGGCATCCAGGCTGGTGCGCAGGATGGCTTCGGATTTCTGCAACTGCCGGGTTTCCTCGTACAGGCGGCCCAGGTTGTTGCAGGTCATCAGGTACAGCTCGCGACTTTGCGTGGCGTCGACCATGCGGTCATCGAGCATCGACTGCCAGATGGCCAGGGCCTCCTGCGGTTTGTGCTGACGCTCCAGCAGCGTCCCCAGGTTGAACCACGCCTGGGCGAATTCCGGGTTCTGGGCAATGGCGGCGCGATAGGCTGCCTCTGCGGCCTCGATCTGCCCCAGTTGCGACAGCGTGGCCCCCAGGTTGAACTGGATAATGTAATTGACCGACGAATGGCAGTGCTGCAACCAGCGCTGGTAGAGCGTCGCGACATCTTTGACGCGCTGTGCGCCATTGAGTCGGTCTGCGGTTTCGAGCAACTTCATCGGTTCCAGAGCGATACCCTCGGCCAGCTGCAGGGCTGCGGCCAGCACGACATCGAGGTTCGGGCTCTCAAGATTCTGTCTAAGCATTTGCACGAAGTTCTCTTCCAATAAAAAAATACCGAGCTCTTTCGAGCCCGGTATCGGATCAGTCAAGGTTTACCACTGAAACTCAGTGAATCCAAGTCTGCACGTCGGTTGCGACCAACAACTGGACGTCGCCGTCGTTGAACACGTTGTAGCTGGCGCCATCGACCGTGGTGGTCCCCGCCGCCTGCCACTGACCACTGTCGCCAGTGATGTTGACTGTGTCGTTGTGGTCACCGTTGACGATCATCTGCACCGGTGCTGCGGCACCGCTGGCCACATCCACTTGGCCAGCCTGGCCGAGCTTGGCGACAGCCTCGGCATCGACGGTCAGTACGCTGGCCTTGCCGCCATCGGCCGCCAGATCGATGGCACCCAGGGAGTGAGCTTCGACTGCCGGCGAATCCAGCTTGGTCAGGTCCAGGGACTGATTGCCATTGCCGTCGGTGCGGAACCAGACGTCGGCGATCGTATGGCTCTGGCCATCGCTGGTTTCGAAGCTGCTGTCGAGACCGATCAGGTTGCCATGGTTGAGCTCGGCGGTCTTGGCCACATCCAGGTTGAACTGGGTGATGCCCAGCTCCTTGAGGGTGTGCATCTCGCCCTTCTCACTGACGCCATCGTTGTTCCCATCGACCCAGACTTGCAGCGCCGCGAACAGCTGGTCCGCCCCGTTGACCGCGCCATCATGGTTGCTGTCCAGGCTGACGAGGGCCTCGAAGCCGTCCTTGGCCAACGAACCGTCCGGCAGACGGAACGAGGAACCGAACAGCTCGGAGCCATCGTTGACCTGGCCATCGCCATTGAGGTCAAGCGCCAGCAGGCCGTCACCGCCAGCGGTCCAGCCGGTGGCTTCCTTGTGGCCGTCGGCATTGAGGTCGAACTTGACGCCATTGCTCAGGTGAGTGGTCTGTACGCCATCGCCGTTGAGGTCCAGGACCAGCGGCGTGGACAGGGCCAGCGCGTCGATCTGGGTGGCGCTCATTGCCTGCAGTTGCGCCGTGGTGAACGAATCAACCTGGGCCATCGACAGGTGCGACAGTTGCGCCGTGGTCAGGACTACGGCTTGCGCCGTGGTCAGCGCCGCGACTTGCGCCGTGGTCAACGCCGCCATGTCGGTGGTTTCGATCGCCACGATCTGCGCCGTGGTCAGGGCCGCTATATCGGCGGTTTCCAAGGCGCTGATCTGGGTCGGCTTGAGGGCCGCGATCTGCGCCGTGGTCAGGGCCGCCACCTGGGCAGTGGTCAACGCTACCAGTTGGGCTGAAGTCAGCGCACCGATATCCGCAGTCTCGATGGCCGCCACTTGCGTGGTGGTCAGGGCTGCAACCTGGGCGGTGGTCAAGCCCGCCACCTGGGCGGTGGTCAGGGCCACCACCTGGGCGGTGGTCAGGGCAGCCGTCTGCGCGGTGGTCAGGCTTGCAGTGTCGCTCACTGTCAGCGCGGCAATGTCCGCGGTTTCAAGTGCCGCCACTTGCGTGGTGGTCAGGGCCGCCGCTTGCGCGGTGGTCAAGGCCGCCACCTGGGCAGTGGTCAACGCCACCACCTGGGCGGTGGTCAGCGCAGCCACATCGACAGTCTGCAGAGCGCTGATCTGGGTCGCCTTGAGGGCCGCCACCTCGGCCGTGGTCAGTGCAGCGACCTGGGCCGTGGTCAACGCTACCAGTTGGGCAGACGTCAGCGCACCGATATCGGCAGTTTCGATGGCCGCCACTTGCGTGGTGGTCAATGCCGCCACTTGCGCGGTGGTCAGCGCGGCGACCTGTGCCGTGCTCAGTGCCACCACCTGGGCGGTGGTGAGGGCCGCCACGTCAGCGGTTTCCATGGCCGCGACCTGGGTCGCCTTCAGGGCCGCCACCTGGGCGGTGGTCAACGCCGCCACCTGGGCGGTAGTCAGGGCCACGACGCTGGCGGTGGTCAGCGCAGCGATATCCGCGGTTTCCATGGCCGCCACTTGCGTGGTGGTCAGGGCAGCCACTTGGGCCGGCTTCAGC
>Ga0209050_1001530_pt1 | contig 24352 bp, 21 predicted proteins | sample Araplavi_mTSA_r2_FD_184276 | JGI IMG/M metagenome (GOLD analysis project Ga0209050, IMG submission 184276) | Arabidopsis root microbial communities from North Carolina, USA - plate scrape MF_Cvi_mTSA_r2 (SPAdes) (version 2) | ecosystem: Host-associated > Plants > Roots > Endosphere | place: USA... | reverse complement strand
TCAAGAGCGCGACAGCCTCGCTCATTAATGTTATCGATAACGGATCGGGCATACGACACCGACCGAGGAGACAAGCGTGCTCAAACCCTTTGCCGCGCCATTGGCTGGCTCGTCGCATCTGTGGATGGCCCACAGCCGCGCGGCAGCACCGTTTGCATCCCTTCCGCCTCAAAAGAATTCCAACGTCAGCGCCGGCACCGCCGTGGGCTGGGAATACAACCAACGATAAATAGAGGAGATGCAAATGAAGAGACTCAGATCTCGGGATGCGTTGTTACGTATCCTGTCTTGGGCAGTTTCATTAGGTTTATTGGCAAGTACGGCAAATGCGGCGGACATCACAACGATCGCCACCAATTACCAGCCGACGATCAACGAGACAATCGATGCAAGCGGCTTCAAACATCCCGGTGTCGGCCTGACCAAGGATGTGCTGGAAAACATGCGCACGCAGGTCCGGGCGCAGAAGGAGCCGTGGAATACCTACTTCAACCAGATGCTGCTTTCGGGCGCAGCATCGACCACGCCGACCATCAAGAACGTCAACGGATCCGATCCGAGCAAACCGCGCTACTACGGCCTGAACAGCCAGGGCGTGGAATCGCTTTTCGTCACCGATGCGCTGACCGCCTATACCCAGGCCATCCTGTACTACGTAACGGGTAACGAGACTTATCGCGCCAACGCACTGCGCATCATCCGCCTCTACGCGCAGATGGATCCAAGCCAGTTTGCCTACTACACGGACGCGCACATCCACACTGGCATTCCGCTGCAACGCATGGTGGGGGCCGCAGAAATCCTGCGCTACACCAGCTACCAGAGCGCTTCGCTGGCGTGGACGGAAGACGACACCAACAATTTCGTGAACAACTTCATGCTGCCTACCATCTATACCGATGACAGCAGCAACGACCACTTCATGAACCAGCACCTGTACACCACCATCGGTGCGATGTCTGGCTGGATCTTTACCGGCAACCGCGCCAGATACGATGAAGCGGTTGAGTGGTTCACCGTAAACAAGACAGCCACCGACCAGGGCCAGAATGGTGCCATCAAGGCCCTCTTCCGCCTGGTGACAAGGAACGACCTGACCGGCGAGGAAGTCCCCCCCGCCGTGCAGCACGTGGAGATGGGGCGCGACCAGGCCCACGGCGCCGGCGACATCACCAATGCGCAGATCCTGGCGCGCTTCATGATGGCCCAGGGGAGCAAGGTCGATCCGGTGGAAGGAACGCCGTCCACGGCGCCCGAAGCGGTCGGTCCTTACGAATTCCTGGGCGACCGCATCCTGCAAGCGGCGGAACTGTTCGGCACCTACATGCAGGGCTACGAAATTCCCTGGATTCCGACCGCCTCGCATACCGACGCCTACGGCAGCCCGACCGTCGTCTACCGCGACGTGGCCGACAGCTACCGCGGCCGCCTGACCCAGAATACCTGGGAACTGTTCTACTACTACACCTACACGCGCGGCGCGAACATGGCGCAGGTCGCGCCAAACTTTACGCGCATCTTCGCCAACCGCACCATCTACAACTGGGATGGTGGCGATGGCGGCGGCGACTTCTGGATGTTCATTCCGGCCGCCGCAGCGAGCGAAGGCAGCAAGTACCTGGTCAAGACCATCACCAACCCCTATCGCGAAGTCGAGACGCGCTTCACCCCGCTCGACGGCAACTCGGTCGTCAAGACCGACGCCACTTCCTCCTACATCGAGACCACGGCCACTCCGGAAGGCAGCAAGTTCGCGGTCTACGGCTATGGCTACGGCACCAGCGACCTCGCATTCAAGGTACGCACCAATGGCATCGCCACCATGCAGGCTTTCGGCACCTCGATCCAGCTGCCGAACACCAATGGCCAGTGGATGTATGTGCATTACGCTGGTTCGCTGGGCGATTTCCTGCCTGTCACGATCGTCGGTGCCGGCACCACAGTCGATATTGACCACATCAACGTCAACGGCAACACCCTCAGCCAGGCCACCTTCACAGGCGGGAACGCCGACCTGGAGCTGTACACCTATGCCGGCGCCGGCCAAGCCGTGACCGCCAACTTCGGCGCGACCGATTCCAACGCATCGGCCACCCTGAGCTACCGCATCGACAATCCACCACCAGGGGCCAGCTTCAACACCAGCACGGGCGCGTTCTCGTGGCAGCCAACCCAGGCTGGCACTTACACATTCGTCGTCTCGGTGTGGGATGGCACAAGCGTCACCAGCAAGCGCGCCACCGTGATTGTGGGCACCGATCGCCAGGCAACCATCAATGCCGTCATTGCGAGCTACAACGCCAGCCTGCCTTACGTCAGTTCGACCCTGGCGACCTACCTGGCCGCCTACAACGACATCGAGAGCGTCGTTGCCAGCGCGAGCGACGACATATTTTTCCAGAAACTGGCCACCTTGCGCTCGGCCGTCGCCGGCCTGCAGCAGATGTCGCCAGTGATTGGCGATGGCAGCTTGAACTACAAGAACATGCTGGCCTCCTCCACGTTTGGCAGCCAGGTACCGAATGCGCTGGACAACAGCCCCGACTCCTTTGTCGGGTACTATTTGGCGCAGAACCAGACCCATACCCTGGACTTCGGCCCCAGCTTCAAGGTCGCGCCGACCGCCTTTGGCCTGCAGGTGCGCACCAGTTTCCCCGAGCGGATCGGCGGCACCACGGTGTACGGTTCCAACGACAACAGCACCTGGACCCGCCTGACGCCGGCCATGACGGTGGTGACGGAGGACATGCAGAACCTGCAGGTCGAAAGCGACCTGCAGAACCAGCGCTACCGATTCTTCAAGATCGCCATGATCGAACCCTCCAGCAGCATGCTGGAACTGGGCGAATTCCATATTTTCGGCACGCGCTACGAAACGGTGAACCAGCTGTCGTCGGTGACCATGAGTTCCGACCAGGCCCTGCGCAACCGCATCGTCCCGGGTAACATCGTCAAGCTGAAATTCGTATCGAGCGCTCCGATCAACAGCGTCGTCGTGACAATCCAGGGCCAGCCCGCCACCGTCACGACCACGGACAACTTGAACTGGACCGCCAGCTGGGTCGCCAACACTGCAGCGCCTTATGGCAAAGTAAGCTTCCAGTTGAATTACAAGACGGCCGCCGGCGTCGACGCCGAACCGACCTTCTTTACGACAGATGGCAGCTCGCTCAGCGTCGCCGACCTGACTGGCCTGATCAGCGACGTCACGACCATTGCCGCCGTGACCGACTCGAGCGGCCGCAATGCAGCCGATGCGATCTCCACCGCCAACCTCCTGTTCGACAGCAACATCAGTTCGGCCACCGATTATCGCGTCAGTGGCAGCGGCTACGGCGGCTGGGTCGAATTCGACTTCCGTGGCGGCGGCACCGTCGAGCTGTCGCGTGTCGAAATGCTGGCCAGGCAGGACCAGGTGGGCCGCATCAATGGCACCGTTGTCCAGGGTTCGAACGACAACAACAGCTGGACCACGATCACGAATGCCGCCGGCAACAACGCGGACTGGCAAACGTTGACGGCCAATAGCAATACCCCTTACCGCTACCTGCGCGTCTACAACGGTGGCAACTGGTACGGCAACATGGCGGAACTGCGCCTGTACGGTGTGACCAAATCGACCGCGCAGATTGCGACGGCATCGATCACGTCCGCACAATCGCTCAGCCCCGCAGCTGTGTTGAACAAACGCGTGGTCGCCGGCAATACGGTGACCCTGAAGTTCTCGGCCAAGGCGCCAATCAGCAATGCCAACGTCACCATCCAGGGCCAGGCAGCGACGGTCGGAACGACGGACAACATCAACTTCACTGCCACCGCAGTGCTGCCGCCGGACGCAGCGCCAGGCAGCGTGGCCTTTGCCATCAACTACCAGCAACAGGATGGCAGCGCCGGCTTCCCGTCCAATGCGACCACCGATGGCAGCAGCCTTTATGTGGTCGACGAATCCGATGTGATCCGCAACATCTCCACCATTGCCACGCTGATCGATTCGTCCCAGACTTCCTACCATAGCGCCGCCGGTACCAAGACGGCCGTCGATGCCCTGTTCGACAGCAATACCGGCACGTTCTCGGACTTCCGCATCGGCAGCAATAACAGCTGTGTGGGCAGCTACATCATCTTCGACTTCAAGTCCGGCAACCAGGTCAACCTGACCAGTGTTGAAATGCTGGCACGCCAGGACCAGACGCTCCGCGCAAAAGGCGTAGTTTTCCAGGGTTCCAATGACGGCACCTCCTGGACCAACCTTACCGGCGGCGGCGCGCAAACGCAGGACTGGCAGAACCTCGCCGTGTCCAGTGCCGTCCCCTACCGCTATATACGCATCTTCAACGGCAATAGCTGGTGCGGCAACCTGGCGGAAGTTCGCCTGCACGGTTCACTGCACGGCGCGGATACCACCGCGCCGCTTACCCAGTCCGATGCGCCTGGCCTCACCGTCGGCCAGGACACGACCATCACCCTGAGCGCTACCGACGTCGGCTCGGGCGTGCAAGCGACCTACTTCACCATCGACGGCGGCGCCCAGCAAAGCGGCACCAGCATCCGCGTCCCCGCCGATGGCCCGCACACCCTGGCTTACTGGAGCGTGGACTGGGCCGGCAACGTCGAGCAGAAACACACCGCAACGGTATCGCTGGACAAGACCCCTCCTGTCGTCGCCGGCCTGTACGCGGACGTTACCGCCCCGACCAACCAGAACGTCACTGTGACGATCTACTACCCAACCGATGCCGTGGTCCGCGAATTCAAGGTTGGCGACGGTGGCGCCTGGACCGCTTACAGCGCTCCTGTCGTCGTAACCGGCAATACCGTGGTCTACGCACGCAGCGCGGACGCCGCTGCCAACGTGTCGGCCATCGCCAGCCTCACGATCGGCAATATCAACAAGGTACCGCCATCCGGCGCGAGCTTCGTCCCCAGCATCACCGATCCAACGCAAGGCAATGTCACCATCAGCATCACCTATCCTGACAATGTGGTGCTGCGCCAGTATCGGATCGGCGACAGCGGCGCCTGGGCGACGTATGCCGGGCCGGTGACTATCACCGACAACGCCACCGTCTACGCCCAAAGCGTGGATTCCGTCGGCAATGTGTCGCCTGTCACTAGCTACGCCGTCACCAACATCGACCGTGCCGCACCAGCGGATGCGCAGTTCGCTGCAGACATCACCATTCCGACCAACAAGGACGTGACGGTCACTATCGTCTTCCCTGCCGATGCTGCCACGAGGGAGTACAAGCTTGGCGAAGACGGCGTATGGACTGCATACGGCGCTCCGATACTGATGGCCAATAACGGCATCCTGTTCGCGCGCGCGGGTGATGCAGCGGGTAACCTGTCCAACGTAACGCAGTATGCAGTGGCCAACATCGACCGCATCCCTCCAGTGAACGCCGTGCTGACGGTCGACACCACCGCCCCGACCAACCAGGACGTAACCGTGACCATTACCTATCCGGACGATGCTGCGGTCAAGGAGTACATGTCAGGCGGTGGCGAATGGATGCCTTACACCGCCGCAATCCACGTCGCCAGCGACACCACGGTATTCGCTCGCGCCAGTGACGCCGTCGACAATATGTCGAACGTGACCAGCATCGTTGTCAACAACATCTACAAGGAGGTACCAGTCACCAATGTGGCCCTCAGCCCGGCGTCGCCGAATGGCAGGAACAGCTGGTACACGACAGATGTTTCGGTGACCCTTGCGGTAAGTCCGGGGGCCTATGGCGGCGCATTGACCACGGAATACCAGGTCAACGGCGGCGCATGGGCGGTCGGCACAGGCGACGCAATCACCTTCAGCGAAGGCAGCTACACGCTGGGCTACCGCACGCGCGACCAGGCTGGCAATGTGGAGCAGGTCAAGACGATTGAGTTCAAAGTCGACAAGACCTTGCCGACGCTGTCGGTAGCGCTGGACAAGAGCGAGATCTGGCCACCCAACCACATGATGGTGCCGATCAATGCAGTCCTGAACGCCGCTGACGGCGGATCAGGCCTCGAGTCCGTAATTCTGGCCAACATCACCAGCAACAAGCCGGACAGCGGCAAGGGTGATGTCCTGGCGGAGTTCGGAACCCCGGCCACCACCTTCAGCGTACGCGCGGAGAGGGATCGCGTTTATACCGTTACGTATTCGGCCACTGACAAGGCTGGAAATGTGACGCAGCGGACCGCGACCGTCACTGTGCCGCACGACCAGGCAGGCCACTAAGATCGCAGCACTACTCCCATCGTGCCGCCCTTAGGGACAGCACGATGGCGTGGCCGATCCTAGGATTCAGGATTGGGCTCAACACGCCCCGCTTCCTGCATGGCCTCTTTGTAACGACGCAAGCCTTTGCAAAGGGCGCCATCCTCGATGTTAATTACATCGACAAGATCGGATTCGCGTATTCGAGCATCCGCTGGATAATTGGGTTGGAGTGAGCTGCCGACGGATAAAGTGGATTGAGGTTCAGGTATGCTCGATCCAGATCGTTTCGCCTGGGTGATGCTCCTTGATAGTTTCGACCGCACCAGCCAAAACCTCATCTCCTTCGCCCTCGAGCGAATAGGAAAATCGAGTCAAAGACGCACAGTCCAAATTCTCGAAGTCCGCTTCAGAAATTGCATCAGCGCCACACCAGATCGGCGACGCGGATCCTTCAGCGGCACGAAGCGCATGTTTCAGCCCTTGCGAAGTAATGGCGAGATAGACCATAGCGGAGTATTAGCGTGTCACGCTCAGCAGGCGCAACAGGCGAAGCAAAAAGAGCTTCATCGCTTGGCACCCTCCGAGGGGCCGACATCCATCCCGTCATAGGACGCCAGCTTGTGAGACTGTGCGAAACGAGACAGCTCGGCATTCCGTTTAAGCAGGCTGTCGATCGAGTGGATTTCAACACGCTCGACATGAAGCCACCACAGGTCCGGGGCGGAAGCGTCTTCTTTCTCGGACAGGTAAATGTCGACCACGCGATACCCCGACTGCGAGAGCAGCTTCGCCGCAGCATCAAGCGGCCCGCGCGAAGGATTCGTAAAAAAGTAGCCCCACAGCATGTCCTTCGACATGTCCCACTTCGTTTGCTTTGAAATGTTGCCGAACATCTGTTCCAGCTGTTCCCTGGACCCGCCGGCTTGTGCGTTTGCAGATTCAGGCAAGAGGAACCCTCCGGTTAGAGCTGCGGCCAGCGCAAGATTGATCACAAGCTTGGTTCTTGCCCACCCACCCTCGCGAACCCAGGCAGTATCTGAAAAGTCAAAGATGGACATCATCGAGCATTACCTCTGGCAAAGGCACATGTGACTTTTGCGGGTGAGGTCTCAAGGAGCGATACTTTCCTGAAGCAGTTTGGCTTGCCTGGGAGGCGGAGCAAAACGTCAACCGTGTTTTCGCAAACGTTCATGGCTGTTTCGACCACGTGGTTTGTTCGGACTGACTGCTTTTTACCTTCGATCCAGATTTCCGCACCGCGCGGTGAAGTCTGGACGTCAAGAGCAACTCTTCGCATCTCGCAAGGCACGATGGCAGGAGCTGCGCATACACCTTTTCCGTTAGGCGGACCGAACTGCGGAGTTGGCAGGACAAGCGTAACCGTTCCATCCTTATTTACCGCTACCTTCGGACCGGACCATATCGCCTGTAATTCGGGCTTGCAATTAATCGGGCGTATGCTGACTCCATCTACGGTAATGCCTTTATCTCCAACCAGAATGGAGAAATCGAAGATGTAGTCCTTGGGAGCATCAAGCGAGATTTCGTGAACGCCCTTTTCGAGTTCAAGCGTGTCGCCGACGAAACCGACGACATGCTGGCCCAAGTATCTTGAGCCGTTGCGCTCAGTTTCCGTCATCTTCGCATTGGCCAAAGCCGGGCCCTCCGCGACGATCTTTACCGTGGCAGCAGTCGCGCAAATTTCAACGTTCGCAAGGAAGGCAAGCAAGCATGCCTTTTTTGCGATATCCAAGACCTTGATAGAAGCGAACATCGTGAAGTCCAATAAGTATTGCGACTGCGCGCATCGGTTATTTTGCGCATCCATGTCGAATCCACCGCGGCCAGGTGCCGCAATGATGGTTGTCATTTTAACATTAAGCAAACGTCTACGACACGCCTTCCTTGGCCCGCAGCGAAATCAACGGGGCCATGCATTGCGAACAGCTCCTACCACGCGCGGTTAAGCTCTTCCCATGCATTGCGACCCTCGAGTCCAAGATAGGGAAAGAAGGCTTCCGGGTCTGCTTTGTTGTTGGACCAGATGTTCTGAATCCCTTCGAGAACGCCGACGACGGCAAGCGTTTGAGCAAATGGGGAGCCTTCGACGATGAGGCGCTCGAGCGCCTCCCCTACCCTGACGAAGGTTGATGTTTCTTTGGCTTGAAACAGTCGCAGCAAATGGTGCGCAAATTCGCCTGCGGCGACGTAATGCGTGTCATCGCCGAATTCGCGAAGGTGGGCATGCCAGCCATCTTCAAACGAAGGGCAAGCGTTCACCAGAATAGGCATCGCATCCAGTTTTTCAATCATGTGGTCCGCAGCGCGCGAGGGGGGCAATCCGGCCGTTGGTAAGTTCTCGCCCCGCCTTCAACATACCGAGTTCCGAGAACCAAACCTCTGAGATAGCCTCTCCTACCAAAGCCGGACCTGATGGCATGTGCGCTGGCATATGGATTCTTTAGCAGTCGTTAGCAGTACGGGTTCTCTTGAAGATGGCACCAAAGAAGAGGAACAGAAACAGTAAAAAAAGCGAAACCAACCCGCACAAGCATAACGACGCAAACAGGCGAAAACCAAGTCTGGTTGAAACATCGAATTCATCCGGCGGGAGTTGATAACTCAAAGTGAAGCAAGCCAGCCACCCGGCAGTCGTAAGAATAGACCACCAGATCAGGATTCGGGAAAACGGATTTCGTAGCATCGCGCTGAATGGGCTAGTGTTACGGTTCACTGAAATACGTTGTCTGGCAATAGTGCATCAAAATGGAAGATTCTTCCCCGTACGGCGCAAGACTTCAGCGCGGCTGACCGGAGCGAAGTTACGAACTTGGGCCTGGCCGATACACCAACCAGCGTGCGGCAAGAGCATAGCCGATGAACATGAACAAGATAACCAATACGCTAATTGATGAAAATACTGTGAGATGACCTTTGAATCCTCGTTCCCAGACCATCGGCGCTACCCGCACTACGAAATAGCCCTGCATCAGCGCAAAGGCGATGGAGGCCAGTAACATCCAGCGGCGGGCGGCTCGGCTTCCCCCAAACAGGCTCCTGGAAATTAAGAGATGCGAGGCCGTAAAGCCGGCGAAAGCCGCCATTAGCCGAATACTGAATCCCCCGTGATACACCAACAAGGGAAAGTAAAGAGCAACACCGACCAATATATAGATGTATGCGAAAGCAGCTCGGCGCAAAATTTTAGCCCTAGGTTAGTATGAGCAGTTGCCCGAAACACCTGTCTCCATGATCCATGCACGTAGTTCAGTGACACAACCCTGGACTGCACGGTTCGAGCGACCTGGCGCTTCGGTCCTTACCATTCGTGCGCCTTTTGTAGGACATCAAGAACAGCAGGATTGTCTTTATAGCGCTTCTTCAGCGCCGCTTCGTCCTTGTCCAAGCTCTCGCATTTGTACTTCCTCATCGCCGCTGCGATCTCCTTTTGACGCGCAGCGTCGTAAGGTTCTTCGCCAGAAAAATGCGTACACATAGCAATTCGTTCAGCCACCACGGCGACATCTTTCGGTTGCCCCTTTTTCAGATCAGCAAAGGGATCAACTTCGGCCCGCACGGCGGTAGCAAACAGGATTAAAACGATAAACAGCGGCAGACGTGGCATTTCATTCCCAATGCGTTTGCTCAGCGGCACGCCGCTGAAGATGAAGGTCAGATAATAGCTTACTCATAAAGCTTACCCGCTAAAAGAATGTGCGCAGCGCGCCGCCAGGGATTGGCCGGCACTTGATAAAACTGGGTTCCCGCCGCACTGGCCTCAGCCCAAGCATGGGCGGCTTCAAGAAAGGCGCCGATCGAGCCGTTCTCCCACCCGAGAGCACCAGACCCGTAGGGTGACGGCGGGTTCTGTGCGTCTAACCGGCGCTCTTCCTCCCAGTCAGCAGCAAGGGCCGAAACGAAGCAAAGGAAGCTCTTTTCGTCTTCGACAGCATTAGCAAGTTTGTGAAGATCAGTGGGCATACGGTAGATTAGTTGTAGTGGTCGCAATGTGGCGATTCACGGAGAGTTCCAAACGATCGGGGAAAACTATTTTTATGCTTGGCAAATAGACACTCCAGCGATTGCCGTGAGTGGTATTCACAATGATTAGTGCCCCGTTGGGGCAGGTTCCCAGTAAATCGTTGAAAAATCGATGCCATCGCTGCATAACTGTGCTTAACGTGCTTGAACTAACCGGCGCGCTTTAGCGCGTCCGGGTTGAATGAATGGTTGGGCCTCTTTTGCGTCTAGCAGTTTCATAGGCACTTGAAATGGACTCCAAAATCTTGAGAATTTCCTCACCAATCGCTGCAGCGTCTTCAGGGAAGAAAAAACCTTCGGCTTCGATTCTATGAAAGTGATGCGAGAGCGAACGCGGCTCTTCGTCAATGCTTCCATAGCGCCACCAAATCGGTGGCCACCAGCCAGAACCCAATTGTGCCCCGACCCGATCCCGTGATGCCGCAACAGTTGCAGCATCCGAAGCGAATCGCGGCCCAAGTGAGTGAAGCCTTCTCCACAACGCATCGAGATCAGCATGGAGTTTTTCGGCCGCGTGCAACTTAGCATGTGATTCGCGTTTCATATCCGCTCGGCCCAACGTCATAGATCAGCGGCGCCGTTAGGCGTCCGCTGGATTGTTAGGTTGGGCATATAGCTGCTCGAAACTAACGACGTACTTCGCGTCTTCGCGTATGATCTGGAGCACTCTTGGTTTGACTTTGCCTTTTTCAATTCTACAAAAAAGAACGCACTGATCCTGGTACAAGGGCCCACCAAACCAAATTGGGACTTCATCCAACAGCGCTTCCTGTACCAAGGTATGCGGAAGATACAGCCGCATCGAAGTAGCTACTTCTGTCGGCGAATCAGTTAGCCACGTTTCGCCTCCGGAAACCAGGAACCCTTCGATTGTGAGGTCATGGTTTACTCCGGATTTCAGCACTTCCAAGGCGTTTGCAACTCGCATCTTCTTATCCGATTGGTCCAACGTGCGAATTCAGCGGGGCCGCAAGGCATCCGCTGGAATGATTGGTTAGAAGCTTTTTCAGTCATTTTGCAGTACGGTCAAGATTTGTGTGTGCAGTAGATCAGCCGCTTCGTTTTCCGCATGCCACGCGGATGAAGCGGAGAAAATTCTCTTCGCTTCGCCGAGATTGACTCTCAACACTGAGCGAATTGCCTTGATGGCCTCAATCGGTGAGGTGCCAGTCTGGCGCAGATCGGCCAATGCGACCTCAAGGCTTGATCCCTGAGATAAGCCCTTCTCCAAGAGTGCTGTGGCGGTCGCCATATCTGTTCTAACGTTATTGTTCAGCGGCGCCGTCAGGCGTCCGTTGGAACGAATTGTTCGGCAATGGCCGCATCAAAATCCCAGACTCTTACCTGTACGACGCAAAATCTCAGCGCGACTGACCTCATTGTAGCCTTCGACAAAAGCAGCAACACGCTTGGCTTCGTCCATGAGATCGTTGCACTGGTCATACTCTCGCGGCGGCACACCAATCTGTTTAAGATATCTCTTCTGGCGGTTAAGCTTGCGACTATCAGCTTCCGAAAGCCCTGGAAACCAGCATGCGCCAACGTAAAAGCCAAGCTTCCCCGTGCGTATCTCTTCCTCGGCTACTCGCCGCCCACGCATAACCTGCTCCGCATGGAACCCCGTAATATCCACTACAACAATTTTCGGTTCAGCCCAGGCGCAGACCCATGAGGCCGAAAATCCCATCAGAACCAACGCACAAAGAATACTCCGGAGCATTTGATTAAGCCGAACGTGACTGTTCAGCGGCGCCGCAAGGCGTCCGCTGGAACTTGTTGTTATGCCGATTTTTCGTTTGCATTCTAGTCTCAACGCGAAATGGCCGCGAATTGTTCTACCAGTTTGCGCAGTGCCGGAGCATGGTGTGAATAGTCCCGCCGACCATCGCTCGATATCTCATACCATTCATTTGTAACGCTAAGGCCGAATATTACGATCCTTGAGCGAAACGGCTCCGGTACTTCAAAGAGGAACTGAGGGTTTTCGCACTCAACCAGAGCTAGCATGAACGCACGTTCTACGACCAGGTCGGGAAGGTCGAATTCCCTATGGTTCTTAAGCAGTTCAGAAATCTCTTGCTGGTTCATGCTATTGCCGCATAACGTAGAAGATCAGCGTCGCCGTCAGGCGCCCGCTGGATTGAATTGTTGGGATTTCTCCCGTGAGCGGTATTTCCAAAGTCACTCTTGCGACTTAGATTTTTGTTTGTGCTTGTTTTGCCAAATCGCCGCCGCACAGATTGCTCCAATAAAAAGCAACAGCAAATCAGTTTTCCATAACCCGGTAAAAATGAACAAGATCATTAATGCAAAGAGGACTGCGTTTTTCATAAAACTCCTATAAATTCTGGACTTCCGGCTTCCTTGATGCCTGGCAGGGGACTTCCCAACGTTTCAAGCTAACTGGCGCCGCGCGGCTTTTCGCGCGGCGTCCAGCGACCGAAGGGAGCGAAGTTGAGCGCATGGTTGGGCATTATCGACCTTCCGGTAACGGCTTTGCTGTGCCGATGCGCGTGCTACCGGCATCAAGCACCGCACCGTCACTCTCGATCGTCAAGAGTGTGCGCCCGCCACTATGCACGATGACACGGTTACGGTCCTTTCGCCAGGTTTGTTCTCCGGCTACCTTAAGTTCGGAAACAATTATGCCAAGGGGTGTTTCAACAACGCCGGCCGAAGCAGGCAGCAGCATGAACACACACTCACCCGAATCCACTTTGAAACTGGGCGAGCCGAGAGCGAAGCCAACGTGTACCCCGTCGTTTGTTTCGAGTACCAATCCTTTTGTAAATTCCATAGCAGATACCGGGGAGTTGAAAAGCAGAGCAAGAATAATTGAATAGAGATTCATTGAGCCGCCCAACGTGCTTGAATTAACCGGTGCACGCTAGCGCATCCGGTTGAATGAGTGGTTAGCATTTTAATGGATGCTCCTTAAGGTAGGCGTCGATTTCCTCTTGATGCACGCCCTTACAACCAATGGCAAGCCACTTTCTGAAATAGTCGGGATAAGCCGAGTAGAATTTTTCATCCCGTTTTGCTCTTGTGACATCGAATCCGAACTCTGAGACAAACCAGAGATGCTCTTCGGCCATCCGGCGGATGTAATTCTCGTCCTCGTCAAAGCTTCGTCCTTCGCTCCGTCGTGGATAGTTGTCACCTCCCCCCTCCGGCAAGGTGAACGGCGAATCACCCGTTATAAGCGCATACAAATCGGCGGCGCGTCCAATTGAATAGAGGTGTTCGACTAGCTTGACGTCAGGTTGGCTCATCGAAATTGCTAACGTTAGATTAACCGGTGGCGGAAGCGCGCAGCGCTGTAGCCATCCGCTTGGATAGAAAGTTGGACACGCGCGTGAACTCGCAACGAATGACCAACCGCTTGCGCGTCCGCGAAAGCGCCCGAATGAACGGCTGCATACCGCATCTGCTTGCGCTTGCCCAAATTGGCCGCGCCGCCAAAGGCCCAAACGCCTCCGATAGCCACGGAGGGCGAGCAGTGGGCCTTGGGGCCAAGCGGAGAGGATGGAGCGTGCATCATGTTCACAGCGATGGCCAACGTGGCACTAAGCGGCGCGCGTCAGCGCGTCCGCTTGAGTAAGTGGTTGGACGATTTTTAGCGATAGTACTCAGGCCATAATTCATGTAAATACTCCACTAGCGGCTGCCCCTGCGCATCAACTAAAGACACCCCCGAGTTTTGTTTCAGCTCCCCTGAGCCATCAAAGCCAGCGAGAATGCTATGAATGAGACCACTAGTTATTTGTGCAATAAAATCCTGCACCTCAACCTCACAGCCGCCATCTGTGATCACGGCCTGTAACCTCCGAATTCCTTCTTCGTTTTCGAAAGCAATTAGATCCGCCGTTTTATCGGTGAGTACTTGCGATGCAGTTTGTACCCAATAGTGATGGAGTTTGGCGAACTCCCTCACCAAGGATTCTTCGGAGTTCAAACGAGTCCCCTCCAACGTGGAATTGAGCGGTGCGCTTTAGCGCGTCCGCTCGAATGTAGGGTTGTGCAACGCGCGTGAACTTGCCACGAAGGCTTTTCCACCAAGGCGTCCGCGCCAGCGCCCACACCAACAGCAGCATACCGCATTTGCTTGCCCGCGCCATAGATCGCGGCGTTGCCAGCGGCCCAAACGCCACCGCAAGCCGCACGACCAGATTTGGCGGTGGCCCAGAGGCTGAACGAAGTGGCGGAGGCAAGCATCATAAACAAATCAAAGCGGGGTACAACGTGTGAAATTACCGGCGGCTGTAGCGCGCAGCGCGGAAGCCGTCCGGTTGATAGAAAGGTTAGGAGAATTTACTCAAGCACCCAAAATGCGATCACGAATGACGAGAGAGCGAATTCTCGGTCTTGTGTACTTTGCTTCCGGATCGACAGATTCACTGTCGTCTTGATGCCTGAACTCCCCTTGGTCGAAAGCAAAGTAAACCTCTTGCGCAAAACATGGCAGGTCAACGTCGTACTGAGAAAGGCAATAAGCACTAAGCGAATTCATCGCGCAGTCTGCGACTTCGAAACTCAATTTTTCAGAGTCGTATTCGTGCGCAACGCGCCGAGCGAACAAGTCAAAGAAGTCATTTGGTGAAAGTGCCAGTACATTTCGAACGCTTTCAACGTCCTCATGCGGCAACACCGGGATTCCTGCGGCGAACTCGTCGAATGCAAAGTGGATTAACTGATCGAGGCCAGACACCGTGATTCCTAACGTGACGGTTCAGCGGCGCGGTCAGGCGTCCGCTGGAACTGAGGGTTAGGGATTTTTTGGATAAAACTCACCATCATCTCCTTGTACCTTAACGTTCAGTTTTCGAGCAATTTCGATCAACTTCTTTAGTGCGACCGGCGAAGGATCAGTAGTTCTCAGTTCACCAATTGACGGCTCAAACCAAAGTGGAAAAGATTCAGCACCAACAGTGACGACGAAGTCGTTCTCTGAATTGTGCGCATCCCGAGCAATTTGCTTGTCACCTTTGACGTAAGCGCGCCACTCAGACAACGTGACCTTTGGGCCATGATCGTCGGCCCAGTGGGCTTTTCGCGTCAAATGAACGTCGTAGCCTGCCACTGCGAAATTTGAGATCAGCAAAAAGAAGAGTGCAACGAGTAGCCGCATCAAATCACCCTAACGTGCTTGAATTAACCGGTGCGCACTAGCGCATCCGGCTGAATGAGTGGTTAGCATTTTATTGGATGCTCCTTAAGGTAGGCGTCGATTTCCTCTTGATGCACGCCCTTACAACCAATGGTAAGCCACTTTCTGAAATAGTCGGGATAAGCCGAGTAGAATTTTTCATCCCGTTTTGCTCTTGTGACATCGAATCCGAACTCTGAGACAAACCAGAGATGCTCTTCGGCCATCCGGCGGATGTGATTCTCGTCCTCGTCAAAGCTTCGTCCTTCGCTCCGTCGTGGATAGTTGTCACCGGTCCCCTCCGGCAAGGTGAACGGCGAATCACCCGTTATAAGCGCATACAAATCGGCGGCGCGTCCAATTGAATAGAGGTGTTCAATTAGCTTGATGTCAGGTTGGCTCATCGAAATTGCTAACGTGGCCGATAACCGGCGACTGGAGCGCGCGGAAGTCGTCCGGTTAATTGAAAGGTTGGTCATATACATAACCGATTAGAGAACAAAGAACAAATGCCCTAGCGCCAATGAACAAAGTGCTACGGCAGTTGTGGATGCGCACTTTGCCCAAGGGCGGAGCGACGAACTAAGCGCAAGTGTGAGGCCAATCGGAGCGTAGATTAACGAATTAATCAATACAACAGCTAATGAAAGAGCAGCCAAGAGTCCGCCATTTTTGGGGGAGCCCATGACACCCCAAAAGAGCTCCCAAGGCGGACAAAACAAAACCAAGACGACCGAAATGAAATCAAGTCCCGAAGCAGGGGCAACGCCAAAACTTACGAACGCGGCAAACACAAACGCAACCAATGCACCAATGCTTGAAGAAATAAGAGGCAGGCGAACTATCGGTTTCATGCAGCAGCCCAACGTCGTTGAATTAACCGGCGCGCGTTAGCGCGTCCGGGTTGAATGAACTGTTATGCTTTGAAAGCCGCCACCGGGCTTTTGTAAAACCTAGCTCCCAATAACCGACAGATGGCGAGCCAGGAATGAAGCCAAGCTTGCCCGAAATTTGTTCGTCGGCGTTCGGCTCGAATTCGAGAGAAGCCACTTCGAGACCTTCAAGATCCCCGGCAGTGAGAACGCCGCTTACATTAAGCGTGATCGACTCCGCATCCATTAGTTGGAATAGGTAGCCAACAAAAGTCTCTTGAGCTTCATCGAAAGGAAGAAGCTCTATCTCAATTCCAGTTGAGCAGAGGGATAGTCGACCGACCGGTAGATCGTGCCATTCAAAGCCAGCGTTTCGGAGTGCGTGATTCATAGGGCATAACGTTTCAAGCTAACCGGCACGCCAAGCGCGCAGCGATTGGCGTGTCCAGCGAACGAAGTGAGCGAGGTTGAGCGAGCTGTTGGGCCTGTACGCTCATGTTCCCGCCCATGCGCTTGAACAAAAGAAGGATTGGGGCAGTTCGGCGAGCGCAGCATCCGGCGCTTCGATATCCCACAAATGCTCCCAACCACCTGTCGAATAGCTTTCAACGTGAACCGAATCCTTCCATTTTTCGAGCCACTCGGACACCAGATCGAAGTCCGCCGCATCTTCCAGGTGTTCGACAAAAATTGTAGCCTTAGTCATCGAGTAGCAGCCCAACGTTCAAGGTAACTGGCTGCCGGAACGCGCAGCGTGGAGGCAGTCCAGTTGACTGCTGGGTTGGGCATTGCATTCCTAGTTCGACAATAAAGACTTGAGCGCTATTATCGCTTTTTAATGTCCTCGGCCACTTGATCATTTAACTTATTGAACTCATCAACAAGTTGGTCACAAACTGCCTTCTCCGCGCCGCACAAGACGCGCATGTCAATATATATATGACCGTCTTTTTCTTTGGTCATTCGGCGAACAACCGCGGGGTGTGCAGGGTGTTCTTTGGGGGTAAATGACCACACTCCGTGGTTTATGCCATCTGCAACTGAGGCGATTAACCAACCACCTCGAAATCCCCCCTTTGCTCCGGGATCTGAGCGGAGCGCCTCAAACGCTTGCTGCACTGTCGAATAACCTACTCCGTTAGACGGTTGTGCGAAGATTGGAACGCTTGAAAATACGCAAACAAGAAAAGCGATGATGTACCTCAAAGACTGCCTCCTAGAGCCCAACGTAAAGTAGACGTCACATTGACGTTTTTGCAAATTTTACCACGCGGCCTAATCACACATTGAGGAATGTCCAAGCCGAGGATTTATGCGATGAGATCATAAAAACTCCCAACGGTCGGAGAAAACCATCATGTCGCCGAGCCAACCAAAATTACTTGATCAGTTACGCGCGGTGATTCGAACCATGCATTACAGCATTCGCACTGAACAAGCTTACGTTGACTGGGCTCGCAGGTTCATCCTTTTTCATCGCAAGCGCCACCCGCAAGAAATGGGAAAAGAAGAAATCGAGTCATTCCTGACTCATCTCGCAGTTGAAGGGCGGGTTTCGGCGTCCACACAATCGCAAGCGAAAGCCGCCCTGCTCTTTCTGTATCAGCGAGTTTTGAAGATGGATGTCGATTGGCTGAAGGATGTCATCGCGGCCAAGCAACCTCAGCGAATGCCGACTGTGCTCACAGTCGATGAAGTGAGATCGTTACTCTCTCGAATGGAAGGCCTGCCCTGGCTTATCGCCTCCATTCTGTATGGCAGTGGCTTGCGTGTACTTGAAGCCTGTCGGTTGCGAGTCCTCGACGTGGATTTCGGAGCGCGTCAAATCATGGTCCGCAACGGCAAAGGCGCGAAAGATCGGGTTACCATGCTGCCCGATATGCTGGCGGAGCCCCTCAGATCCCACCTGGAACTTGTTAAGCTTCAGCATCAGCGCGATCTGGAGCAAGGGCATGGCCGAGTATTTCTCCCGTTTGCGCTGGACCGCAAGTATCCAAACGCGCCAATTGAATGGAATTGGCGTACGTATTTCCAGCCAGCCGCTTCTCCACCGATCCTCGCTCAGGCGAAGTTCGGCGCCACCATGTGGAGGAGCAAATGATTCAACGGGCAGTAAAGCAAGCAGCACGGGACGCCGGCATTTCCAAGAGGGTCACACCGCATACTCTCCGGCATAGCTTTGCCACAGACCTCCTGAAGTCGGGATATGACATACGTACAGCTCAGGAATTGCTCGGGCATAAGGATGTACGCACCACAATGATCTACACCCACGTCCTCAATCGTGGTGGCCGCGGAGTCATTAGCCCGCTTGATCGCTAACTCCCTGGTTTCAATGCAAGTAGAATGGGCACATCGCCCTGCAGGAGAGAGCCATGAAAATTACAGCCTCAGTTCGCAACTCCCCGACATTGCATGGGGTGCATGTCGCCACTGACGGCGCGGCACAGTCGCTCTCTATTCCCGAGAAGAGTTCCGGCAAGGGATCAGGCGTCAATGGAGGCGAATTCCTGATGCTAGCCCTGGCGACTTGTTATTGCAACGATGTGTACCGCGAGGCCGAACGGCTGCATATCCCAGTCGATGTTGTATTCGTTGAGGCCAGCGCGGACTTCCCCGGCCCCGGGCTGGCTGCGACAAACATCCGCTATAAGGCTCGAATCACCTCTACCGCGCCGGAGGACGTCATCGCGGACCTGCTGCGTCAAACCGATGCGGTGGCGGAAGTCCATAACACCCTTCGGAGCGGTGCTGCAGTCACGCTGGAATAAGAACCGAGGCCACAGTCACTGCGAAATTTCCCGCTCGCGCTCAGTCTGCTCCTCGAGAGAACGCGGATCGTGGTACCAAGCTTCATGTGGCGAGAGCTGGCCGCATTCCAGGCATTGGGTCTTGGGCCATTTGACAGCGCATCCTGGGCAAACTGCCCTCGTCCAAAAGGTATTCCACACCGTACCGCAAGATGGCACACATTCCCAGCGGTCCTCCGGTTGTGGGCGCCATTCGCAGTGCGGGCAATAGATGTCCGACTTATCGCTCATTTTTCTCAGTCGCCGGGTTGAGCGCAATGGACTTGACGCGCCATGTATTGCACTGAAAAAGGAAGATGCGGGAACCGCTTGACTTCACCAACAGCGAATCCCAGCGCCTCGTACCACCGCATCAACTCCGTATGTTCGCCGATCACGCCGATGCTGATGCTTTGCACCGAATCTGCGGCGGCCATCTCGACGACATGCCGCACCAGACGCGCGCCGGCGCCGCGATTCCGGTGTTCAGGCAGCACGGACAATCGGTTCAGATAGGCCCGTCCAGGGCCGGGGCGTTCATAGGCTACACAACCCACTGCAGAACCACTGTCTTCGAGGATGAAGTAGCGCTCGCCTCGCGCCAAATCGCCCTCAATCCAGGCGTCCGTGCAAAATGAGGGATGCTTCGGGCAGTTTTGCGCATTGAGGCCGAACCTGACTGCCACATCCTTGTTCGCTTCGCTTACCAGCATGGCAAGCGTGGGAATGTCACCCACATCGGCCATCCTGATTTCTGATTTGCTCACGTATTAATCCACTTCGGAGTACATGAACAGGTCGCCGCTGCCGAGGGATTTGGCCTTTTTGTTTTCCGTGCCCTTCAGTGCCGCGTTGATTGCCGGGTCTTTCTTCGCATCGATACTCGAACCAAGCACTTTGCCGTCCCAGGTATACAGCTGCTGCCATTCACATTGGTCGCAATTGCCGCCATTGCTCATCATGATTACGATGAACTTCTCCTTGGCAGCGGTCTCTTTGCAGCTTACGTCACTCAGGCGTTCCGAAATCAATGGATAGGCATCGCCTTTCTGAAGCGGTGCCGGCTTGAAAGTCTGGCTCGCCAGTTCGCGGCCGGTGCCCACATCGCTGATGCTAAGGCGCTGCGTGGTGCACGACAGGCCTGGAATGCCTTCCTGCTTGAAGCATGCGCCTTTCAGTTCAATTTTTCGGTCGGCACATTGCGCTACGGCGCTGCGCTGCAACAGCGGCACTTTGCCCGCAGCATATGCGGTTTGCGACAGGCTGGCTGCAGCCAGCAAGAGTCCCAGGAGTACAGTATTTTTCTTCATCAGTCGGTATCGAATTATTAATAATGCAAGTTTCCGTGAGGAATTATAGCAGTACCATCCCGCGCACGATTCATACTTTGCAATTATTCTTGATAACTTCTACGTGACTTGAAATTGAAGGCGATTTGGCCAGCGTTTGGTAGACCACACAATAGCGCTCTGTCAGGCGCAGCAAGGTCGCCAATTGCTCGTCGGTGGCATCGGTGTCGAGTTCAAACTGCAGGCGGATATTCTGGAATCCAACTGGCACTTCCTTCGACACGCCGAGCGTGCCGCGGAAATCCAGGTCGCCTTCTGCCTTCAGCACGGCCTCGCGCAAGGCGATGCCAAGCGACGTAGCGACCGCATTGAGCGTGACGCCGGCACAGGCAACCAGGGCTTCCAGAAGCATGTCGCCGGAGCAGGCCTGCAGCCCGGTTCCGCCGGTGGCCGGGTGCAGCCCGGCCTCCACAAGTCCTTTCCCCGACTCGATCTTGCAGCTGACGCCCTCGCCTGCCCGGCCCTGTGCACGGAGGGTGACCATTGCCGCTTCCGGGTTGTCCTTGTAACGCTCCTTCAGCGGGGACTGAATCGCTCGCAAATCTTCTGCCTTCATGACGCTCTCCCTCGGCCATTCGATCAGGCAACCATTATGCGCCAGGCAGAAAACGGACCCTTAGTCGCGCTGATACAGCGCTTCAATCGTGCTGGAGTCCAGCGAGTTGGCCCTCACCATATAGCCGGTCAGTGCGCCGGACGCATTTTCTGGAAGATCCAGCTTTTGCGAAAGCGCGTACACGGTGAATTGATAACGGTGCACGCCGTGCTTCGGCGGTGGGCACGCGCCGCCAAAACCTTTGGCGCCGTAATCGTTGTTCATCTGCCGGCTGCCGGCCGGTGCCGCCGCCCCTGCCGCCAGCGACGTCACGTTCTTCGGTATGTTCACCAACTGCCAGTGCCACCAACCGCTGCCGGTCGGCGCATCGGGATCGTGGACCAGGATTGCAAATGCCGCTGTGCCGGCCGGGGCACCGGCCCAGGACAGTTGCGGTGACTGGTTGCCGCCGCTGCAGCCGAAGCCCTGGAATTCCTGAGCCTTGCCCATGAACTTGCCGTTGGCGATGTCGGTACTGCTCAATGTCAGGGAGCCCGCCAGTGCTGAGTTGGAGGCCAGCAGTGCTGCAAGGATAAGGTGTCGCATATGTGTTCCTATGATGTGGAACGCATATGGTAGGCAGCGGCCGGCAACTGGTTTAGCTCAATTCCAGCCAGAGTTTCGCCTTAATCGCTCATTCGTGCCTTGCGAAGTTCTGTCGGGGTCACGCCGAAGAATTGCTTGAACTTGTCGGTGAAGCGGGACTGGGACTGGTAGCCGCACCTTTCTGCCACCCGGCCAATGGGCTCGAAGGTCGATTGAACCAAATGCAGCCCATAAGCCAGCCGGGCCCTGTCCTTGATGGCCTGCAGGGTCGTGCCCTCCACCGCCAATTTCCGGCGCAGGGTTGATTCACTGAGCGCAAGCCTTGCGGCCAGTACATCCGCGTTCATGTCATTCGTAAAGTCCGCGCTGATCAGGCCGTGGAGCTTGTGGCTCAAGCTTGGGGGCTCAGCGACCGTACTTATCTTTTCATGGCCCAGGTGATAAATCAGCTGGAGAATCTCCTGCCTGCGCGCTGCCCACATGGCAGGCGGCGCGAAGCCGGACCATTCAACGAATTGCTCCAAAGTCTTCCGGAGCGCCTCGCATATCGGGCCCTGTATATGAGGTTCCGTCCGGCCTTTTTTGCGAGGCAGGCAGTTGAAGTCCCCGTGCTCGAATTCGACGATAAGGGCCAGGTATTCCCCTTCGCCGGGAATATTGCGCATATTAATGCTGGGATGGTTCGACAGCACTACGAAGGAATCCGGCGGACATTCGATTTCGCCTTTGTTACCCAGCTTCTTGCTGCCTTCGAGCACGCAGATCAAGGTTGGCTTGAAAATCGGGACGTTGACGATTTTCTGCTCGCAGAACGACGAATATACAGAGAAAGGCAGCACGCCACCTGTGCCGGCTGCCTTCTTCGCCGCAAGAACCAGCGTTAAGTCTTGTTGGGACAACGTCAGTTGCGGTCGATCGAGTGAATATGACCAGTCTTCTGGAGGCGCTCGATTTCTTCTTTGGTGAAGACAACCGAGCCTTCAAAATAATCCGGCGACGATACTTTACCGCCGCTCAAGTCCCTCGTCGCCCCTTTCAGCTTGTTGTACGTAACGCGTGGGGCGTCGAATTCAATGTTGTTTCCATTGACGCTCCGGACCCGCAGCACGCCATACATCGTCGAGGACTCCGGTGACTTCAGCAGGCTTGCGAGATCGGCGACGTAGATGTCGTTCTTCATTGGTGCCGCCACCAATGCCTGCACGCGGCTGCTTCGCTGTGAGCTCTCGATGGAGCCGAATACGCCGATGACCACGACCAGCGCCAGCAGGAACGCCCAGCCCCATTGGGACATGAACGGGATAGGCGGCTTTCCGAGACGCTGCTCCACCGCCTTGGTGGCCAGCTTTTCGCCGCGCTGGCAGACTTCGCACACCTTCACATACTGCTTGGCGGAGATCCACTTGAAGATGTACCAGATGTGGCTGACCTTGTAATGCAGCTGGACCAGGAACTTCCTCTCTTTTTCACAAACCGGGCAGTGCTTGTGCTCTTCGGCTTCCAGTACCGCGACTTCGCCCTTCGATCCCCAGACGATCATTCTCTTTCCCCTCATTAGTTTTAACAACGTCCAGCATCATGCCGTCATTTGGGGCGAAGAAATCTCTCGAAACTTCACAAACTATCAAAATACAACGCTATCGGCGAAGGCATTATCCTCCGGGGCTGCCCTGGGTGTCGTTACATCCGCCGCGGCCCCACCGGCTGCCACCAAACCCGCTTCCGCTACCGCCGATGCGCTCCATGAATGTGGTGCCCGATATCCGCAGCTTGAGCGTGCCGTGCCCCCACGGTTTCCCGCGGACGTCAGCCCACTCGCCATCGATGATGTCGCCGCTCCGGGTCCCCTTGAATACATTCGTCCAGGAGCGGCCATCGTCGCTGCTCATGCCGACCCACCAGATGGTGTCGCCGACCACGTGAAGACGGTATGTGCCGCCATCGTTGGCCGTCCATGCCCCGCTTACATTCTTGGGAGCGACGCATTGCGCATGCACTGGCGCCGCGAGCGCCAGGAACCCTGCCAGCATCAGGGCACTTCGAATAAAGTTTGCCATGCAACCTCCTTGCAGAAATGAGTACGACAAGAACCCCACCTCAGGAAAGGCTAGCACGCAGGCCGCAACCGGGAAGTCCCACCAGCCAGGCCATTGATCTGCCTAAAGCTTGCTCGACTTTCTGTGGATATGTGCTGACACCCTCGAATAAAAAAAGCCGCCGGGCTTTCGCACCGGCGGCTTCTTGTTCAGCCTGGCTGATTACTGTGCAGCGGCAGCAGCTTCTTCAGCAGCGGCTTTCATCGACAGCTTCAGGCGGCCGCGCTCGTCGGTCTCCAGGACCTTAACGCGCACTTGCTGGCCTTCCTTCAGGTAGTCGGCAACGGCGTTCACACGCTCATTGGCGATCTGCGAGATGTGCAGCAGGCCGTCCTTGCCAGGCATAACCTGGACGATGGCGCCGAAGTCCAGCAGCTTCAGCACGGTACCGTCGTAAGTCTTGCCCACTTCCACGGAAGCGGTCAGCTCTTCGATACGGCGCTTGGCTTCCTGGCCGGCCGATGCATCAACCGAGGCGATGGTCACGATGCCGTCGTCGCTGATGTCGATCTGGGTGCCGGTTTCTTCGGTCAGCGCGCGGATCACGGCGCCGCCTTTGCCGATCACGTCACGGATCTTCTCAGGGTTGATCTTGATGGTGATCAGGCGTGGAGCGAAGTCGGACAGCTCGGTCTTCACAGTCGGCATGGCCTTCTGCATTTCGCCCAGGATGTGCTGGCGGCCTTCTTTAGCCTGTGCCAGTGCAACCT
>Ga0209050_1001524_pt1 | contig 24434 bp, 16 predicted proteins | sample Araplavi_mTSA_r2_FD_184276 | JGI IMG/M metagenome (GOLD analysis project Ga0209050, IMG submission 184276) | Arabidopsis root microbial communities from North Carolina, USA - plate scrape MF_Cvi_mTSA_r2 (SPAdes) (version 2) | ecosystem: Host-associated > Plants > Roots > Endosphere | place: USA... | reverse complement strand
GGAGCTGTCTTCGGGCCCCCCGAAGGTCATGTCCGGGTAGCGGCCATGCACCTTGCCGTCGGCCAGGGCCCCGCCCAGCACCAGGTGGTTGGAGCCCCAGGCGTGGTCGGAGCCGCCGCTGGCGTTGCCTTTGAACACCCGGCCGAAGTCCGACATGGTGAAGGCGGTGACATTGTCCTGCAGGCCCAGCGCCTTCATGGCGTTGTAGAAACCGGCCAGGGCGTTGGCGAGGTCGGCGTAGAGCGTGTTGTGCGTCGCCAGCTCGTTGGTGTGGGTGTCGTAACCGCCCTGGCTGACGAAGAAGGTCTGCTTGGCGTGACCCAGGCTGCCGCGGGCCTCGATCATCCGGGCCGCGCGCAGCAGCTGGCGGGAGATGTCGGAGGTCAGGGCGGCACCGGTGGTCGGATGGACGAAGTGCTTGTCCACGGCCGAGGTGGTCCCGCTGATGATGGTGTTGGCGGCCACCGCCTGGGCGTAGGCGCTGCTCATGCCCTTGCCGGTGAGATCGGTGATCGCGCCGTATGACGAGGCGTCGGCGAAGACGTCCAGCGCCGCCTGGCGGGCCTTCACGGCCGGATCGGTCGAGGCGGCGTTGTAGCCGTTCCTGACGATCGAGCCCGATGAGGGCAGGATCAGCGGCGCGGTGCGGTCGCCGATCAGGCAGAGGTTGGAGCCGGCGATCGAGATCAGCGGCGGCAGGCTGGCGGCCTGGGCCCGGTCGTTGATCCGGCCCATGAAGCCGTCGTTGTTGGTCGCGCGGGTGCGCATGCCCTGCCACTGGTTCTGCTGGTCCTCGTGGGACATCAGGTTGACCGGGCGCAGGTCCGGGCGGCTGGTGTAGAGGGCCTTGGTCAGCGGCGCGAACAGGGTGCCGGTGTTGAGCACGACGCTGAGCGCGCCTTCGTTCCAGGCGGCCTTCAGCGGGGCCATGGCGGCGTGCAGGCCAAAGGCCGTGCCGGTCAGCGGCACGAGGCTGGACTGGGCCAGGGCAAGACCCGACCCCCGCTGCTTGGCGTAGTCGGCATAGCGGCTGTCGGTGGGCGCGACCATGTTCCAGGCGTCATTGCCGCCGAACAGGAAGACTCCGACCATGGCGCGGTAGCCGGACGTATCGGCCGCCAGAGCGCTGGAGAGGCCAAGCTGGCCCAGGGCCGCGAAGGCCGAGCCGCCGGCGGTCAGGCGCAGAAGTTCACGACGAGAGACGGTCATAAGCTTACCGATCGACTTGGAAGAGGGGTGAGGAGGCCACGACGTAGAGCGCGACCTGGGCGCGCTTGCGGGTCTGCAGCGCCGGGTTGCTGTTCTTGACGGCAGCCATCGCGGCGAGGATCGACTGGCGCTGGACCGAGGTCATCGTGCCGTTCAGCATCACCAGATTGATCCGATCCAGGATCTTGCCGTCATCGGCACCATAGGCCTCCCACGAAGCCCAGTTGGGGACCGTGCCCGTCGAGCCACTGATGCCGTGTTGCGCCGCGAAGTCAGTACGATTTGGATCGCCGCTGATCGTCCACTCGTAGGTCGCGTTGTGACGAGCCGCGACAGTTGCGGTGGTCATCAATTTGCTGACCGGGCTGATCAGCCCATCGCCCTGCGGCAGAGGGAAGTTGTACGGGTAGTAGTTGAACACCGAGGGGGCGCGGAATGGCGCCTGACCCATGCCGGCGTCCTTCGTTGTGAAGGCATAGCCGTCGCTTGCCACGCCGATGGCGCGGGTAAGCGACGTCAGAAGCAGGACGGGCTCCTTAACCTTGCCGGGCAGCTGCGAGACGGTGCGAGCCTCGGCGTCCAGGTAGATTGCCCGGATGACCGCCTTCATGTCGCCGCGCACGCCCGCGCCGTTGTTGGCAAAGACGGCCGCGACGCGGGCGACATAGGCCGGCGTTGGGTTGGCCAGGGTCAGCTGCTGGATCAAGCGCTTACTGATGTAAGGCGCGGTGTTGGGGTGGTTGAACACGGTGTCCAGGACCGTGTCGATGTTGGCCTGCTGGGTCGCGCCGGCGGCTACCGTTTTGCCTAGGAACGTCTTCGAGCCCACGTCGAAACGCGCCGGGTACGGCGTCATGGGCTGGCTCCAGTCACGATTGACGTTGTCCGTGAGCGGAAAGCCGCTGAAGCGCGCATAGGTCCAGCCCGTGAGGGCGCGCGCCACCTCCTTGACGTCTGTGTTGCTGTAGGTGGCGATCGTAGCGCCGGTGTTGTCGGTCTGCGGCGTGCCGTCGGGGTTCAGGAGCACCGTGCCGACCGAGAACAGCTGCATCAGCTCGCGGGCGTAGTTTTCGTTCGGCTGGCCCTTCTCGCTGTCGACCAAGTTGAGGTAGCGTCCCATGAAGGCGTTCAGGGTGACGGCCTTGAGGATGTCGCGGTAATTTCCGAAGGCGTTGGAGAGCAGGATTTGATTGAACGCCGCGAGGCCGGCCGTGTTGTGGACGTCGACATCCGAAGTGACGATGATCTGGGACATCGCAAAGGCGACGCGTTGGCGCAGTTGATCGCTTTTCCCGATCGCGTTCGCATAGAACCGCATTTGAACCTGCAGGGGCTCAAAGTTATCGCGATAGCAGTTGTCGTATGTCGAACCCGTCAGGCCTTGGCACACGTTGCTTGGCGCGGCCTTGGCGGCGATATCGGAATAGGTGCTTTCCGACAGTGAAAACTGATCTTCCATCCACGCGGAGAAAGACTTTTTCGCCTGTATGGAAGTAATGAGTTCCGGTGTCGGCCCGAAGGTCGCTTGCTTCGCAAAGCGAGACGCTTCCGCGGGTGACGGGAGCGTGGCGCTCTCGCTGGCGACTTGGTCGCTCGCCGGTGGCCTCGCATCAGTGGGGGCGGTAATCGCGGCCCCGATCGTAGCGACACTTAGGGCTGCCGCGGCGCCGAGATATAAAATACGCATCACTCTGTTTCCGGCGCGCTTGAAGCGCGGGCTTCCACGCATGCCGTAGCTGAGCACCGGTTGAACCGAACGCTGCTGCGCTAGCGCGGGGGCTGGAAGGAGTGTTCGGAGTATATGTTCTGCTGACCGAATAGAATGCGGCACGCTGGCGCATTTATCAAGTATTAAAGTGCTCGTTTTGTAGACAACTGTCGGGTTCTGATCACAATTTTTCCGGGCGGTCTATTCCGAAAGGTGACTAGGATCAATCGGGCGATGAAAGTTTAATATTCTGCTTTCGATTTCTGACCGGTCATCAATTTGCCAGCTTTGACGGGTCGTTTTCGCCTTTGTGTTGGGTGGAGAGTGTGATGGTGTGCAATCGTCGGACGCTTCTGGCGGGCGCGGGCGCATTGTCGGCCATTGGCGCATCCTCCGCTCAATCCGTGGAAAAATCTGCGCGGGACATGCATCGCGAGTCTGGGGATTCGGGCTTCGTGAGTGTTCGTCAGTTTGGTGCGAAGTTTGATGGCGTGACCGATGACACGGCGGCAATCAATTCCGCATTGAATTCAGGGTATTCGATCGAGTTTCCCTCTGGAGTCTCGAAGATTTCCGGCCCTCTGTTGCACGCTGGCGCGGGAGTTAGGGTGCGAGGGGCCGGGCGTGGCCTGACAACAATTATGCAACATTCCGACAACGTCCCCATCTTTGTCGTGAGCGGAGCCAGGCTGGACTATGATGGCTTCACGCTTAGCTGGAATAAGGTGCAGAGTTCCTCGCATGAAAATTCTGCTGCGATAAAGGTGTCCGAAAAAACGGGAGCTGGAATAATTTTAGCCTCGTCCGTTTTCAATAATATTCAAATCAAGAATTGTGCAAAGGGTGTGGATTTTTCTAACGCGGCTGGATATTCTTGTTCGTTCTCAAATTTTGTTGTTTCGTCTTTTTCTATATCCGCAATATCGTCGGACGACGGAACCGCGTTCACGCAGTGCTATTTCAATGCGTGGGTAATAAACAATCAGCCGGGTCCTTACATACGTGGGGTGGGGGTGTCTGGGTCTGAAGGGGCAATTCGATTGCTTGGCTCGGCGGCTAGGTCGGAGAATTTCTACACGGGCATGAGTTTGGTGTCGCCGACGGCGGGTGCCCATTCTGGTGCGCCAAATTGGATAACGTCGTACGATGTCTCTGCCAATGAAGTCATGGTCTATCCGCCGGCCCGTCCTGGGGGCGACACCGTGGCTTATGAAATCGCTCAGATGCCCAAGGTTTCTGGCTACCCTGTGGACTTTAGGGGATTCACGGATCTTCGGATCAGCATGATGGCGGTTGAATTCGTTCAATTGTCGAGCGCCGTGCCCGCGCCGTTCAACTTTGAAAACTGCCAGGTCGTCAGTGTAAGTCTGTTGAGAATGGAGCGGGTTTCGTTTTCAGCGAAAAATTCGGCCTTCATATCGGCCGCAGGGCGGACCGTGGTGCGTGTGGAGGCTGTCCAGTCTCAGTATTGCGCCGCGATCGCGGGGCTGGGCGCAGAGTCTCTCTATTACGCGAGGACCTTCGCTCAGGCTGTCGTCGTGTTGAATGCGGTCGAGGCGGATGGGTGGAAGCTCGATGGCGTGCGCATGCGCTGGGCGCTCTCCAGCGCGAAGTCGGGCGCGGAGCGTGCGGCCGCGCCGTTCGGCGGTGTCATCTTCAATCAAATCCCTACGGGTGATGGAACCATTCAGCCTGTGGGGCAGGTGTGCGACTATCGAAGTCCCTTGGGTCACACCGCCATTCTCGGGCGTCCTTCCGCCGAGCAGCGAGGCATTGTCGCGGATATGAAGGGCGAGCCGCTCTACGCGCACAATCTCATGATCGGGCCCGATGTTGTCCGTTTCAACAGCCCCCTTCGCGGCAACGTAGTTTTCGAGCTTGATGACGAAAACTACGTGGCGGGCGCTCAGATCATTATTTTCAGAGACTCTGGAGCGATTGGGAATTTCGTCATTGATGTGAAGTTTGGCGGAAAATCTATCGCTGTATTGGGATATTCTCCCGAGAGTGCGAAAATATACTGCACTGGATTAGACTATTTCAGGATTCAGTGACTTTATATGAAGAATTTATCATCTTCACTTGTAAGAAAATACTTTGTATTGCTTATCAATAATGAGTAGATAGTCCGGTGGAATTTTCCGTAGGGGTCGAAGGTTGTGTCACATGGGTAATTTTTAGCGTGAATATTTAATTATTTAGAAATTATACTTATTTTTCTTGCGGCGTATTCTATGTATCATCTGGGGTGCGGTGCGTGCCAAGCAGAATAGGTTCAGTCGAGCTGAGGCCGAGAAGCACATTCGCAAAAAGCATGCCCGGGCGCCGGCGGAGGTGGCTGAGCTGCTTGCTGATAGGATCTCTTCTCGTCAGTGGCGGGAGGCCATAACAATTGGTCGAGCTTTTGCTTTCGTCGCGCAGGCTCACGTGCGTCACCAGATGACGGACTACGATCGATTGTTGCGCATACCGGGCATCACGCGGGAAGAGGCGCAGTTGATCGTGAACGCGGAGGTGCAAGCCGTCATCGCCTCCTGGGCGACGCTCAAGGCGTAGGGCGGCACGGCCACCAAGTTTTGCACGCTGCAAAAGTGCCGATTCCGCTCTCCCTTCCTCGTGCCCTCTCCAAACGGTCAGGCTCGAATGCAGTTGATTATCTGGGGTTAGGGCAGGATATGTTTGCCGGTACCATTGTATTACAGGTGGGGCGTGGTGGGCAGAAGCGGACAGGAATTGCTGTCGGCGTGGGTGCCGGCCGAGCAGGCCGTGCGGTTCAAGGTGCTGGCGCGCCAACGAGACGGCGGCGTGTCAGCCGCGCTCGGTCGGATGGTCGGTGAGGCTCTTGGCGACGGGGCGCCGGAAGCGCCTAGCGGAACAGGTCAGGGCGAGCAGGTCAAAATCCGGCTGAGAGGGGAAGAGCGCTATGCGCTTGGGCGGGCCGCCGCCGAGCGCGGAACGACACCGGCCGGTTGGCTGCGCGCCCTGGCGCTCGTCCATTTGACCGGGCGGCCTCAGTGGAACCGGGAGGAGCTGGAGGCCCTTCGCGAGATTGGTCGGGAGGTTCGGCGGATCGGCGTAAACGTCAATCAGATCGCCCACGCCTTGAATGCGGCCGCTCAGATCGGCCAATGCCCGCCGGCGCAAGGCGAGGCAGCCGAGCGTTGTCTCGAACTTGTCCGGCTCGAAATGCGGCGGTTGGCCGGCGTGGTGACGGGTAACTTCGACTACTACGGGCTTCCTGGTGACGAGCGCCCGACGGCGGCTCGTGGTGCTGTGGAGCGTCAGAACCGCGCCGAAGAGCTTGCGGTCAAGCAACGCAAGGCGAGGCCCAAGCTGCGCCCGAAGAAGTTTCTGGAAGGGAAGGGGAATGGTCGGGATTAAGTCGCGCATATTTGCACGCTGCAAAAATCCGCTCGGCGTATGTGGCGTGCCGTCTGTCCTGAATGGGGCGCTCTCGAGGGGGCGTAATCATGGCGGCTCTAGCGCGCGTCGCCGATCTTTTGCAGCGTGCAAAGCTCGTTGCCTAACTGAACGAATGTGAAGAGGGCTGAACACGTCCTCCCGTCCGCTGGGGACTTGCGCAACGTCCCGGCCCCGTAACTGATCTGGCGGCAGCTAGGATAGCGAGCGGGGACATTGTGAGATCGACAGACCAACCGGGCGCCGCGCCGCCACACAGCCTAGAGGCCGAGCAAGCGCTGCTGGGCGCACTGATGTACGACAACGCCGCCCACGAGCGTTTGGCGGTCCGGTTGCAGGCCAGTCACTTCTTTGAGCCCTTTCACCAGCGGCTTTTCCTGGCGATCGAGACCGATATTCAGCGGGGCAAACTTGCCGAGCCAATCCTGCTCGCCGATCAATTCGGAAAGGACATAGCCTTCGCCGAGCTGGGCGGGCTGCGTTATCTGGCCGATCTGATCGATCGTGCTCCGCCCGCCGCCGCTGTCACGGACCACGCTCAGGCCATCCTCGATTTTGCACTACGCCGCGAGTTGATCCGGATTAGCGGCGAAATCGCCGATGCGGCCAAGGACGGCGGCAGGCGTCAGGGCTTGCAGTCGAGCTTAGATCAAGTCGAACGAGCCGAGCAGATGCTTTACGAGCTGCTTGACCAATGCCAGGAGCCGGCTGGGTTTAGATCCTTTGGTGACACCCTGCGCGACACAATAGAGCGCACGGCCGACGCCCACATCCGTGACGGCGGGCATCTTCCAACCGGCTTGATCGACCTCGATCGCAGGACCGGTGGGCTCTATCCTGGTGATCTGATCGTCATCGGCGGGCGACCAGCGATGGGCAAGAGTGCGTTAGCGCTGAATATCGCCTTCAATATCGCCAAGCGGTATGAGTGTGAGCACCGGCCGGACGGCGCCAAGAAGACTGTCAATGGCGGCATTGTCGCTTTTTTCTCGCCGGAAATGACCAGCGAGGACCTGAACATTCGAATGCTCTCGAACGTTACAGGCGTCCCTGCGGACAGAATTCGTAAGGGCGAGATCGATGCAGACGATTTTGGCCGTCTTCGCGATGCGGCCATCGCGTTGCAGGACTGTCCGCTCCATTTCGATGACCGCAACACCCTATCCATCCGGCAGATCGCTGCCCGCGCTCGTCGTCTCAAGCGTCAGGTCGGCCTGGATCTGATTGTGGTCGATTGTCTCCAGCTTGTGAAAAGCGACATCTGGGCTGACGAGCCCAACCGCGCCCAACAGATCAGCGAAGTGGCCGTCGGCTTAAAGAACCTAGCCAAGAGCCTGAAGGTCGCCGTTATCGCCGTGTCGGAGCTCTCGCGCTACCTCGAGGACCGCGAGGATCGACGGCCAACCCTTCGGGACCTGCGGGAGTCCGGCGTCATCGAGGACGTCGCGGACGGTGTTTGGTTTGTGTACCGCGACGCCTTCTATTTGGGGCGCAATGAGCCGCGAGAAGGCACGTCGAAACATTTACGATGGCAAGAAGAGATGAGTAGATTGTGGGGGCTCGCCGAGGTGATAGTCGCCAAACAGCGCCACGGGTCGACCGGCGCGGTGCGTCTTTTGTTCAGCAGTGAAACTACGAGTTTCGGTGACTTGGCCGGTGACCATTATTTCCGGAACTCTTGAAGGCGGCTGACTGTCTACGCGCCCTAACGCCCAGGTGTCGTCACCCTGTTCACCTTCGTGCTCGCCTGGCCGGCGCGGGGATGGGTTTGGCGGTGTGGGGTCAAGGTACCGATATTTGCAGCGTGCAAAAAACTGATCGAATTTTGCAGGCTGCAAAAAATTCGAGAGAGTTTCGTCTTCCCGGGGCGGGTGTCGAGTGCTCTGAAGTGTACTTGGTTGGGGTTGACAGGGGTTGACGAATATTTCGATATCGTATGTATAATCATGAGTTAATTATACATTCTACTTGATGTGCCGGTTGTGATGTGGATTTCTTTGCGCAGGTGATTGCCATTACTGGCTTTTGGATCTGCGAGCGCGAGTTTTGAACCCTAAGAAACGTCCCATAGTTCGGTCTTACGACGTCACGGGTGTCCTAGTGGCACTCAAGAAGGCCGGGTTTTGCCCGGCTGAACTCTGGGTTGGTAGCGTGCGGATCGTTCTCGATCCGGGCGAGCGGTTGGCGGAAGCGGTTACCTCGCCGGCGCGTGATATCCAGGACGAGCTGGCCAAGCACTTCGCCAATGCCCGCTTCTAAGCGCAGCCTGCCCAAGGGCGTCTGGTTTCAGAAGAAGCGCCGGAGCGAGGGCGAGGTCATCCGCTACGGCTACCTCGGCCGTGGACCGGGGACGATCGCGCTGGGGCGAGAGGGAAGTATAGAATTCCACGCGCGTCTGGCCGAAGCGATGCGCAAGGAGCCACCCAGCAACACGGTGCATAACCTGATCTGGCGCTACAAGCAGTCGCCGGAATACCGCGATCTCAAGGACCGGACGCGGGCCGACTACGCCAAGCAGCTCGACAAGATCCAGACCGTGTTCGGCGGGCTGTCGCTGCGGGCGATGGCGGCGCGGGAAGTGGCGACGCACATCTATGGTTGGCGGGACAGCATGCGGGAGAGCCCGCGCCGGGCTGACTATGCGGTCGCTGTGCTGAAGCTCGTGCTGGCCTGGGGCGTGCGTCGGGGGCTGCTGGAGTTCAACCGCGCCGCAGGCGTCGAGAAGCTGTCCAATACAGATCGGCGCGAGAAGACCTGGAGCGCGGCGCAGGTCGACGCCTTCATGCATGCCGCCTCCGAGCCGATGAAGCGCGCCATGGTGCTGGCGCTGGAGACCGGGCAGCGACAGGGCGACCTGATCACCCTCGGCTGGGGCGCGGTGCAGGGGAACGTGATCCATCTGCGGCAGGCCAAGACCGGTGTACGGGTGGCGGTGCCCATCTCGGCGGCCCTGCGCGAATGCCTGGATGCTGTTCCGCGCGGCGACGCGACCACCATCCTCACGAAGCCCGATGGCCGGCCCTGGGAGATCAAGGGCAACGGCTTTCGGTCGGCCTGGCGGCTGACCTGTCAGGCGGCTGGGATCAAGGGCGTGACCTTCCACGATCTGCGCGGCACCTTCGTCACGCGGCGGCTTTCGGAAGGCTGGACGACGCAGGAAGTCGCCATGTGCACCGGCCACACGCTACGCGATCTGGCCTCGCTGGACACCTATGCCGACCGCGGCGCCATCGCCGAAGCGACCGCCAAGCGGATCAGCGAGCGCTTGGCGCGGGGCTGAACCGAGAACGAATTCTGCAAACCGACCTGCAAACTGGTCGATCGTCGAAGGAGCTAAGTGTTTGAAAAATGGTGGAGGCCCGGCCCGGAATCGAACCGGGGTGCACGGATTTGCAGTCCGCTGCGTCACCACTCCGCCACCGGGCCATCCGGGTGTCGACGCAAATCACGTCGGCGGGGGAGGGCGTTCGATACAGGAGCCTCCGTGGGCTCGCAACTGCCAAATGCGGTTCAGCGCGGCCTTAAGCTCGCGCAGGCCTCTCGGCGGCGACGCGCTTGTCGCCCGTCTCGCGGTAGCCAGGTCTCGCAGGAGAAGGAGAAGGCCGGCAGCACTCACTGAACGCCGCCGGCTAGGTGCTCGTCGGTGGGGTGACGAGAGGGGGCGGATGATACGTCCTGATGGGGCCTGTAGGCAATCGCGCTCGCCCTATGAGTGAGCCGCGGCGGCCGATGGCGGCGAACTGTGCGCGGTCTGCAACCGCTTTGCGCTTTTCGCGCCGCGGGCGGGTCAGAGGCCGCGCAACCAGGTCCAGACGTCGTCAGGGCGCTCCAGCACCGACAGGCCCTCCTGCCGGGCGGCTTCGCCCAGGCGACGCAGCCGACCGGGCGTGACGCCGAAGCGGCCGCGGAAAGCCCGGCTGAAATGGGCGTCGGAGCGGAAGCCGTGTCGATAGCCGATCTCGCCCAGGGTGTGCTGCTCGGTGCGGTCCTGGAGAATGGCGTCGAAGGCCTGGTCCAGGCGCCGGCCCTGGATGAAGGCGCTGACGCCGCCGAGGGGCTCGAAGACCTTGTAGAGCAGGCTGCGCGACACGCCCAGATGGCGGCGGACCGCCTCGGGGGACAGGTCGGCGTCGTCGAGGCGCTGCTCGATGAACTGCCGGCCCGAGGCCTGCAGCATCTTCTCGACCGGACGGGTGTCGCCCAAGGTTGGCGCGGCGTGCGCCTGGATCGCGCCGGCGAGCAGGGCGACAATCGCCCGAGCGGCCGCTTCCGCTTCGCGCGCCGTCATGCGGTCGACGACCTGGCCGAGGGCGCGCAGATGCGAGCCGAGCAGGGCGCCGCTGACGCTGTCCTCCGAGATCACCAGCCCGTGGACGTCCAGGCCTTCGCAGCCCTCGAGCTGGGCGCGCGGGGTCATGACGTAGATCGAGCTGTACGGCCCGGTCGAGATGTTGAACGGGCGAGTCATGTCGACGATGCGGATCTGGCCCATGCGGCCGCTGGCCGGGCGCCCGTCGTAGTCGCCGCTCCAGTCGCCGCCCTCCAGTTCCAGCACCGCCATGACGGTGTCGGCGGCGTCGATCAGGATGTGCGAGGATCGCCGCTCGAACCGCTGCGGCACTCCCGCGCAGCGAGCGATCAGGACGGCCCCGAGGTGGAAGCCCTCAAGGCGATTGAAGAAGGTCGCCTCGGGCGAGAGCAGGGTGATGTCGAACAGGTGCGCGCAGCCCCGGCGATAGTGCTCGAACGCGTCGGGCTGAAGCTGGGCGTCCAGAAGCCAGACGTCCTTGCGCAAACCAGTGTCGAACACGGAAACCCCTGAAAGCCTTCAAGAAGTCGGATAGCCGACATCAGGCGGCGCCCGAGGCGGCCGACCGACGACGGTGAAATCGACAAGCAATAAAACGTGGATTTCCAGGCAATGACAGCCCCGGGCGCCTTGAGCGAGAACCAGAGCGCCCCGTACGCCGAGTGGGGCTTGTGGCGTGCGAAGGAGTGGCCGTCGAATCCCCGCCGGGTTCGACGGCCCGGCTAACCGCCCCGCGGTCGCCGAAAATCGTCAGACGAAGGACGCGGTTCCGAAGCGGCGCGCCAGCCGCGCCTGGATCCGTTCCCAGGTATTGAGCTTGATCGGCTCGCCCTTGCGCAGCTTGGTCCAAGTCGTTTCGCTGATGCCGTAGACGTCGGTCAGGTGCTCGCGCGTGACCGCGGGCAGGGCGCGCTTGAGCGCCTCGAAGCGCTCGCGGGGAATGATGACGGTCTGAACCACGCCGGAACTCCGGAAACAAACGAGAGAAGTGTGCGGCCGGCGCCAAAGGGGGACGCAGGCGCCGGCCGCTACGATCGCCGGGGAAGGAGGCGATCGTTATTCCCGCGCCGCCGCGGCGGGCTTGCGGTAGTCGAGGGCCGGCGGGCGATCGCCCAGCATGGCCTTGTAGGTGAAGTTCGGGCCGCGGCGCTCATTCAGCTCGGCCTTGGCCTTCTTGACCAGGTCGGGGTTGGCGAACAGATCCGCGCCGGTCAGGGCCAGGGTCTTGGCGGCGTTGACCGCGCCCTTGACCCCGATCGACGAGCCGGCGGCGGCCACGTTCTGCCAGCTGTGGCCGGCCGAGCCGGGGACGAACGTCGCCGTGCCCAGGCCGACGGTCGGCGTGACCCAGCTGATGTCGGAGACGTCGGTCGAGCCGCCGCCGCCTTCCAACTCGACCTTGTAGGGCTCGATGCTCTTGACCGTGTCAATCGACGGCGGATTGACCAGGGTCGTCTGCATCTTCTTGGCGAAGGCGATCTCGTCCGGCGTCCAGGTGATGCCGCCCACCTTGCGCAGGTTGGCGTCCATTACGCGGCCCAGGGTGTCGTTCGGCAGCAGGGCGTAGACGCCGCCGGTGATCTCCTTGTCGACGGTCGTTCCGGTGGCGAGAGCCGCGCCCTCGGCGGCCTTCTCGACGCGCGACCAGACGTCCTTGACCACGGCCGGATCGGGGTGGCGGACGTAGTAGTAGACCTCGGCGAAGTCGGGCACGACGTTCGGAGCGGTGCCGCCGGCCGTGATCACGTAGTGGATGCGCGTCTTGTCCGGCACGTGTTCGCGCAGGAAGTTGGTCGCCACGTCCATGATCTCGACGCCGTCCAGGGCCGAGCGGCCCTTCTCGGGCGCGCCGGCGGCGTGGGCCGAGACGCCGTGGAAGCGGAACTTGCCGCTGATATTGGCCATCGAAACGCCCTGGACGGCCGAGTTGGCGTTGGCCGGGTGCCAGTGCAGGGTGGCGTCGACGTCGTTGAACAGGCCGTCGCGGACGAAATAGACCTTGCCCGAGCCGCCTTCCTCGGCGGGCGTTCCGTAGACGCGCAGCTCGCCCTTGATGTTGTTCTTGACCATCCAGTCCTTCAGGGCGACGGCCGCGCCGACCGAGGCGGCGCCGAACAGGTTGTGGCCGCAGCCGTGGCCCGCGATCTGGCCGGGGATGCCGGTCTTCACGGGCTCGGCGGTTTGAGCCAGGCCGGGCAGGGCGTCGAATTCGGCGAGGACGGCGATGACCGGGCCCGCGCCGTTCTTGAAGCTGGCGATGAAGGCGGTCGGCTCGCCCGCCACCCCGGCCTTGACGTCGAAGCCGGCGGTCTTCAGCTGACCCTGAAGCAGGGCCGAGCTCTTGACCTCCTGATAGCCGACCTCGGCGAAGCCCCAGATCTTCAGAGCCGCGTCCTGGATCTGCGGGGCGTCGGCGTCGACGGCCTTGAGGATCTGGGCGCGGGCGGCGTCAGTGAGCGGCGCGGCGTGGACCTGGGTCGCCGCGAGGCCCGTCGCCATGCTGGCGGACAGGAGGGCGAGCTTCAGGGCGGTGAGCTTCATGGAACGGTTTCCCCGGGAAAGCGAATTGGGCGACGACAAGCGCCTATCTGTACGACGCAGGAGGCAGGGCGAACCTCACCCAGGCGGCAAGATTTTTCGAGAGGCCGCGCCGCCGCCGCTTCACGCGGCTGGCCGCTGAAGAGATGGAAAGGGATGCGGAGCGCCGGACGACGTCCGGTGTGAGTGAATAGAATACCGTTTCGACGAAGCCCGAACGCTCCGCGCGATCGTTATCCGCCAGCGTCCCGTCAGGTGGCCCTGTTCAGGCCTTACCGGGACCCGGACTCCTCCGTTTCCGGAAGCGCCCGACGGTCGAAGAGGACGAGCCACTACAGGCTAAGACACATCCCTTTGCCTTCGACCACGCCGACGGCGGGCGGGTTCAGCCAGCAACTGAAGCCCCGGACCGTCCGAGTATCCCCCTCGAACCTGGCCCCGCTCGACCGCACCCCGCCGCCGCAATCGGTCGCTGGCCATGCGCCCTTTCCTCGCGACGAGGTGGGGACATTGTGGAGGCGTGGCGAACGCGGATCATTCGACGGCGCGTAAAATCGACAAGCGATTGATTTCGCCGGGTTCGAGATCGCGAACACCGAGGATACAGGCGCTCCAATCCCCTTCCTCGCCCCCTCCGCGCTGCGCGCTCCTCCCCCGAAGGGGGAAGACGGAGACGGTGCGATCCGTCTGCCCCCTTTGGGGGCGAACGACCTCGCGGAGCGAGGTCAGGTGGGGGCCTGCGGCGCTGGCCGGCTTGCCCTAGAGATTGCCCCGCCCGGGGCTCACCAGCTCGACCTGCCGGTCATCGGACCGCCCGACCTCGGCCAGGCCATAGGTCCGCAGCGCCGCGACGAAGGCGTCGATCTGGCCGGTCTTGAAGACGCCGCTGACCGGGGTTGCGGCCAGGGCCGGGTCGGCCAGGGCCAGCTTGCGCTCGGAGAAGCGGTTCATCTCGGCGACGACGGCCGACAAAGGCTCGCCGTCAAAGACCAGCCGGCCCTGCAGCCAGGCAGACTCCTTGGCGGTGTCGACCGCGGTGATCGCCCAGTCGGCGCGGCTGGAGGCCACGAAGCGCGAGCCGGCGTCCATCTCGACGCGGCGTTCCCCCTGGGGCGATGCGCCGGCGATGCGGACCCGGCCCTCGACCAGGGTGACCGACAGCTTGCCCGGCTCCAGCCGCACGTCGAAGGCGGTGCCGACGGCGGTGACCGACTTGTCGCCGGCCGTGACGATGAACGGGCGGGTCTTGTCCTTGGCCACCTGGAAATAGGCCTGGCCGCGCAGCAGGGTCAGGCGCCGTTCGGCGCCCCAGTGATTGACCCGCACGGCGGAGTCGGTGCTGAGCGTGACCACCGAATTGTCGGCCAGGCGGAAGGTCGAGCGCTCACCGACCGCGGTGGTGAACACCGGCTCGTCGGGCGCGGCGGCGGCGGGTTTGTCGCCCGCCAGCCAGCGGCGGCCCAGCAGGGTTCCGCCGGCGGCGGCGACCAGGCCGGCTGCGGCCAGGCCCAGGGTCCGGCGGTTCAGGCGACGGGGAACGGTCTGGCCCGTCCCGAGCGCGTCGGCGCGCAGGGCCGCCAGGGCCGGATCGTTTTCCAGGCCGGACAGGTCGTCCCAGGTCGCGCGCACGTCGTCCCACGCCGCGCCGTGGCGCGCGTCCGCCGTCAGCCAGTGCTGGAAGTCCCGCCGGTCCTGCGGGGACACGTCGTCGCCCTGCAAGCGCGCGAACCACGTCGCGGCCGTGCTAGCCGGGTCGTCGTGTCTCTCTTCGCCCGGCGTGATCGACGTCATCCTGGTCCCGCAGACGCGCGTGCAGATGACGCAGCGCCTTCATCACATGTTTCTCGACAGCGCTGACGGAGACCCCCAGACGCTGGGCGACGAGCTTGTAGCTCATCTCCTCGAAGCGCACGAGGATGAAAACCCGTCGCGTGCGTTCCGGCAGCTCGTTGAGGGCCGCCATGGCGCGCGCCATCTTCTCTCGTCCTTGTAGGACGCGCTCCGGAGACATTTCATCAACGGGGTGATGAATTTCTTGCAGTTCGCAGTGATCGTTGCGCCGGCGCGTGCGATCGCGGCGGCCGCGATCGATCAGGACATTGGCGGCGACCTCGAACAGATAGCCCTCGACATTGTTCACGACGGGGGCCGGCTGGCGCTTCTGGATGCGCAGCAGGACTTCCTGCACCAGGTCCTCGACATCGCTGGCCGGCGCGCGGCGCGAGAAGAAGGCCCGGAGCGCGGGGATGAATCGCGCGCCGCTTTCGGAGAGGCTGGGCGCCTGCTCCGGCGGCTTGGACGGTTTACCGCCCCAAATCATTGTTTACGCCCCGACATGACGGTCAGGTGAAATCGCGCTTTCGCTCGTGTCAAGCCGCCTGGGCGTGTCAGGGCGGCTCACGTGCAACCACCGGCCTGTTGCCTAAAGCCTATGCAACACGCGATCCTGGGACGTCCGGACACAAGACCAGGCAAGGTCGGCCGGCGAATTGAGGCATGGTGCGCGCCCTTGATGGCGAAGCCTAGCCGTCGGGGGAGGTCGGGAGTCGGTGTGTTGAGGTCCGGAGCGTCGAGGGCGTCCTTGAGGCGCGGCGCCGTGCTGGCCTTGTTGTGCGCGGGCGCGATGGGCGCCTGCCCGACGAACGGCGCGTGGGCCGCGCCCCGACGCCCCGACGCCGCCTATCGTTTCGACATCCCCGCCCAGCCGCTGAGTCAGGCGCTGAACCAGCTGGCCGTGCGCAGCGACCGCGAGATCCTGTTCTCGCCCGCCTTGACGCGCGGCAAGCGCAGCCCGGCGTTGAGCGGGGTGTTCACGCCCGAGGCGGCGCTGGAGCGCCTGTTGGCGGGATCAGGTCTCACGGTCCGGCTCGAGGGCCGCAGCTTCCTGGTGGTGCCGGGGCCGCGCGAGGCCGCGCCTGAAGTCGCCGCCGCCGCGCCGAGGCCCGAACCGCCGCCGCCGCCGGTCGCCATGGATTCGGTGGTCGTCACCGCGCTGAAGCGCTCCAGCCTGGTGCAGCAGACGCCGATCAGCATGACCGTGGTCGGGGGCGAGCAGTTGTCGCGCCTGGGCGTGGTCGACCTGGAGAAGGCCTCGCCGCTGCTGCCGGGGCTGAAACTGATCTCCACCGCCTTCGGACGGCGGCTGGTGCTGCGCGGCGTTTATGGCGCAGGGGAGGCGACCACCGGCCTCTATTACGACGAGACGCCGATGACCGGGCCGGTCGGCACCACGGCCGATCCTGGCGTGATGGCGCCGGAACTGGCCCTGGTCGATGTCGATCGGATCGAGCTGCTGCGCGGGCCGCAGGGCACGCTGTACGGCTCCGGCGCCATGGGCGGGGCGCTGCGGATCCTGTTTCGGCGGCCGGACCTGGACGAGGATTCGGTCGCCGCCGGGGTGTCGTTGGCGAGCGCGGCGCACGGAGGGCAGGCGGGCGGGGCCACCGTCATGCTGAACGCCGTGGCGGCGCCCCAGGCCCTGGCTGTGCGGCTGACGGCCTATGAGCAGCACCAGCCCGGGGTGATCGACAATGTCCGGCTGGGCTTGAAGGACGTCGACGCCGCGCGAGTGCAAGGCGTGCGGCTGGCGGCGCTGTGGGAGGCGGACACGCGGATGTCGCTGCTGGTCTCGGCCACCCACCAGTCGACCCGTCGCAACGACATCTCGGCCTGGAACGACACCGTCGGCCCGTGGCGGACGGTCCATGCCGGCCGCGCGCCGTTCGATGGCGACATAGACCTGGCGGCGGCGACCCTGAGGTGGCGAGGCGAGGTCGTGGACATCACGGCGGTGTCGTCCTGGTATCGCTGGCGACTGACGCGGCGTCAGGACTACAGCGGCGTCTTGCTCGGCGAGCGGACCAACGCGGCCGGCTGCATGCGGATGTTCTCGCTGAGCCAGGCGTGCAGCGCGGACCAGATGGGCCGCTACTCGGCCTATGTCGACAGCGTCTATCCGGCGATCCTGAACCAGCCGGCCAAGCTTACCGCCGAGATCCACGAGCTGCGGGCCGCGTCGACCGGGCAGGGGCCGCTGAAATGGACCCTGGGCGCCTATAGCGAGGTGCGGGGCGACTATATCGACAGCCAAGTGCGCCATGTGGATCCGCTGACCGGTTCGATGACCGAGCCGCCAGTGCTGATCGGCCGGCGCGACATCGAGAACCACCTGTCGCAGAGCGCCGTCTTCGGCGAGCTGTCCTACGCGGTGACGCCGGCGACCGAGCTGACGGTGGGCGCGCGGCGCTTCGACTACGTCAAGCGCGACCGGGGCGCGGTGCAGGTGGCCAACGTCGTGTCGGGCACCTGGGCCGACTACGGCATCGACGCCCGCACCGAGGAGCGCGGCTGGAGCCTGAAGGCGCTGGCCAGCCACCGGTTCGGCCCGGACCTGTTCGGCTACGCTCAGATCTCGCAGGGCTTCCGGCCGGGCGGCGTCAATGTCGTGCCGGGCCTGCCGGAGAGCCTGGCGGTCTATCGCTCGGACAGCCTGAACAACTACGAGCTGGGGCTGAAGGGGCAGACCTCGGGCGGGCGTTTCACGGCTAATGTGGCCTTGTACCGCGTCACCTGGACCGACATGCAGTACGCCGCCCAGACTCAGAACCGCGCCTTCACCTACGTCACCAATATCGGGGCCGCGCGCATCCGCGGACTGGAGGTCGAGGCGACCGCCCAGCGCGTCGCCGGCTGGAACCTCGCCGCCAGCCTGACCCTGACCGACGCGCGGCTGACGGCGGACCAGGTCACCAACACCGCCATCGGCCTGGGGCTGGAGGGCGACCGCCTGCCGGTGGTGCCCAAGGTCGCCGCCGCCGCCTCGATGGAGCGGCGCTGGACGCTGGCGGAAGGGCTGACCGGCCGCCTGCGGCTGGATGGGTCCTACGCCGGCCTGGCCCGCTCGGCCTTCAATGCCGGCAACGCCGACTACATCAAGATGGGCGGCTACGCGCTGTTCGGCCTGAGCTTGGGGCTCGAGGCCGGCGACTGGACCGCCGACCTGGCGCTCGACAACCTGCTGGACCGCGCCGGCAAGGCCTCGGCCGCCCGCAACACCTCCGGCCCCATCGAGTATTTCGGCGTCGCTCCCCGCACGATCCGCCTGTCGCTGGAACGACGCTTCTGATCCGTCCTCAGCCTTTTTCGCGAGAGGCGGTGAGGGAGCGCCGCGGCCTTGCGTCTGATCGGTAAGGCCGCCGTCGAGCGGACCGACAAGAGGGGATCGATAATGAAACTGCAGTTCCGAGGTCTGCGCGCCCTAGCCCTGGGCGCCACCGCCCTGACCAGTCTGGCCGCCGGCCAGGCCTTCGCCCAGGACGCCGCCCAGCCCGCCGACAACGGCACGATCGAGGAAGTCGTGGTCACCGCGCTGAAGCGCTCCACCACCGTCCAGACCACGCCGATCAGTATCAGCGCCGTGACCGAGAAGTCGCTGCAGGCCCTGGGCGCCTCGGGCATCCAGGACTATTTCCGCACCGTCCCGAACCTGCTGGTCGAGGGCAACTCACCGACCAGCCGCCGTCTGACCCTGCGCGGCGTGCGCAGCGCCGGCGAGGCGACGGTCGGCCTCTATTACGACGAAACCCCGCTGACCGGTCCGGCCGGCACGACCGCCGACGCCAGCTCGACCAGCGCCGACGTCAACCTGTTCGACGCCGAGCGCATCGAGGTGCTGCGCGGCCCGCAGGGCACGCTGTACGGCTCGGGCTCGATGGGCGGCACGCTGCGGGTGATCCTCAACAAGCCCGACAGCAGCCGCTACGCCGGCGCGGTCGAGGTCGGCGGCACGGCCCAGAAGGACGGCGGCCAGGGCTATTCGGTCAAGGGCATGGTCAATGTGCCGCTGATAGAGGACAAGCTGGCCGCGCGCCTGGTGCTCTACAAGGCCGAGCAGGGCGGCTATATCGACGACGTCCTGCTGAAGAAGAACAACATCAACAGCCAGCACTCCAGCGGCGGCCGTCTGATGCTGGGCTTTACCCCGACCGAGAACCTGACGCTGACTGCCTCGGGCCTGTTCCAGAAGACCACCCTGGACGGCCAGAACAGCTGGTACCCGGCCCTGGGGACCAAGGCCTACTCGACCAACGCCCGCACGATCGCTCCGACCGAGGACAACCTGCGGCTCTACAACGTCACGGGCAAATGGGACCTGGGCTTCGCCACGGTCACGGCCACGTCGTCCTATTACAAGTGGACCCTGCTGCGGAACTCGGACTACAGCCCGACCCTGTCGGCCAACCGCGCCAACGCCACCTCGTGCCGCAACTATATCGCCGGCGGCCCGGCCGCGACCGGCTCGACCAACCCGGCCTGCACCACGGCGCAGATGGCCCAGTACACCGCCTATGCCGACAGCCGCACCCCCGGCGCCCTCTACCAGCCGATGGGCCTGACCTCGTGGAACCACGAGCTGCGCATGAACGGCTCGCTGTTCGAGGACAAGGTCGACTGGACCGCCGGCGTCTATCTGGAAAAGCGCGACGACTATATCGAGAGCAAGGTCGCCAAGGCCGACGCCGCCACCGGCGTCATCAACCCCAACGACCTGACCGCCTGGCGCCATGTCGGCACCGACACCAAGCAGACCGCCTTCTTCGGTGAAGTGGCCTACAAGCCGATCGAGAAGCTGACCCTGACCGCCGGGGTCCGTCGCTTCAAGTACGACAAGACGGTCTCGGGCCAGGTCCTGATCAGCAACTTCATCACCCAGTCCTATGTGGGGCCGGCCGCCTCGGTCGACGCCAGCGCCGACGGCTGGGTCAGCAAGGTCAATGTCAGCTACCAGGTCACCTCGGACATCATGGTCTACGGCCTGGCGGCCAAGGGCTTCCGTCCGGGCGGCGCCAACAATGTGCCCGGCCTCGCCAGCGCGCTTTTGGCCTACGCCCCCGACAGCCTGTGGAACTACGAGACCGGCATCAAGAGCCAGTGGTTCGACCGCCGCCTGACCCTGAACGCGGCGGCCTATCAGATCGACTGGTCGAACATGCAGATCTCGGCCACCAGCGCCAACGGCGCCTTCAGCTACCTGACCAACGCCGGCAAGGCCAAGATCAAGGGCTTCGAGGTCGAGGCGGTCGCCCGTCCGATCCGCGGCCTGACCCTGCAGGCCACCGCCGCCTGGGTCGACGCCAAGCTGACCGAGGACCAGGCCAATTCGACCATCCTGATCACCGGCTCGACGGGCCTGACCGGCGACAAGTTCCCGAACGTCGCCGACTTCAGCGGCTCGGCCTCGGCCGAATACACCTGGCCGCTGAAGGGGGACCTGAACGGCCTGATCCGCGCCGACTACGCCTATGTCGGCGAGTCCGCCTCGCAGTTCCGCCCCACCTACGTCTATTACGAAAAGCAGGGCGACTACGGCTACGCCAACCTGCGCGGCGGGGTCGAGGGCGCGGACTGGGGCGCCTATCTGTTCCTCAACAACGTCACCAACGAAGTCGGGCTGATGAGCGTGACCTCGGCGCTGAACAACGCCAAGCAGGTCGTAAGCATCAATCCGCGCACGGCCGGCTTCCAGGTCCGCAAGCGCTTCTAAACCGGGAGGCGGGCGGGTCTTTGGGCCCGCCCGCCAGTCTCAAGCGTCCAATACCGCGCGTAGCGAAGCCTCGATCTGACCGCCGCAATAGGTGTCGCCATAGTCCGCCCGAGCCTTGGCGGCCAGCTCGGCCAGCGCTGGCGCCGCGTAGATCCGCCGCGTCAGGGCCGCGGTCATCGGGGCGGTCTCGTTCAGAATCCTCGCGATCGCCTCGAAGCGATCCGCCATCGTCGACCACAGGGTGGCCGAGACCACGTCGGCGATCCCCGGCGTATCGCCGCCCAGCAGGAAGCCGGACGTTTTCGTCAGGCCGTGACGGCGTCCGGTCTCCTCCCAGAATGACATCCATTTCTTGAGACGCGGGACGAAGTCGCGCCAGCGTTCAGGCGTCCACATCTGGCGACCGCCGTCGAGGGTGATCTCGTCGATCACATCATTGGCGTCGTTGACGATCTTCAGCGTCAGGGCGCGCAGGACGGGCGTTTCCGGCAGCAGATCCAGCATCTCGCCCAGATAAAGAACGATGGCGGACATCTGGGCGATGGCGACATCGGCCTTGCGATCGATCAACAGGGGCGGGCCCATGAACGGGATGGGCATGTCCTTGGCGGGCAGCGCCATCAGCCGCGAGATCTCTTCGTCGCCGCCTTCGATCCACCCCTGGCCGGCGTGGGCCAGGACCGCGCGCACGAACTGCCCGCGGAACGGCGCGGACCAGTAGTAGAGGACATAGTCGGACATCGGGCTTCCTCGCGAACCTGTGCTGACAACGTTTCGGCGGGATCTCTGTTCAGGCCGCGGACGCCGCGGGGGTAGGCTTAACCGGCGGTCCAAGACCTAGGCCGGCGGGCGCTTGGCGGCCGGACGGCCATCGTCGGGCGCGCGCCGATTCATCATTTTCGGAAATGATTAACCGCGAACCTTGGCCGTTCCTTAGGGCTTAGGCGCGATAACCATGCTCACAAGTTTGGTTCAGTTCCAGAAGGAATGGGTGGGTATGAAATTCTCGATTGCTCTCGCCGCGGGTGTCGCCGGCAGCTTCTTCGTCGCTCAGGCCGCGTCGGCCGCTGGCGGCTTCGAAGACCAGATGGGCCGCTGCCTGCAGCAGTTCGCCAACACGCGTGACGCCGCCCAGGTGATGCTGGAATGCACCGCCGACGCGGGCAAGCTGTCGGACTGCAAGGTCGTGGACAACAGCGCCGCGGGCAAGGGCTTCGACAAGGCCGCCATGTGCATCGCCGAGAAGCTGCCGATGGGCGCCAAGACCGGCTCGGTGAAGGTTCCGTTCCGCTTCCCGGGCGGCGCGTAAGCGTTCCACGCTCTAAGCGTTCAACAGAAGCCCCCGTCGACTCTGTCGACGGGGGCTTTGTCGTTTCTCGTCGTGGCTGGCGATAGGTGCTGATCGCCGGGTCGCCTTCGCTGGCGGGGACCAGGTCGTCGACGATCGCCACGCGCGCGCCGGCGACCTTGCCCGCCGCGTTCCGGGGGGCTCGGCTCCGGAAGTGGAGTGTCGCAACCCCAGCTTCGTTCAAGCCCGCCCGGGTGAACAACCTTTATAGCTTCGACACTTAGACCAGACCTCTACAGCTTGGGCGTGCGCGGCGCGGCCCGGCTGTGGCTACCGGACGAGGGCGGCTAAAGCTGATCGATCGTCCGCAGGGCGGACCGTGAGGGCAGGTGGCGGGCGATGATCGGGATGATCGCCGCCCCCATGGCGGGAGCGTCCGTCGAAAGCGCCGCGCGATGAACCGGAGCCATGGCCAGGGCCAGACGGCGGGCGGCCAGCTTGTCGTTCACCGCCTGGGCCAGCCGGTCGATCAGCGGAGCCGGCAGGCGGCCGCCGATGAAGACCGCCTGCGGATCGATCAGGCAACTGATCGAGACCAGCGGATCGCACAGGCGTTCGGCGGCCTGGTCCAGCCAGGCGTCGACGCGGCCCGAGGCTTGCGGCGGCAGGTCGCCCAGCTCGGCCGGGTCGCCCGGCGCCAGGTCGCCCAAGGCCTCGTATAGCGACGACAGCGAGAAGAAGTCCTCCAGCGTCGCCTCGCCCGAGCCGTCCACCGGCAGGAAGCCCAACTCGCCGCTGCGGCCGTGGGCGCCGCGGAAGTACTCGCCGTCGATCACCAGGCCGCCGCCCAGGCCCGAACTGACAAGCATGTAGAAGAAGCTGCGGTTGCGCATGCCGTGGCCGAAGTGCAGCTCGCCCAGGGCCGCGGCGGCGGCGTCGTTCTCGACCGTGATCGGCCAGCCATGGCCGCCCGCGAGCAGGGCGCGCAGGTTGACGGTGTTCCAGGCCTCGTAGGCGGCGGGGCGGTGGGGCAGGTCGGTCTTGGCCAGGTCGTCGGGCACGGCGACGCCGACGCCGACGATGCGGTCGCCCTTGATGCTGCGCAACCGGCGGAAGGCCTTGCAGTGCTCGTCGAAGAAGGCGGCGACTTCCTCGGGGCTGGCGAAGGCGATCTCGCGGGTGGCGCGGGCGCGCACCTGGCCGGCCAGGTCCAGCAGCACGATGGTCACGTGGTCGCGGTCGATGTTCAGGCCGATCGAGTAGCAGCCGTCGGGATTGACCATGAAGGTCATGGCCGGCTGGCCGCGATGGCCGTGCAGCTTGCCCGCCTCGAGGATCAGGCCGTCGTCCAGCAGGCGGTTGGTGATGTTGGTCACGGCCGGAACGGTCAGGCCGGTATAGGCAGCGACCTCCTGCTTGGTCTTGGCCAAGCCGACCCGGATCGACTGCAGCGCCACGCGCTGATTGTAGTCGCCGGCGCGCTCGATATTGGTGCCCGACAGGCTGGCGCGGTCATGGGACTGGCGCGACCGCCGGCTGGTCTCGTCGAGCATGATCGTACGCACTCCCTGGGCGTTGGAAGCGATACCATCCGTTTGCGACTTAAGAAAAGCCGATTTGTTTTTGTTTCCAGAAAGCCTTGGAAACGAGCTGCGAACTAAAGAAACGCCGCTCCCCCGGGAGGCGGAGAGCGGCGTGAAGGGATCCGGGCAAGGGCAGTGGAAGGACGCCCGGAGGTAGGTTGCCTAGAAGTTGTAGCGGAGGCCGACGATGAACTGGCGGCCGCTGTGGGTGTAGACGTTCAGGCGGTTGCTATCGCCCACGTACTGGTCGTTGAACTCGTCGGTCAGGTTCACGCCCTCGACCGAGAGCTTCAGGTTGTCGCGGATGTTCCAGCTGGCCTGCATGTCGACGTTCAGGGTCTCGTTGGTGCCCTGGATGGTGTTGCCGTCGCTGCCCGGGACCTGCGTCAGGTAGCCCTCGCGATAGGCCAGCGAGCCGCGGACGCTCCACTTGGGGGTCTCATAGTAGAGGGTCAGGTTGGCGGCGTTCTTGGACAGCCCGACCAGGGTGGCGTTGACCGTCGGCGCGCCGGGCGTCGTCGAGGTCAGATACTCGATCTTGGAGTCGACATAGGTGTAGTTGGCGATCATGCCGAAGTGGCTCAGCCAGCCCGGCAGGAAAGTGAAGGGCTGCTGGACGTTCAGCTCGAAGCCCTTGAGGTCGCCGCCGTCGGAATTGACCGGCTGGGTGACCTGGAACACCTGGTCGGGCGTGGCGCCGGTGCCGGTCAGCAGCGAATCCGGCAGGCCCAGGGTGTTGTAGACGGCCTCGCGGCGCAGGGTGGCGACGAAGGTGTCGATGCGCTTGAAGAAGAAGCCGGCCGCCAGCATCGTGCCCGACGCGGGGTACCATTCCA
>Ga0209050_1001521_pt1 | contig 24443 bp, 24 predicted proteins | sample Araplavi_mTSA_r2_FD_184276 | JGI IMG/M metagenome (GOLD analysis project Ga0209050, IMG submission 184276) | Arabidopsis root microbial communities from North Carolina, USA - plate scrape MF_Cvi_mTSA_r2 (SPAdes) (version 2) | ecosystem: Host-associated > Plants > Roots > Endosphere | place: USA... | reverse complement strand
ATATTGCGACGTAAATAAAGTTGTCAATGGAAGTTGGATCACTGCTCTTGCTGGTCGGCATTGCCGTCGGGATCGTCATTCTGAAAACCTTTTATGACCAGGGAAAGAAAGCGCTCTCGATCTTCCTCGACATTCAATCGGTGCAGGTCGTGTACCGCGACAAAACTGCGCTCGGCTATTCCACCCGCTCGTGGAAAACAAAATTCGGTGGCGCCAGCCGTTCGCTCGATATTGTGGTGACCGACAAGGAACTGTGGCTGCGAAGTTTTTTATTGCTGGCCGGCATCACGAAACAACACGACCTGTTGCACAAGATCCCACTGAGCCGGATCACTTCCGCGAAGGAAAACAAAGAGGGTATCGTGCTGGCCTTTAAAGGTGAAAAGGGCGAAGGCAAACAAGTGGTGATCAACACACGCGACAAGGCGGCATTTTTAAAAAGCATCCGCAAAGGATGACGCAGGGGATTGGGCCGTATCGAACACGAACGTTCCGAAACCGAACAAGTGCCCGCTGCCATTAACGCTCAAGTTTACTGACAGTCAACCAGATGCCTTTGGCACTGGCATTGGTAGGGATACCGTGCACCTAACCCTGAAGTCATGCTGAAAAATTATGTGATCGTCGCCTTCCGTGCCTTCACGCGGAACATCACCTTTTCCCTCATTCATATCCTGGGGCTCTCCATCGGCATCAGCGCTGCGCTGGTGATTTATCTCCTGGTCCGTTACGAAAACAACTTCGACACGTTTGAGGACGACGGCGACCGGATCTATCGCGTGGTACTCGATATGAAGTTCGGTGACAACGACGGTCACTCGCCCGCGGTGCCCGCGCCGGCGGCCATGGCGATTCAAAACGAGATCAGCGGTGTGGAGGCCACCGTGCCGGTCATGCAATTCCAGGGCGATGCCACGGCAAAGGTGATGGTCGCCCGGGCAGGGGAGCAGGTGGTGTTTAAGAAGCAGCCGGGGATCGTGTTCACCAACAATCCGTATTTTGACTTGCTGTCTTTCCAGTGGCTCGCAGGAAGCAAGTCGGCGGCCTTGTCGAATCCTTTTTCGGTGGTGCTCACCGAAGGGAGAGCCGCGCAATATTTTCCCCGCACGGCATGGAGCGATGTGATCGGCAAGGAGATCCAGTACAACGACAACCTCACGGTGACCGTGACCGGCATCGTAAAAGACTTTGACAAACCTTCCGATCTCACGTCGCTTGAATTTATTTCCTACGCCACCATTGCAAAGACCAATCTGCAAGACCAGTTCATGATGAATATCTGGGACGATTGGATGGCCTATTCCAAATTGTACGTCAAGCTGTCGAAGGGAAGCCAGGCTGCCGATGTACAAGCGCGCATGAATGTGATGTTTCAAAAATACGGTTCGCATAAAAACGAACAGAACAAACTGGATTTCGGCCTGCAACCGTTGAGCGACATTCACTTCAATGTATTGTACGCCGGATTTGGACAACGCACGGCCGACAGAAAAGTGCTGATGGGTTTGCTGGCCATTGCCGGCTTCCTGTTGTTGCTGGCCTGTATCAACTTTACGAACCTGGCCACGGCGCAGGCGTCGCAGCGGGCGCGCGAGATTGGGATACGCAAGACGTCCGGTGGCTCGCGGGGTCAACTGGTCGTTCAATTTTTAAGCGAAACCTTTTTCATCACCTTGCTGGCCATGCTGGTTTCGGCTAGCCTGACGCCGGCATGGCTCCAGTGGTTTGCCGAATTTCTTCCACCCGGATTGCACTTCGATCTCCTGCGCGAACCGTCGGTGATGGCCTTCCTGGTTGTGCTCACCCTGGCGGTGAGTTTTGTGGCGGGGTTGTATCCGGCGATGATCTTGTCGGGATACAAGCCTTCGGCGGTGTTGAAGAACCAGGCATTTGCCGGTATGCCTACGCGTCGTTCGGGCATTCGAAAGATGCTCACCGTGTCGCAGTTTGTCATCGCGCAATTTTTTGTCATCGCTGCGTTTATGGTGGGCAAACAAATTCATTTTGCGATGAACCAGGACCTGGGCTTTCGCAAAGAGGCCATCCTGAATTTTGAATTGCCGCGCGACACCACCCACTATGACCGGATACTGAATGAAATCTCCAGCCTTCCGGAAGTAGAAAATGTGAGTACGGGATTTCTTCCCCCCGCGATGGAGGGAGGTGCCTTTTCCAATATTACGTATGACGATGGAAACACTGGATCAAAGCCCGTGGCCAACGATCGCCTGCGCTCGGTCCAGCTGCGCTTTGGCGACCCAACCTATCTTGATGTTTACCAAATCAAAGTCGTGGCCGGCCGCAATGTGCGGGCAGGCAAAGACGTCAATGAAACATTGATCAATGAGAGTTATGCAAAGGCCCTGGGTTTCCGCCAACCGGCCGATGCGGTGGGGAAGGAGCTCACGTTTGCCGGAACGCGGAAAGTACCCATTGTGGGGGTGATGCAGGATTTTCATGAAGGGTCGTTCCACAATCCGATCGGGCCGCTGGTGTACCAGTCGCGAACACAAGGCGGATTTTTTCACGTGGCCTTGCGACCGCAACCCCAGGGCACACATCAATCGCAGGACGCTATCGCCAAGATCAGCAAGGCCGTGAACGAAGCGTATCCCGAAGCTGAATTCAACTACAGATTTTTCGACGATACCATCGCGCAACTCTATGCGACGGAACGCAACACGTCCTTACTGCTGAACTGGGCCACCGGCTTGTCGGTGCTCATCAGCTGCCTGGGGTTGCTCGGGCTGGTGATGTATACTTCGGCGGCGCGTACCAAAGAGATCGGTGTGCGTAAAATTTTGGGTGCTTCCGTTGCGCACATTGTGTCGCTGTTGTCGGCGGAGTTTGTGAAGCTGGTGTTGATCGCTTTTGTGATCGCCGCGCCGTTGGCCGCATGGGCCGTCGACAAATGGCTGCAAACTTTTGCCTATCGGACACCGATCAGCTGGTGGGTGTTTATCGCGAGCGGTGCCCTGCTGATCATGGTGGCGATGATCACGTTGAGTGTGCAGACCATCAGGACGGCGCGCGCGAACCCGGTGACCAGCCTGAGAAACGAGTGAAACGAATGGAGCTTCGGTCTTTTTTAGCAAGCGCTAAAAAAGACTGTTAAAGCTACCCTCATTCAATATTTTATCAGTGGCCGTTCCCAATGTCTGATAAACGTTCATGTTGAGAAAGGGTCCCATGCTGATCCTTTTCACGCCCGCAGCTTGCAGGCTTTTAAAGTCGGGCAGGCCTGGGATGCACATGACATTTATGGGAAGCTTCGAGCGCCCGGTAACCTTGGCGATATCGTCTATGTTTTTGATACAGGGAAAGAACAATCCATGCGCGCCCGTATTTTGATACGCGTCTATCCGCGACAAAGCGTCCTCCAATGCATTCGGTAAAGCCAGCAAAAAAGAATCGGACCGCACATTGATAAACATTTTTATACCTGCCGCGTCCAACAGCTTGATGATGCGTTTTATTTTTTCGGCAAAGACCCCGGCCTCGACGATGTTCCGTTTTCCATTCACCACCACCGAGTCTTCGATGTTGATGCCGGCCACGCCGAGCGCACTCAGGCGGGAGATCGCCGCGCTGATTTCTTCCGGTGTGTCTCCATAGCCGGCTTCAAAATCCACCGACAAGGGGAGGGAAACGGATGCGGCGATGCGTTTTATGACAAAGAGATAATCCTCGAGATCCATCCCCTGGCCATCGGAGCATCCCAACGTTTCGGCTACGGCGGCACTGGAGGTGGCCAGGGCTTTGAGGTGATGCTGTTCAAATACTTTTGCGCTCTGCACATTCCATGCGTTGCCGATCAGCAGGGGCTCGGACTGGTGATGTAATTTCAGGAAATCGTCGAATCTATTTTTCATGGGATAAAGATTGGATTTTATTTTTGAATGTCGGGCCGGATTAGGAAGATCAGTTTCAATTTTTCGGGCCGGATGCTTCTTTCGGAGAACGAAAAATTTACACTTCCGTTGCACGTTGGATGAATAAATTGAAGTACAAAATGACCGGAACGCGGCCGGTCATTTTGTACGGGCAACGTTACGATGCCACGACCAGGCCGGCCTCTGCACCAAACGCGTGATCGACGATGATCTTCCAGGTGCCGTCGGGTTGTTGCTTCATCACCTCAATGCCCTTGGCACTGATTTTCACATCGCTGCCATCGGTAATGTTCCATTCGGAACGGCCCACGGCGATGTTCCCGGTTTGAAGACAATACACGGTCTTGATTTCCATTTTGCCTTTGATGGACAAGATACCTTTTATGGCTTCCTCAAATTTGGCGGGTCCCGATACGGGCTTGCCGGGCTCGGGAACGATAATGCCCGAAACATCATACATGCTCATCACAACGTCTACATTTCCGGTGTTGAAGGCGTTGGCCAGGGTGGCGTGAACATCTTCTGCTTTTCTAGGTGCTTTCATCTTGTTTTATTTTTAGTTTGTTTAACTGCTGTAAAATTAGGATCGATGAATCGCCTGGAATTGTATAAATCGGAACAGCTTAAACATGGTTTAAAATTTGATTGATCGGTGTGGCCTGCGTGGAAAATGAGGTCGGCGTGAGCCCGGTGAAGGACTTGAATTCGCGGATAAAGTGCGACTGGTCGAAGTAACCGGAACCGTAGCCGACGCTGGTCATCTTTTGATCACCGCCCTGCATGAGCTGCAAGCTGTATTGGAACCGGCTGATCTGGCAAAAGAGCTTGGGTGTGAGGCCGGTGTACTGTGAAAACAATCGGTGGACGTATCGCGGCGATATGTTGTTGCGTTCGGAAACCATGCCGATGCGCTCGCCCTCCGCATGATTTTTCAAGCGATTGGCGATGGCTTCCACCAACTGGATGCGGGCATGCTTTTTCGCTGAGGCGGCCAGCCGGCTCAGCAAATAATTTTCGAGCATGGCAATTCGATCGTTGGGGTCTGTGTAGGTCAGCAACAGTTCGTGCAGGTTGCTGAGCGATGGCCCGAAGACGTCGACGGCGTTGGTGATCTCATTGTTGAAGACGGAGATGTCTTCGTCGAAGAAATACGCGGCGGTATGCGGATGAAATCGCACCCCCAACATAAAATTCTTTCCCATCGATCGCACCTCCAACGGTTTGGTGATTTGTCCCCATAACTCCACGGCGGGGGTCGTATAGAAGGCTTCCTCTTTTTTGGTTTTCCAAAGCCCGTTGCCCAGGTTAAAGATGAGCTCCAGGTTTCCGCTGGGAAACACGAGGTCATCGAACGCGTGGGCCGATGGTGCATCATAATAATAGAAGCGCTTTACATATCGTTTCAGCGCTTCCTGTGGACGGATCTCGGTGAACATATCGGTTATGGTTGAACCCGGTTACTGCTGAACGAATCGCGAAACATTTTCCAGCCTTCTTCGGTCTTTTTCCAGAGCACGAGAAATTTACCATCATCAAACAGCTTGCCTTGTGCATCGAACGATTGCCAGAGGCCTTCTTCGGTCACGTATTCTTTCCCATCGCCATAGACCGCTGTTGTGATGAACTTGCCGTTTTTGAGACCGAACTCGTCATAGGCTGTTTTAAAAAATTGAGCGGCAGCTTCCCGGCCGCACATGGCGGGGGCGTTGGGGGCAAGGATGCAGGCGTCTTTTGCATAGCGGTTCACAAAAATGGACGGATCGTTCTTGGCAAAAGATTCAAAGTAGATGGCGTTGCTGGCGGCAATGGCTTTTTTGGCTTCCTCCAGCGAGGCGTTTTGACTGCCCTTCACGGACTGAGCGTGAACAAATGAGCATCCCAGGGCTAACAGGGCCAGGATCGCGGTGTTGACTTTTTTCATAGCGTTTTTTTTATGTAAAAGTCAGCCCCGGGAAGCTGCCAAAAAGTGACATAGGTCACTAATTTGAGATCACCCTTTTTTTGTAAACCGGCTCAACGTTTCGCGGGACACCCCCAGGTAGGCCGCCACGGTCTTTTTGGATAATCGTTGCATGAGTTTGGGGTATTCCTGGAGCAGGAGTTCGTAGCGCTGCTGGGAATCGGAGGTGAGGTAGGTGAGGAGTCGTTTCTGTTGTTTGGTGAAGCTGTCGTTGGCTTTTTTCCGGAAGAAATGTTCCATTTTATGAAACGCGGCACAGAGCTTTTCGCGGCCTTCGAAGGAGAGGCTCAGCAGTTCGCAGTCTTCCACCGCGGCAATGTTGAAGATGGCTTTCGCGTGATGGTAGAAGGCGTTTTGGTCGGTGATCCAGCAGCCTTCGTCGGAGAACTGGATGATGTGTTCTTTGCCGTCGGGCGCCGTGAACGTGGAGGTGAGAAATCCTTTTTGTGTCCAGTAGGTATGCTGAACGTTGTCGCCGGCGCGCACCAGGAGTTGATGCTTCTTGAGTTTCTTTATGGAGAAATATTCCAGGATCTGCCCGAACTCGGCGTCACTAATTTCCACGAAGCGTTCCAGGTGCTTTTTGAAATCGATGCAGGAGGAGGGTGTCGGCTTCATCATAAACTTTTCAAGGTACAAAAAATTATGTTTGCCTTGGAAAGGGTCGCATCGGAGCGTTAAGGGGTAAATTACTCAGCGCGCAACCGGTCTGCCGGATTAGCCAATGCCGCCTGAATCGTATGATAGCTGACGGTACATAAAGCAATCACTACAGACACTACGCCCGCGACCACAAAGGTGCTCCAGGAAATGGAAATTTTATACGCGTAATCTTCCAGCCAGCGTTGCATCATATACCAGGCCAGCGGCGTTGCAATGACCAGGGCGATGAAAAGCAAGGTCATAAAATTCCGGGTGAGCAGCTGAAAGATACTTGCTGTCGTCGCCCCCAAAACCAACCGGATGCTGACCTCCTTGCTGCGCTGTTCGGCCAGGAAAGCGGAGAGCGCAAACAATCCCAGGCACGCCAAGAGAATGGCTAGTGCAGCGAAACCCGTAAATATTTGTTGTGTGCGGTGTACCTCTTCATACATCGCCGCATAACGCTGATCCAGGAACGTGTAGCGAATGGCTTGATGGGGCGAGAACGTTTTCCAAAGCCCGGAGATGGATTCGATCACATTTTGAAGATCTTTCGTGCCGACTTTCACCATCATCACATTTGAGCTCCGGCCGATGACGACACACAATGGCTCAATATGTTTTTTTAATGTCTCGAAGTGAAAGTCTTCCATAACACCAATGACATTCCATTTTTTATTCCAGGGATTGACGATCACCTGGCCAACCGCGTCTTTCAGGTTCAGCGCGTTTGCCATGGCCTGGTTGATGATCACGGCCTGCGAATCAGAAGCCATTTCTATATGGAAGTTTCTCCCCGCCACGAGGCCGATGCCGAGCGTAGGCAAATAGTCATGATCCACTGACCATATTTGTGCGCCAACGCCTGCTTCCGGTTCCTTCTGTCCATCGGCCCAAAAGGGATTGCCATTGCGTGCGGCACCTTCCAGGGGAAGAAAGCCGCTTATGGTCGCGTGTTTTACGTTGGGTAATTGTACAAGCTCGTTTTTAAAGGTAACGACCTGCTCGCCGAGGGTGTGTGTGTCCTGAAGAATAAGCACCTGGTCTTTGTCAAATCCTAATTTCTTTGTGAGAATGAAATGCATCTGTTGCTGGATGACGAGCGTAGCAATGATCAGGACAATGGAAATGCTAAACTGGAACACCACCAGCAGGCTTCGGATGGAGCTTCGGGCGCCCCGTGTGGTGTGGCCTTTCAAGACTTCCACAGGTTTGAAGGAAGAAAGATAAAAGGAGGGATAAATGCCCGCGATGAAACCAATCAACAAGGCCCCAACAAAGAGGAGCGGAATGAACCACCAGGCTTCCCAGGGAAACGCGAGCGGACTGGCGAGAAGGGTGTTAAAGGACGGCAGGGCGACACGCGCCAAAACAAGCCCGAGGGCAAACGAAAAAAAACTGAAGACCAGGGACTCGATCAAAAACTGGTTGATCAGCTGGCTTCGCGGCGAACCCACCACTTTGCGCAGGCCTACCTCCTTTGCGCGATGGGCAGAGCGCGCGGTAGACAGGTTGATGAAATTGATGCAGGCGATCGTCAGAATAAAAAATGCGATCGCACCAAACAACCCGGCATAGCGGATATCGCCATGCGGCAGGTTGTCGCCTACGCCCATCGTGTTCAAATGGATATCGCGCACGGGCTGTAATTTGAAATGAAGGCTTTTCACCCAAGCCATCAAACTGCGATCGTTTCCGCTGGCGGCGGCCGAAGGCACAAAGTATTTGCCGATCAGCACATCCATTTTCTTTTCCAGCGCGGCAACGTCCGTGCCCGGCCGGACACGGATGTAATCCAGGTAGTTACTCGACATCCATGCTGTTTTTTCGCCTTTCCAGAATTCCTTCCCGGCCAGCGAAATCAGAAAGTTGAATTGAAAGTGAGCGGTTACAGGAGGATTCTGAACAACGCCCGACACGGTATAGGGTTGTGTCTCGTCGTTGTTCAGGATCAGCCTTTTGCCAACCGGGTCTTCCTTCGCAAAATATTTGCTGGCCATGCGCTGCGTGATCACGATGGTGTTGGGTTCAAGCAAAGCCTTTTGTGGATTGCCGTGAACGAAGGACAGTTCAAAGATGTCGGCCAAACCTTGGTCCACATAAACAAACCCTTCCTCGTGGCTATTTTCGATCTCGTCGCCGCGCCTTACCGGGTTGCCTCCAGCCCCGGCGTTTGCTGCGGATGGATTGTAGTGGCCGGCCAATTCAATTTCGGGATAGTCGTCCTGGAGCGCTTTGGCAAACGGAGCGGGGAAGTAGATGCCCCGCTCTGTCTCGCCATGTAAATTACTTTCGCGATAGACCCGGAAAACGAGGTCACCCTTTTGATAATGCTGGTCGTAGCTGAACTCCCGGCGCACAAACAAAGTGATCAAAATGCAGGTGGCGATGGCAATGGCCAGTCCCCCTATCTTGATGCCGGCGTATAACCGCTGGCGCGACATGGTTCTCCAGGCAATCTTGAAGTAATTTTCAAACATAGCGAGTTGATTTACGGGTGTTGACGATGATCTTTTCTTTATCGCAAAAGGCTGGAGAAAGAGCAACACATTCATCACAAACAGAAGATCGGCCTTCCTTTTTCCCAGGGCCAGACGCCGGCGGGCATAGAGCTCCTCCAGGTCGCCCAACACGGCTTCCGACAAGTGGTCGTTGCAAAACCATCGAAAAAAGCGCGTCGCCCATTGGGGTGGCCGGGCTTTTTCTGGATTGGGTTGGTTCATGGCTTTCTTTTTCCAAACAAAAAGGAGGTTTGTCCTTCATGTTTGTTTCACCTTTGTCTAATTACCGGGCAAAAGGTAAAAGGTTGCAACGCTCGAAAAAAAAAGTTTGTGTGTGATGCCTCTTGGCAGTTGCCAGCCTTGCTGGCATGGTCAATCCGGTGTTGCAGCTACCCGATGAGGTGGAAATAGATCGAAATGGGCATCATCGCAAAAATAATAGGCACAACAATCGAGAATGCCGTGCCCACAAACACGATCGCCCCATTGTACTTGACGTGATTTAATCCCAGGGATTGAAAAGCGCTTTTAAAACCGTGAAGCAAATGATAGAACAGTGACACACATCCGAATAAGTAGATGATCACAAAAACAGGACTCTGAAATTTGTCCAGCATCATGGCGTATAGCGGCAATTCTTCGCCCTCCAGAATTTGATGCGTGCGATTGGGGATCCAGAAACTTGAGGTGTGCACCACCAGGAACAGCAGGATGAGGGTGCCCAGCAAGGTCATGCTGCGGCTGGACCACGTCACCTTCTCGGAAGGCTTTACGGCGTGGTAATCCACCGGCCGGGCCTTTTTATTCTGCCTCCATAAAATAAGGGCGTCAATGATGTGGATGAGGAACCCGGCAATCAGCACAATTTCCAAGGTGCGGATGACGGGATTTGTGCCCATGAAATGAGCCCAATGCGTGAAGGTCACTCCGCCATCATTGTAGAAGATCATCGCGTTGATCGTGCAGTGGACGATCAGGAAACTGATCAGAAACAAACCCGTTAGCGCCACCAGAAATTTTCTTCCGATAGAGCTTCTTGTAAAATTGATAAACCATTCCATGGAGCGTGTCGTGTTAGGTTGAATCGCAACAAAAATACTCCACAACACCTTATCCTGTATGATTAAAAAAATATTTTATCGATGCTGTCCAGTCCTTAACATCCGATTGTCATCACAGATCCAGGAGGGGGTGTAAAGGGAAATAGTGGCCTGAAAAGGCCTGAAGCGCTGAAAAAAAGTAAAAAAAAAATAGTTAAGATTTTGTCCAGATCGGGTAAACCGGTTGTCTTCCTTTCAAACAACAAAATTCACAACAATGGAATCCAGATTAAATGTTTTTGAAAAGGGTCAAAACGCCGTGAAGACCCTCTTTGGCATCGGTGGTTACTTGAAGAAATCGTCGATCGGAGTTCCGCTCCAGGAATTGATTCATTTCCGGCTATCCCAGATCAACGGCTGTGCGTACTGCCTGGATATGCACTATAAAGATGCCCGCGCCCATGGCGAGACCGAGCAGCGGTTGTATGGTCTGAGCACCTGGCAGGAATCACCTTATTATACAGACCGCGAAAGAGCAGCGCTTGCGTGGGCGGAAGCGGTAAACGCTTGTCACGTTCCCGATGAGGTATATGCGGAGGCAACGAAACATTTCACAGACGAAGAAATGGTCGACCTGACCCTCTCCGTGGGCGCGATCAACGTGTGGAACCGGATCAACATTTCCTTCCCGCATGCGATCGGGACCTATCAGGTGGGACAATTTGGATAAGCGCATACCGGAACGATGGGACAAGAAAATGTTTTGTCGCATCCTTTAAACCCGGTAACACAAATACTTTCAAAAAAATAAAAAAAAGCATCATGAACGAATTTTTGATATTGATCCACAGAGATCTGAAAAGCAACGATGCGAGCCCGTCGCCCGAGCAAATGAAGGAAGCGATAAAACCGTTTCAGGATTGGGTTGGCGGCATTGCCGCGCAAAACAAATTGGTAGGCCCGCCCAAGCGCTGGGATTTGGATGGACGCGTGGTAAAAAAAGGCGATGTCGTTACCAACGGACCATACTCGGAAATCAAAGAGTCGGTAGGCGGATTGCTCCTGGTGAGGGCCGGCAACTACGAGGAAGCTGTGGAAATCGCAAAAGGATGCCCGATCATCAAATGGGGTGCCTCGGTGGAAGTGCGTATGGCCATCCCGACCGTCTGACATCTTTTTTGTAACTTGAGTTGAAAAATAAGGATAGAAGATGAACGAATTCCTCATCGCCATACACCGCGATTTGAAAAGCAAGGATGCGAGTCCGTCGCCCGAACAAATGCAGGCGTCCATAAAACCTTTCCAGGAATGGATCGGCAAGCTCATCGCCCAGGATAGGTTGGTCAATCCCTACAGGCGTTGGGATGGCGGAGGCAGGGTCGTGAAGAAAGACGCTGTAACGGATGGCCCCTATGCCGAGATCAAGGAGTCGCTGGGAGGTTTGTTCATCGTGCGGGCAAAGGACTATGACGAAGCCGTGGAGATTGCCAAAGGTTGCCCGATCCTGGCATGGGGCGCCACGGTGGAAGTGCGCATGGCCCTCGTAAATGCCTGACACGTAAAAAGAAGATGCCCCGTCATACATACAGGGCATTTTCATTTCACTCATGGAAGACCAAACGCTTTTACCGCATTTATTCAGGACAGAGTACCGGAACATCGTTTCGGTACTTTGCTATTTATTTGGTATCCAACACATCGAAATAGCGGAAGACCTGGTGAGCGATACGTTTCTTTCGGCTACGGAACTGTGGAGCGTGCAAGGGGTGCCGGACAATCCCAGGGCATGGCTTTATGCGGTGGCCAAGAATAAAACCAAAAATTATTTAAAACGGAATTCACTTTTTGAAAACCGGCTTTCAAAGGAGATCAAGTATAGCGCCGATAAGGCGGAAGAAATGGAGATCGACCTGTCGGAAAAAAACATTGCCGACAGTCAACTGGCCATGATCTTCACCGTCTGCAATCCCTGCAACGCACCCGAATCCCAAATTGCCCTCGCCCTGAATTTGTTGTGCGGCTTTGGAGGTCAGGAAATTGCAGACGCATTTTTGACCAACAAGGAAGTGATCTATAAGCGGATCAACCGCGCGAAGGAAAAGCTGAAAGAGGCCAACCTGAAGATCGAACAGCCCACCGTTGCTGAAATAAACGAACGGCTGGAAACGGTCTTGAAGACGTTGTATTTATTGTTTTCCGAAGGCTATTATTCGACCTCGCAAGACACCCCGTTGCGCAAGGACCTTTGCAGCGAGGCCATGCGGCTGACAAGTTTGCTGATTGAAAACAAAACCACCAACACTCCCGCGGCCAACGCGTTGCTGGCGTTGATGTGTTTTCATGCCTCGCGTTTTGAAGCCCGGACAAACGAAAAGGGAGAAGCTATTTTATACGAGGATCAGGATCAAACCCTTTGGAACAAAGCGCTCATTGAAACCGGAACCCGCTATCTAAATCGCGCGTCCAGCGGCCATGAACTCACCAAGTATCATCTGGAAGCCGGCATTGCTTATTGGCACACGCAAAAGGAAGACACGGCCGAAAAGTGGGAGAATATTTTATCGCTGTACAACAGCCTGTTGATCCTGGAGTATTCGCCGATCGCGGCTTTGAACCGGACGTTTGCCCTTTCGAAAACCAATGGAAAACAAGCGGCCATCGTGGAGGCGGAGAAACTAAAGCTTATGGATAACCCATTTTATTTTTCGTTGCTGGGCAACCTCTATTCCGAGCTGGACAATGAAAAGGCCATTCAGCATTTTGAGACCGCGCTGCGTCTGACCAACGCTGCGGGAGATAAAATTACACTGGCGAAAAATATTCAACGGCTGAAAGAGACAAACGAGGTTCACAACAAAGAGGCTTAGCGTTCTGCGGGCCAATCCATGCTGAACTTAGAAGGTTTCCGACGCGGCCAGGTAGAAGCCCGACGACTTGTCGCCGAAGCCGATATCGACGGCAAGGTTGGTGCGGGTTTTCTTATCGACCATGATCCGGAGCCCCACACCATAGCCGGGCTTTACCGACTCCATTAGTTTTAAGGACTGCTTCGGGTTGCTGGCCGTTGTGGCGTTGACAAACAACACGCCTCCCCAAATGCCGCCGCAGGAAGAGAGCGGGAAACGATATTCCGCTTCGCCATACATGAGGTTGTTGCCGCGAAAGCGTCCCTGCGTATAGCCGCGCGCGCTCCGGCTTCGTTGATCGTAGGCGGTGGCGGGCAGGATCATATAGGGAAATTCTCCCTCGGGCGAGAAGTTCCCCATGAACCAAAAGGCCAGGAGATGCCGGGGATTTCGTGCGGATAGCGGATGAAAACTTCTCCACTCAATGGAAAAGAAACTTGCGTTGTTTTTGTTGCCCAATAATTTCATCGAGCCTCGCCAGCTCATGATCAGGAAATGTCCTTTGTACGGGTTGATCATGTTGTCGCGCGTGTCGGATATTAAGTTGACGTTCAAGGCGGATGAATAGTATTTATCGACATCGAAGCCGTAAATTTTGTTGTAGGCATAGTGGCTGGTGATCACGCTGTCGCCGGGATTTAACCGGAGCTTTTCGTCGTCGATTTTATAGTAGTAATCGAGGTAGTACCCCACACCCAGGTAAAATGCCTTTCCTATTTTGAAGGATGCGGATTGATAGAAGCGGAGAAAATTAAAGTTCAAGGGCTGGGCAAGCGAATCGCCGGACGTCTCCATCCCCGCGAGATTGAATTGATAGTCCAGGATGCCCCCTTCGGGTGCGTTGGTCCCCAGGCCATAGGTGGACTGCGAAAAGATCAAGTAGCGCCAATCGCCTGTAAAAAAGATGTTGTTGTTTTTGGTGTAAATATTATTTTTCAGCAGAAACAATTTTTGGCTTTTGGAGGTGAACTGAACACTACCCGACAACATGGAGTAGCGCGTGTCCACGCCGGGAAGTTTGAATGCATATTGCCCGCCAACCCCCAGCATAAAACCCGTTGCCGGATTGGAGCCGATAATGGGAATGAGCAGAATGGACCCGGCATCGCCCGTGTCGACCTTGACAGGTTTGTGCAGCGCTTCACGAAGCACATCGGGAAGATCGCGTTGAATGCACGCGGTGTCGGCCATATTGGCCGGCGTCTCTTGGGCTTTGACAAGGGCATGCGTCCACACGCCCGGCATAACCAGGCAAATTAACTTGACAAAAAATCGCGCAGTGTTGGCATGCATGTGTTGAGTTGGGATAGGTTTCCCGGTGCTTTTTTTAAGAGACATGCGAACATCTACGAGGTTCTTTGTTGGAAGACGCGGTGAGGCCGAGATCAAGGTTGCCGGCTACGCGTGCCAGGTATAGTCAAGCGCTGTCATGAGTGTGGTGTTGCTGGTTGAGCCTTTTATTTTTTTGCCGGCACGGGATACTTTGTGAATATCATTTTTACCGCCGTGTTGATGTTGGTTTCTTTCTTTTCCGGAGAGGCATGTTCGTCTATTGTTTTGGTGCCGCGTCCTTGCCACATCAATTTTTCGCTGGCCTTGTCGATCAGGTTAACAAATAGTGTTCCGTCAACATAGGTGTTGTAGTCAATGTTCGTTGTGCTGAAGCCTCCGCCATAGCCATATCTCCCGCCATACAGGCCACCGGTGTTGGTGGCCGTTGCCTCGGTTCGCTCTTTTGCTTTTACTTGCAGGTCGATCAGCGCATCCGGGCTGTTGGATTTTGTCATGCCACGCGCTGCCAGTTCGGCGTCTACGGCCTTCATCAGCCGGTCGCGGTCCAGGTCACCCACCGGCAACTTCAGTGTTTCGTCGGTGTATGCATAGGTCTTGTATTTATTGAAGTCGGCGGTCTTATCGTAATCATAGCTTACGGTAATAGAGCTGCAGGCAGTGGCTGCAATAAGAAAAATGGCAAATTTTTTCATATCGTTATTGTGGTTTAAAATGATAAAATTGGATAGGGTGAATCATATAATTTTCTATTCCTTTCCAGATGCTTTTAAGGCCATTGCCCGACGTATAGCCGTCGGATAAATGCAAAGTAGCTGCCCAGTTGGACGGCATTGCATGGTATTTAAAGATAAACGCCTTTGAACATCCATATAAGTTACATGACGTTAATTAACGGTTAACTGAACCTGTTTTTGGCCTGAAATGTCAACGGGCATCTCCGGAGGCTTTGTTTCCGGTTGGATGCCGGGCGATTTTACTTTTTCAGCAGGGGAAGCTCTTCATACAGGCTCATACGGACCACGACATTGATCACGTCTTCGATCTGGTAAAAGCGCGCCGCCACGGAGGTCGAGATGCTTTTCTTTAGCAAGCCATAGTATTTTTCGCGGAGCGCTACTTCGTTTTTCTGAATGGAGGCACTTTCTTCCACCAACTTGTCCGTGCTCGCGTCATCCATTTTCTCGTAGTTGTCTACATAAGATTCAATCAATCGTATCCGGCGGAGCGCGAAGTCGGTGCGTTCCTTTTCGTACGCGTCATAGACCGGCCAAAATTTTGCCGCATCGTCCTTGCTGAGTTTTATAAATTCAGCGACAATGGATTTTTTCTCCGATTTGAATGTATTCCGGAGGAGTTCCGTTTCCGTTTGCTGGGCATACGCTGAAACAAAAAGGAACATGAGGGAAAGCAGGGTGAGGGGTTTCATAGCGTTGAGGGTTAAGTATAGAGTTATGTTTTGGGTTCATGTGTGTGAGTGGCTGGTAGCGTGGTCAGCACCTATGCGAAAGCGCTGCTATTTTTTTTTGGAAAGACGATAAACGTGTCGACCCTTTCATGATCAGAATTGTTTTGAGATCGACACCAGCACAAAGGGATCCTCAAAACCAAGGTTATAGGCGTACGTGGTAAACTCCCAATTTTTCACCCCCGTACCGATCAATATGCCCCGTTGAACATCCAACCTTGTCTGGTACGTCCGGGTGCGTTGTCCGCTGATGCCAAACCAGAGCCAATCTTTTGGGGAATAGGTGAGGTCGGTCCAGTTGTAGAAGTAACGATTCTCCTCGGATTGCATGTCGAGATAAACCTCGCTTTCGCTATACAGTTCAAAGCCTTTGAAGTTGAGGGTGATCTCGAGACCGGGCGCGATGCCGTCAGAACGTCCAACAACGCCTCCCAGCATGGGCGTTAGGGTATACTCGAGCTTAATTCCACCGTGAAAGTTATATCCGATCCAGGCGGAGAATGTTTTCCGGTCTTCATAGTTGTAGCGCGCTTCCAGGTGCAATTTGTTTTTGTCTGCCTGGAACACCGGGAGTATAAAAAAGTCCTCCGGTATAAAGTATAGGTTGGCATGCGCATTGAATTGCCAGGCCATGGGATCGGAAGCTGGCCCTTCTTGTGCGAACACGAGGGCAACACCGGAGACGGTGAACAGCAGGCAGCAGATATTTTTTTTCATCCTCCTAAGGCTATGGTGATCGCGACCAACAGTAACCCTATGCCTACGTAGATCACGGCCGTCGTGAACCGATGAAAGCCGGCATACCCGGCGAGGACATAGCCGCCGATAAACAACAGAAAAACGGCCACGCCGTTCGACGCCCGCAAGGCAACGGAGGCATCGTGAAAAAATGCAAAGGGAAGCGCCACCGGAAGCGTGCACAAAAACACAAGCAGGAAGATCTCGAATCCAAGGACCAGGTCGGTCCAGGTAAGCAGTTGCCCTTTGGTGGGCGCGGAAATGCGCTTCAATCGATCGCTCATCTTGTCCAGTTCCTCATCCGTCAGCAGGACGGCGACCACCGGTGGGAGTTCATCCTTCAAGACCCCGCGCGATGCTTCTTTGCTCGCGCATTGGGTGATCTTTTTCAGGATGGTAACGCTATGTCCCCGCTCCAGCAAAACGTTCATAACAAACATGATCGCATCCACCAACCCCCACGCCAGATTGCAACCCAGGGCCGCCCACAGCAGTTCCCGGATTTCTTGTTTGCCATCTCTGGCTACGCTGATCGCGCCCGTGAAGCTCAACACCATGATCAGCCCGAACAACACTTCCGAAGTCCTGTCGACGGGATTTAGCACGGCGCCTTTTTTTACTACGCCTTTCCAAAAGTTCGGGTGCGTTGTCATGCCGCGGGGATAAAGTAAAGCATCGTGCCCATGATGACGTATACGATAATCAACTGGACACCCTTATACCAATTGGAGCGGCCATCGCCGGCGACCACGCTGGCCAGGATAACCCCGAGGAACAACGCTAATATCAAGCCCCGGGAAAACGAAAGATTCAATTGTTTTGGGCCGACGAAGGTGCTCATGATGACCAACAGCGGCGCAATAAAAAGTGCAATTTGTATCGAGCTGCCCAGCGCAATGCCGATGCTGAGGTCCATTTTATTTTTGGATGCCATGATCACCGCCGAAATGCTTTCGGCGGCACCGCCTACGATCGCCAAAAATATGATCCCGATAAACACACTCGACATGCCCAGAACTTTTCCGGTTTCCTCTGCAGCCCCTACCAACACTTCGCTCATGAAGGCTGCCAAAACCGATGCGACGAGCAAGGTCGTCACGGCCACCGGGCGCGACCAGCGCTTTTCGTGTTCCTCGCGGTGATCCGAAGCGGCTTCGCTTCGGAAGAAATCCGGGTGCGTCTTGATCATGAATACGAGATACAACACATAGGCCAGTAACAAGACGGCGGACACCGTCAGGTTTAATAAGTTTTCAACCGCGACGGGGAATTTGTCGACGGCGTAGGTATGAAAGGCACTGGGTATGGTGAGGCTGATCACGGCCATCACCATCATGGAACTGTATACGCGCACGCTCGTTGCGTTATAATCCTGGTTGCGAAACTTTGAACCTCCTACTAAAAAGGACACGCCCATGGCCAGCAACAAATTGGCGAGTATCGCGCCACCCAAGGAGGCCAGCACCATTTGATGCAACCCCGCCTTTAGCGCGATGGCCGCAATGATCAACTCCGGAAAATTGCCAAAGGTGGCATTGAGCAGACCGCCCACGGCATCGCCCGTGTAGGTGGCGAGTTGCTCGGTGGACGAGCCGATCAGCCGGGCGATCGGTATGATGGAGAGGGCGGCCGAGAAAAAAATCAGCGGTGCGGTGGCGTGGCGTGATTCGAGGATAAAGGTCACGGGAATAAAAACAAACAACCAATGGATCCCCGGCTTTAGTAAATTTTTCATGACGGTGTCTGTTTTAGTATAGTGAGATCGATCATCTGTTATTTTTCTCAGGAGAATCTTTACGGCAATGATTTTAGGGATCGGTTTGCACGGGTTTACTGGGATTTAAATACATTTTATACCGGAGCTGGATCACGTTGTCATTGCTGATAAACGCTCCTTCGATTTCGTTGCGCGACGATTGCCGGGTGTAGATCAATTCAAACCGGTGTTTATAGTTCAACCGGTATCCCAGCCCAATCCGTCCGCGCCGTCGATTGGCATACCGTTCGTCCACCTGCTCGTCCAGCACAATAAATTCTTCGTAATCCACAATGCCATACCACAGATTGTCGGTAAAAAGATTTCGCTGGTTGATACAAATAAAGGCCTCCGCTTTGATCCGGGTCCGGTTGCTGATGTCCCAATCATCTTTTTCAAGCTCTCTAAAGTAGCGTTGCTGGTACCGCAGAAGTATCCGGGTGTCGATCCGCTTGTTTTGCGTGATATAAAATCGCGCACCCAGAAGGGGAGATATCTCGAACGAGTTGCTGCCTTCTTTCTGAAGGGTATATCCGATGGGTACTTCAGCCGTCAGATCAATACGGGTCGACAACGCGTACTCAAAGGTGGGGCTCACACTCAGACTTCTCCATTTGAATTCTTGTGTTAAAACCGTTGAATAGGTGGCCGAAACTTCGAACAGAAACACGTTGGCGAAAGGATAGTCCAGTTGATAATCCAGCCAGAGCTGTTCATGACGTTGTGCACGGCCTTGCATTTCCGTAATAAAAAGAAAGGCAGCCATTATGCAGACGCGTTTATACATGCAGCATGAGTCTTTATCATACGATCTACTTCTGAAAAAATTACAACAAGGTTAGTTGGATACGTGCCTGAAAGAATTGTGTGACCCCTCTCAAATTGAATCGATCCAGGACTCCGTATCCATAGGCCAGCTCGAATCGCACGTCTTTAGAGAGATACCAGTTGACCATGGGCGTGATCCTCCAAAACTTGCCCCCCTGGATGGCGCCGTCGTTCAGGTCGAGATTGGAAAACCTGACCAAAACTTCCCAAGCGCCCGGCCCGCCTTTAAAAACAGGTCTGGCGACGGGAACAAATCCAAAAATTCCACTCGCTGTATTATAGGGGCGAGTTTCGCCGGTAATGAGATACATGGCCACCAGTTCGCCACCATAAAATACCTTCGTGGCCCCTTCCGGGGAATTGAACCGGTGCAGGTAGTATTCCGAGCCGAACATCCACGAGCCCTTTCTGAAATATATTTCGGCCCCATAATGGTTTGAGCCCGTAGACAAAAATTTCTCCGTGTCGATAAAGTAAGGAGCGGGATTTGCTTCCGGCCGCGAGCGCATTCGGATTTCGCCGGCGACAGGTTCTCCATACCGATAGTTAACACCAACATGGAAAACCGTTTTGTCGGGCTGTGAATATAACGGCAGCCATCCCACCCGCGCATCCAGTTGCCATTTGTAGGTCGAGAACGACTGGCCTTTCGACAGCCAGTCGGTGTACACGCCGAGGTTCCACAAAATGCGCTGCTTCGGGACAAAGCCCAGCCACTTCACACCATCGGCCAGAATAGGGATGACGTCGATCGCCATTTGCCGTTCCAGGCCCCAGCCGGCATAGCCGTTCATTACTTTGTTCATGGAGAATCCTTCTTTGGTGCGACCGATAAAGAAGCTGCCCCACAATTCCGGCACACCGATCATAAGGCCTGTCTCGCGAACCCACCACGTGTCGCTGACGCCATCGTACATGAAGCCGGCTTTCCAGCTGAAGGTTCTTTTTGTTTTAAATTGCCCGCTGGCGACGATACGAAAGTCGCGGACTTTAAAGGCCGACGACACAACATATCCTGCAGAGTCGGCCTGTCGTCTACTATTGTCGTCTTGCTTGAAACCGGCAAACTCATAAAGAAAGCCTCCTCCCATCTTGAAGGTGGTGATCTTCCCCGGAAACAATCGCCACCGTTTTTCTTTTGGAACGGAGCCTGGCTTTACAACCTCGAGCATTTCTCCTTCGGTTCCATCGGGAATGTATCGCGTCGAATCCTGGCCGTACGAGGCGCTGAATAGGACCATTGCCATAGTGCCCAGCACGGCTGCGCTTCGTATGGCATGAGTTCCCGGTTTTTCTTTCCTCATGGCAGGACCGATTATCATAAAGGTTTCATAAGAAAATCTATGCGTCGAACAACACGCTTTCGGTTAGAGTATGCCCAGCGGTGTAATAAATCCGATCGTAAACCGGCCGGTGTTATAATCGGCTACACCAAACCGGCTTTTGGCATAGTCAGAATATTTGTAAACGCGGCCGACCCAGTTGGCAAAAAACTTGAGATTTAAATTGTCCCAGGGATAATACTCCACGGCCGGGATATAGCCCCATGCGTTTCGAATGTGTTCTTCGCCCGTTGTATTTTCAGGGTCATTGAAACTGTTTCTCCACTGGGCGATGTCCAGCATGCCCACAAAGGTGAGGTGTAGTTTCGGCGTGATCATGTAGCGAATGTTAATCCAGTGGCCGATGTATCGCGTCTTCGCCAGGGCATAGGGATAAATGTCGTCCGGAACCGTTTGGCTCACGATACCGGTTCGGTCCAATTGTTCATCGCTCCATTTGAAATCATAAATAAATCTGAATTTATTAAACGTGAACTCATTACCCAACGCGATGTAGTTCATGTTGGCATTGCTGGCTTCGTTGAACAGGGAATACGACCAGATGGTTTTTATCTTGCCATCCAACAAACTTCCCCGCCAGTTCACCACAAAAGCCAACGGCGCTTTTGACTCCGTGAAGTTGGGTTGCGTTCCATATAATTCCGTGAATGTCTTTGTCCGGGAGTCCAATACCTGGAAGGTCCATTGGTTTCGGTGGCTCGGTGTATAGGTGGCGCCAACCCCCGTGAGGAAGTTATCGGCATACTCGACAATGTCGGAGTATTCATAGATGTCGATCGGATTCCAATCAAACTCCCAGGCGCCCCAATCGGCGCACATCTTGCCGGCCGAGGCACTCCATTTTTCCGAGATGTCGAAACGCAGATAGGCCAGGTCGACCGAGCGGCTTAGATTGTCGACCGATTCCGATGTTTGCGCACGCGTATACCGGTCGCGAAAACGGAAGTACACTTTTTCGTGAACTTTCCCCCGGATTTCTAATCTGAACTGCTCGTTGCGAAACCTGGTTTTCATGTATTCGCCATCCTGAAATTCGTTTCGCAAAGCGAAATTCATATTGGCAATCACGCTCACATCCCTGAGCAATCCCTGCTTTGCCTGCGGAATCAGAGAGGGATAGTAGGTAGTGTCGCCCACCTGGCGCTCCTGTTTCTGCGCCCAACCGATGCAGGGTAGCAGGAATAACAACAGGAGAGGCTTTATACGTATGGATGATTTCATAACCTGTGGTTTAGTAAGACAATTGGATTTAAAAGCTGACCTTTTAGCACTACAGTTTTTGTCCGGTCAAAGCAGCCGGGTCCATAAGCTTCTTGATCTGGTCTTCCGTCAGCAGTTTCTTCTCCCGGATCAACTCAAGAATTCCCTTGCCACTTTGAAGTGCTTCCTTGGCCAGTTCCGTTGTTTTTTCATAGCCAAGAACAGGATTGAGCGCCGTCACGATCCCCACGGTCGTTTCCAAATAATGCTTGAGGACTTTTTCATTCGCGGTGATTCCGTCAATACAATTTTTGCGGAACAAAGGCATCAGCTTATAAAAAAGCGCTTGCGACTCCATGATGGAGGTGGCGACCACCGGCTCATAGGCATTGAGTTGCAGGAGGCCGTCGCGTGAAGCGATCGCAACCGTTGCATCGTTGCCCATCGCTTTGTAGCACACTTGATTCATCACCTCCGGCATGACGGGATTTACTTTTCCCGGCATGATGGACGAACCCGGTTGCAGCGCCGGTAGATTGATCTCAAAAATCCCGTTGCGTGGACCGGAGGCAAGGAAAATTAAATCGCTGCTAATTTTGGAAAGGGTAACCGCCAGGTTTTTATAAGCGGAAGAAAACATGACAAACGCTTGCATGCTGCTCGTAGCGGCAATCAGATCTTTTGGTCCAACGATGGGTTTGCCCGTAAGTTTGGCAAGTTGTGCCACACATTTTTCGGCATAACCGGGCGACGCCGTGAGCCCTGTGCCAATCGCGGTGGCGCCCATGTTCACTTCGTATAGATAGGCTTCACTTTTGCGAAGGGCGTCAATGGCAGCATCGATCTGGGAACCAAAGGCATGGAATTCCTGTCCCAATGTCATGGGCACAGCATCCTGGCCTTCGGTGCGGCCCATCTTCACCAGGTTTTTGAATTCTTCTCCTTTTTTGTGAAAGGCTTGAGCTAACAACTCCGCTTCTTTGATCACTTTGTCGTTGTGTAGTATCAAGACGATGTGAATGGCCGTTGGGTATACGTCGTTTGTGGACTGGCCCATGTTCAGGTCGTCATGAGGTTCAATAAATTGATACTCTCCCTTTTTATGACCCCCCATTTCCAGCGCAATATTGGCCAGCACTTCGTTGGCATTCATGTTGGCCGATGTGCCGGCACCTCCTTGGTAGAGGTCAGTGAGAAACTGGTCGTGATATTTCCCGCCGATCACGGCCTGGCAGGCTTTCTCAATGGCGTCCATTCGTTCTTTTTTCATTCGCCCCACTTCTGTGTTGGCACGGGCCGCCGCCAGTTTCACGATGGCATAGGCCTTGACATAGTCAGGATAAAAATTAGTTTTTACCCCGCTGATCTGGAAGTTCTCCAGCGCGCGAAGGGTTTGAACACCGTAGTAGGCATCGGCTGGAATTTGCTTTTCACCCAGCAGGTCTTTTTCGGTGCGGGTTTGTTGTGCCAGTGTGTATTGAAGACCGATCAGCATCAACCCTGACAGCACGTTTATAAATTTCATCGCTTTCATTATTTTATTTTTTGTCTTTAGGATAAATCACACAGCCCCTGACGAATTGCGCCCAGATGATGAACCTGAGCGCAATGGAAATCAGTGCAGCGGTTCGGTGTTTTAATATTTGAAGAAAATGTCCTGAAGTTGCTTTTTATCTTTTGTCCTTGTCAGGGCAAGCATTAACAAGACTCTGGCTTTTTGAGGTGTCAGATCGTCCGAGACAATGGTGCCCAATTCATCATCATTGATCTCGTCGTGAAGCACGACCCTGCCCGAAGGTGTCCGGCTGGCGCGGCAAACCGTAATGCCTGCCTTCACAGCGCGTTTCACACCCTCCATGTAGGCTTTGTTGAAGTTGCCGTTTCCCACACCGGCAATGACGATGCCGTCTACCTTTTTACCGATCAGCATATCGATCTGGTCAGCGGGGGCATCGGCATACATGTATACAATATCCACCCGGGGTAATTTTGTGTCGGTGGTTAACACAATTGGTTTTTTAGGATTCACTTCACGATCGGATGAAGAATAATACTCCACGCGGCCATCATAAGCCTGACCCACGGGGCCGGTATTGGGCGATCCAAAAGCATTGGTCTTGGTTGTGCTCAACTTCATAACTTCTCTCGCATCGTAGATCCCTTCATTGAAGCTCACCAATACGCCCCTGCCTTTGGTGGCTGGATTGATCGCTACGGTGATGGCATCATAAAGATTCTTTGGACCGTCCGCACTAATGGCAGTTGCCGGACGCATAGAGCCTGTGAGGACAACCGGTTTGTCGGAGGGAATGACCAGGTCGAGAAAGTAAGCCGTTTCTTCTTGCGTATCGGTGCCGTGTGTGACAACAATGGCATCCGCTTCATTTTTTGCAAAAATTTCATTGGCGCGAATGGCCAGTTTTTTCCAGATATCAATGGTCATGTCCTGGCTGCCAACCGAGGCGACTTGCTCGCCAGTGATGGTGGCAATTTTCTTTACGGAAGGTATACCGCCGATCAGATCGTCAATCGGAATCTTTCCGGCGGTGTAGCCGGCCCGGTCTGCGGCGGCCCCTGCACCGGCAATGGTTCCGCCGGTGGCTAAAATGATTACCCTGGGTAATGACTGCGCCTGAACTTGGGCAGTCAAGATCAAGAGTGTTAGAATGGTGAGTAGCTTTTTCATGATATGATTGTTAGGGTTTAGTTAGAGTAGAATGCCACATGGGCTATCGAGGATTTTTAATTCATTTTTTCATGCGCTGAGTTTTTAAGTTACAGCAGGACGGATTGTAGCAGCAGTCCAGCCAAGACCGAAGCGACGGTGGTGACAATGCCCGGTAGCATGAAGCTGTGATTCAATACATACTTGCCAATA
>Ga0209050_1001520_pt1 | contig 24447 bp, 24 predicted proteins | sample Araplavi_mTSA_r2_FD_184276 | JGI IMG/M metagenome (GOLD analysis project Ga0209050, IMG submission 184276) | Arabidopsis root microbial communities from North Carolina, USA - plate scrape MF_Cvi_mTSA_r2 (SPAdes) (version 2) | ecosystem: Host-associated > Plants > Roots > Endosphere | place: USA... | reverse complement strand
AGCAGTTGCGCCGACTTGCGGTGCGCGCGGTACAGGGCGGATGGCGTCGGCACAAAGCTGACAGGCAAAGTCATGCACATATTCTCATCCATGATCACTCTCCCAAGGGCGGTTGAATGACCATGGTTACCCTGTCTGCGGCATCGCCCTTTGATCCAGCACAAAGGTACGTGCGTTAAAATAGCGCCTTTTGTGCTTTTTGATTAGCAGAGTACGGCATGGCGGACATCAACATCACCCAGGCGCATAGCCTGGAACCAGCGCAAGCGCGCGCAGCAGCAGAACAGGTAGCACAACGTATTGCCAAGGAATTCGACTTGGCCTGCCAATGGCATGGCGACACCCTGAAATTCGGCCGCAGCGGCGTGGAAGGCACGCTGACCCTGGCCGACAGCGCCGCCCATATGAACATCAAGCTCGGCTTCCTGATGGGCGCGTTCAAGAGTGCCATTGAAGGCAAGGTGGCCGAGAAGATGCGTTCAGTTTTCGCTTCCGCCTAAGCGGCCTTGGTGGGATCGCCCACCGTCTCATTCAGTGTCACTGCCGCGCGCACCAGTTCCAGCACGGTCGCGCGGTCAAGTGGCGTCCCCTGCCGCAACTCCAGCGTACGCAACTCGTATTTGCCGCCGCCGGTCATGCGCGGCTCGATATGTAGCAGGCGCTTGCCGCGCCAGAAGCCGAACAGCACCCGCTCGTCTTCGGCCCGGATCAGCAGCACCGGGCCGTTGCAAAAGTAAACCAGGTGTGTCCACTTGATGCGTTCTTCCAGCTGCGGTGCGGCTTCCAGCACCGCCTCCCGCAGCGCGGTCACGAACTCCTTTTGCCAGCCTGACAGTGCTGCGACATAAGCATCCGGATTCGCGGCGGGGATGACTTTCTTCATCATTGCAGGTCCCTTCTGATCGCCATTCCAGCCCTGCAGGCTGGATCTTCTTCTCCAAACCGGCATGATTTCCTGAGTACCTCGAACGCTTTTTGCCGGTTGCGTGCCTTATCCTTGTCTTTGCTCAGAATGAGGCCGTACATTGTGCAAGCCCATGGGTCGTTGGCTGCACACGATCGCTCGAATGTGCGTGCCGGGCAGCTTTGTGTGTCCACCATCGACGCTCGATCCGGCATCAAGGCGGCAGCGCGGTTGGTGCAACCGGATGCCACGCCTAGTTTGCAGGAGCGCTGGAATAGAATTTCCGACGCGCGATCATTCTGCTCCGCTGCTTGCAGCGCAACTCCCAACCAATAGCAGTGCTCACCTTTGCCTGCTTTGCAGGCCGCCATGCAGGCCGCCTGGCTTGACTGAGCCTCGCACTGCGTTTTCACCCCATGGTTATAATGTCCCTGGCTTGTCTGCGGAATCAGGTCGGCAGGGCATTTTGCGAAATCGCCTGCCCACTCCTTGGTTGCGTTGACCTCCTTTGCCAGCGCCGAAGAACTGGATTCCGCCCAGGCAGAGGGCAGCGCCAGGGAAAGCAGCATGATAATTACCTTCATTCTTCTTCCAGGAATCGGTGGAGGACGTAGGCATCTACCAGGCCTCGTTCGGCGTGACGGAAAGCTTGCGGCAAGGTGCCGGCGATATTGAAGCCTAGCTTGCGGTACAGCGCCATCGCAGGCGCGTTGGTGCTGACGACGTAATTGAACTGCATCGCCAGGAAGCCTTCGCGGCGCGCTTGTGCCAGGCTGTGTTCTACCAGCGCACGGCCGATGCCTTGGCCTTGCGCTTGCGCTGCGACCGCGTAGGTCGCGCTGGCGACGTGTGCGCCGTGGTCCGGGTAGTTGGCGCCCATCTTGTACATGCCGACGATCTGGTCGCCCGAGCATGCGACGTAAGACGGGTGGCTGCTGAACCAGTGCAGTTGGAAGGTGGACTTCCCGAATCCGACTCCAAAAGGAAAGGCATCGCCGCTAGCCAGCAGCGGCTTGAAGATCGCCCACATTGCATCCAGGTCGTCTGGTCCGGCGCGGCGGATTTCAATTGTCATGCGTTAGGGTGGGCTTGCGAAAAACGCAACTCTAACACGCCTGGTAGAAGAGGTGGCGGGCCCGCGCGCCTGCATGAACATTAGCGCCGTGCGCAAGCAACAGCATTGCGCGAACGTCGCCCGGCAAAGCGCGTTCGGCCACTTGCGACCAGAACTTGGCGCGGCCAATGCGCGCCATCGTTTTGCACATCGCCCAGAACTCGCGGCAGATGCGGCGGTCAAGATAAGAGAGGGCTGCGCGTTCCAGCCGATTGCTTGCGCTGGCGCTGAGCGGCAGGTGGGCGAGCCAGCGCCACAGGCGCTCTTTCAGGTAGCCGGAACGGAAGTGATAAGGGTCGGCCAGCAGGAACTGCACCGCCGCTTCGACGGCTTCGGCATCTCCGCCGCGCACGCGTTCCAGCATCGCTGCGCCGCCGGGAAAACACAGGCTGTCGTAGCGGGCATAAAAGTCTTCGCAGGCTGACTGCCATTCCGCGCGCTGGGCCGGTGAAGCGTCGCGTTCCTGAACCAGCGCATTAATCCGCGCCAGCAGGCGATTGATTTCCTGGGAATTTTGCTTGATGCGTTCGAGGCTTTTCATACGCCCCTCAGCATATCAGACCGGGCGCAGGGATGCTGTCCGCTTCAGCATGGTCTTGACGATGATTTTATGCAGCGGTGTGACCGGCAGCATGTACAGGCGCCCCAGCCAGTTGTGCACGTGGACGACGGTGGTGACGCTGACCGCATCTTGCGGCGCTCTGCAGACGGACAGCACTACGTCCAGGTGCTTGTCGGAGTCGCCGAGCAGCACTTCATGCGGCGACAGGTAAAGCAGGGAGAAGATGCCAACTCGGTCGCCGACACGATATTCGCTTGCCGGCTTTGCGGTGCTCAGGGCGCCCAGGTGGCCCAGGTTTTTCAGGCCGGCCAGGCCGGCCAGCCAATTGCGCAGGGCCATGAGCCGATTTACCCAGCCAGGCGTTTGTCCCACGACCTGCAGGTACAGCTCCAGTGCGGAGGCATTGGCGTCCAGGGAAGCGATCTGGTGGCAATCATGGAAGTAGGCTCCCGGCAGGCGCAGGCTGGCCTGGCTGCCGGCTGGCGGCACGCTGGGAGTGACGGTGGCGGCCATCATTTGCGCAGCAGCGCCCATAGCGAATATCCGCCTGCCACAGTCCCGACCGGGACGTTGAACAGGGCGATGACGCTGTAGACAACGAGCACCGTGCGGGCGGCGCGGGAGCCATTCAGGAAGGCGGCAGCGGCGATGATTTCCAGCAGGGAGAAGGCAACCAGCACGCCGAGGATGATCGGGCCAATGCTCGTGATTACCTCATACACGACGGGGACACCGTGTATGACCTCCGCTAACGCGCGGAAGAAAACCGCCAGGCAGGCCAGCAGGAAAAGGGAGAGAACGCCAAGAATGATGTGGATGATCGCGGCGATCTTGGAATGGTTATCCAGCATTTGACTGTTATTTATTTTGCAAATGCTGAAGTGTGCAGCGCCGCGCTGTTTTTGACAAGCGCGGCGCCGTAGGCGGGAAGATTACTTCAGGCTTTCGATCAGGTCGATGTACTGCTGCTTGGCATCGTCCTGGCTGGTGCCGGCCAGTGCTGCCCACGCGTCGAACTTGGCGCGGTTGACGAAGTCGGTCATGCCTGGACGCTCGCCGGTGGCATCGCCTGCCGAGCCTTGCTTGAACAGGGCGTAGATCTTCAGCAGGGTCATATTGTCCGGGCGTTCTGGCAGGTTCTTGGAATCGGCCATCGCTTGGTCGAATTGTTCTTGCAGGCTCATGGTGTCTACCTTTGGTTTAGTGGAGTTATGAAGCGCCATCATACAAAAGAAAACTGCCTAAGCCTTAGAGTATAGGCTCCAATTCAGCGCACCTTGCTGACTACCGTCGGCAAGGCCCAGGCGCCGCCTGCCGCCATCAGCCGGCACATGCCGGTGGTGCTTGCCGCGCTGAGCCGGAACTGCCGGCCGTCCCAGGTAAAGGCGCGCGTGGACCAGCAATCTCCAAGGCCGCGGCCCTTGTGGCTTTCACTCAGTTCGCCCTGGCTGGCATCCGAAATGTCGGTTGAAACCAGCACTGGGTTGAAGGGTGGCGCCTGGTTGACCACCCAGTAGCCGCTGCCGGAATTGTAGGCGGCCATCCAGCAGCGAGTGGAGACCAGCATGTGCGATGCGTCCAGGCGCTCCCCTGCCAGATCCGGCTCGGTCTCGCCGCCGGAAGTCAGGTCATCGCAATTTTGGTCCTTGACCGTTGTGCGCAAGGCTTCCAGCAAGGCCATCTTATGCGTCTGCACGAAGCTCTCGTCACCGGGCTGCGCCTTGGCATAGGCTGCCCTGGTGATGATGAGGGGCGCTGCGGCAGCCGGAACGGAAGATTCCTGCGCGCTTCCTTTCCGGACAAGGGCGCCAGGCGTTCCGAGGCGCCCCTGGTATTCGTCCATTTTCAGCAGCACTGCTGCGGCGCCGCTGTCAGATACGCGCCATGTGTCATGCTTGCCGGTGAATTCGACCTTGGCATGGTGCGGCAAAGCGGCCAGCAGGGCACTCACCTGGTTCGGCGCCAAGTCGGCAACCAGGGAATCCTTGCCGATCGGCACCTGGCCGTAGGGCTTTCCATTCACCTTCATCGCAAGGCTGAATTTTGCGGGAAGCTTGGCCAGCACTGGATTCTCGCCATACTCGCCCAGCATCACCTGGGCGCTGACGGATGTTTGCGGGCCGGCCTGGCGCGTCAGCAGGATTGAAATCGCCAAGTCTGCTTCCGACTCAGCGTAGTAGCCTGCGGCACGGCAGGTGCCGGTGTTATCGCAGGCCAGCTCCCAGTCGTTATGGCTGAACTGCAGCCCGTTTGGGTTGAAGGCCTGTGCCGCCGGCGGCAGCAGGAAGGTAGCCAGCATAAGGGAGATTCGCATGTCGTCATTCGTCCTACGCGTGAAGTGATCGGTGCAGCGCACAATAAAAAACGGCGGTTCAAGACGAGCCGTTTTGGCCAGCCTTGAACCGCCGTTCTGGCGGTAAGCCTGAAGAATTACTTCTTCTTGGTTGGGTTCACAGCGGCTTTCAGGGTTGCGCCAGCCGAGAACTTAGGGGTCTTGGATGCAGCGATCTTGATCGCTTCGCCGGTTGCTGGGTTGCGGCCTTTGCGGGCAGCGCGCTTGGCGACGGAGAAGGTGCCGAAACCGGTGATGCCAACGGTGTCGCCCTTTTTCAGACGCTCGGTAACGATCGCGATCAGGGTGTTAATTGCGTCGTTAGCGGCTGCGCCGGACATTTCGGTACGCTTCGCAAATTCTGCAATCAGTTCGCCTTTTTTCATTACTACCTCCTTGGTTAATGGAGCGCGCAGATTAGCACATTAATTGAAAAAAGTGTGTACCGTTTTTTGAAGAAGCCCATATAGTGACTGGCTCGCCACGAAATCAGGGGCGGATTTTGGCGAAAAGCTCGAGTAGTTTAAGCTTTTTCGCCGTACCGCCCTAGGGTGGTGCGTTACTGCGCGGAGCCTTCAACGGCGGTGTTTTTGCCGGCTTGGGCGTTGAAACCGGCGTTCACGCTGGCGTTGGCGGAAACGCTTTTCGGCGATTGCTGCGGTGCGGATTGGCTGCTGGTGCTGCCATTGCTGCTGCTGCGGGTGCCTTTGCTGGCGCTGGCGGAACCGTTCGCCGAGCCGTTTGCGGAGGCGTTGGCTTGACGATTGGCGTTGCGCGATGGTGCAGCAGCCTGGCCATTGGCGGCGCCGTTGCCGCTACCGTTCGCGGAACCGCTGGTGCCGGAACGACCGGCATTGGCGCCGCCGTTGGATGCGCCATCGGCGCTGCCGCTCAAGACGTTAGTGCCACGTGCCAGGCTGCCGCCCAGGCCGGCCGAGCCGCCGCCATTGCCGGAGGCCGAACCGGATTTGCCGCTGTTCGAGGTGCCGCCTGGCGTGTTATTGGCGCTGCCGTTGTTGGACGCATGGTTTGCTGCGCCATTTGCTGCGCCGTCGGCGCTGCCGGTGGCGGAACCCGCATTGCGTGCCACTTGGGCACCCAGCGAATGGGCGCCTGCTGCTCCGCCGGCAAGGCTGCCCGCAAGGCCGTTCGAAGTGCCGTTGGCCGCGCCATTCGAGTTGCCGCTGGCATTGCTGTTTGCAGTGCTGTTGGATGCCTGGCTTGCGGCGCCGGACGCGGTGCCGGATGCTGCGCCATCCAGGGCGCCGGTTGCTGCACCGGCGCGGCGCGTGGCTTTGCCACCCAGGGCAGTTGCACCTGCGGCGCCACCAGCCAGGCCGCCTTCCGCACCGTTAGCGGCGCCGTTGGCGGCACCATTCGCCGCGCCATCCGCGCTGCCGCTGGCGGCGCCTGCACCACGCGTCAATTGCCCGCCAAGCGAAGAAGCGCCATTCGCACCGCCTGCCAGGCTGCCCGCGAGACCGTTCGCCGCGCCGCTGGCGGCGCCATTCGAGGCCGCGTTCGACGCGCCATTCGCTGCGCCATTTGCAGCACCGTCGGCGTTACCACTTGCTGCGCCGGCATTGCGCGACAGGCTGCCGGTCAGGTTGCCGGCGCCGCTGGCCGCGCCACTGACATCCAGGCCGCGCTGGGTGGCGTTGTTTGCTGCCGAATCAGCGGCGGCTGCGCGGGAAGCGGTGGCGGTGACATTACCTGCCGCATTGCCGGCGACATCAGCGCCGGCACGGCTGCCGCGCATGGTGCTGCCGGCGATGTCGCCGCCCATCCCGCCGCGCATGGCGCCCATGCCGCCACCGAAAGCGCCACCGATGCCGCCGCCGATGTTGCCGCCCAATGCGCCGCCGAGTGGGCCTGCCTGGGCGATGGATGCGGCGCTGGCAGCGACGATAAAGGCAGCGCGAATGATGGTTGCGATGTTGGTTTTCATATCAGTTCTCCTTAGTCTGGCTGCGGGAAATCCGCCGCTTACATACAGAGAACGAACCGGAAAACGGATTTCTTCCATCCATCCGAAAAAATTTTTAAAAATTTTTCAGCGGAAGGAGGAAGGGGGAATTCGCAGGTTTTCGCCCACTACGCCACGGCCGGTGCCGTCGCCGGCTGCGGTGGCGTTGGCGGCCAGGGCGGATATTGCCTCGGCGGCCTGCGCCGGGGAGGGGGAGGGCAAGCGTGGCGCCAGCAGTGCTGCCACCAGCGGTGAGGCGAAACTCGTTCCGCGCACAAGCTTATATGGTGGAGTGCCGATGGCGGCTGCCGCCATCTGGCTGCCTGGCGCCGCGAACATCACTTGCGGGCCGCGCGCAGCTTCCGGCAGCGGATGCCGTTTCGGGTCGATGCCGGTCACGCCGACTACGCCTGGGTAACTGGCTGGATATAAAGGAGGTGCCGCCGGACCGTCGTTGCCGACCGCAGCCACCAGCAAGTGGCCACGTGCCACCATCGCCTGCACCACGCGTCCCAGCATCTGGTTGGGCGGGCCGACCAGGCTGATATTAATGACGCCGACCTGTTCTCTCGCCAGCCAGGCCAGCGCCTGCACGATCTGGCTGGCCGAACCGCCGGTCGGCTGGTCGCAATATATATCTGCGGCATAGAGCCTGGCGCCGGGCGCTGCGCCAGTGAAGCGTTCGGATTTGCCGATCATCAGGGCGCCCACCGCCGTGCCGTGGGGAGCGGGGCGCACGGCGCCGTCACAGCCCCAGCGCAGGATACGGGCGTTTTCAAATACCTCGTGGCTGCCATCGATGCCGCTGTCGACCAGTCCGACGCGCACATCGCCGCCCACCCCGCCAGTGGCGCCGGCGCCACTGCTCGTCATGCGCGTGCCGCGGGCCGCCGCAGTTACCCCGCCATGGCGTGCCGGCTGCGCAAGCCCGGCGCCGGCTGGCTTGCCTCCCCGCGCCGCAGCGGGATCGCCATCTGCTGTTTCGGTAGCGTCGCCAGCCCCGGCCCCTGTATACACATGGTTGAAATCGTAGCTGCCATCGGGATCGGCCGCGCGCAGCCTGGCCAGTGCGTCCGCCGTCGCAACGCCATCCGGCACCCGCAAGGTCACCAGCGCTTGCCCGACCTCCGGCATTTCCTGCCGGCTGGCCACCGTCAGCCCGGCCGCCGAGGCCGCAGCAAGGCCGGCTTCCGATGGCGACCACGCGAGAATCTCCCTGCGCACAATCGGGAAGCCGGCAGGATCCGGCTCCAGCTGCGCCGGATGCCGCTGCAGCAATTCGCGCACATTCAGCAGCCGAAGCTGGTCCAGCGATACCTTGCGCGGCAACTCGGTGGTATCCAGCAGTTTTTCGCGCAGGCGGTCGCGCAAGCCATTGTCGCCGAGGCGGGACGGCAGCCCTCCCGGCAATTGGGGCATGCCTGGCAGGCCGATTTGCGCCAGCGCCGGCCCCGCGCTGGCCAGCAAACCAAGGGCCAGCAGCAGGCAGCGGCAGGAACGCAACAGGGAATATGTCGGGCGCAAGGTTGGCATGGTCGGATGATAATATAGGCTACCGGTATCTATTCTGTATTAACGATGGAGAGAGGGAAGAAAATCCCTGTCCCATTCGTTATCTTCATATGATGGACAACGATAGCGCCCTGCACGAAGAAATCGCCACACTGTTGCCGCGACTGCGACGTTTTGCCCGTACCCTGGCCTGGCACCGCGAGGATGCCGACGACCTGGTCCAGCTTTCCGTGGAGCGTGCCATCCTGCACAGCAGCTCTTACCAGCCGGGAACCCGGCTGGATAGTTGGTTGTTCCGCATTATTAAAAATGCCTGGATCGACGAAGTGCGCTCCCGTACCCGCCGCAGTGAGCTGTTTGCGCCGGAAGAGGAGGGCGAGCACGTTGGCGACGATTATGCCGAGGCTCACCAGCAGCGGATGGCGGTGCAAAAAGCCGTCAGCCTGCTGAGTGAGGAGCACCGGCTGGTGGTCGGCCTGGTGCTGGTGGAAGGCCTGCCATATAAAGAGGCAGCCGAGGTGCTGGATATTCCGGTCGGCACCCTGACCAGCCGCCTGGCGCGCGCCCGCACTGCGTTGCAAGAAATGTTATCGGAACAAGCGAGGACCGTATGAAGAGTTTTTCCGACGAAATCCTGATGGCTTACGCCGACGGCGAGCTGGATGAAGTCACCCGCCGCGCAGTCGAAGAAGCCATGCGCAAGGATGCCGCGCTGGCGCGCCGCGTAGCCCAGCACAAGGCCATGCGCAATGACGTCTTTGCCGCCTTTGCCCCAGTTGCGGAGGAGGCGGTGCCGCCAAGGCTGGCGCAGCCGCTGCGCCAGGCCACGGTGGTCAGCCTGGATTCCGTGCGCGCCCGGCGCGAAGCAGAACAGCAGGCCGCCCGCAAGGCAAGCCGCGGCCGGCGCTGGTCATGGCCGGAATGGGGCGCGCTGGCCGCCATGCTGATGGTGGGGGTAATGGCTGGTCATTACGGCACCGGCATGCTGCCGGTCGACCGTGGCGAAACGGTGGCCAGCCGCGATGGCGTGCTGGTGGCGCAAGGCCGCCTGGCAACGGCGCTGGACCAGCAGCTGGCTGGGAGCGGCGGCCCGGTGCGCATCGGCACCAGCTTCCTGGCACAGGACAACAGCTACTGCCGCAGCTTCACTACTGCGCAGGATATGTCTGGCCTGGCCTGCAAACAGGGTGGCGCATGGAAGGTGCAGCTGGCGGTGCAAAGCCAGGGCAAGCCACAACAGGGGGAGTACCGGCAGGCAGCGGCGGACATGCCGACGCAGGTGTTGGATGCGATTGACCAGCGCATTGCCGGCCAACCGCTGGATGCGAAAGCGGAGCAGGAGGCCGTGCAGCGCAAGTGGATGCGCTAAGCCTCCGGCCGGGGGCGGATTAAACGCCCAGCAGTTCCACGTCGAAGATCAGGGTGGCGTTCGGCGGGATCACGCCACCGGCGCCGCGCGAGCCATAGCCCAGTTCAGCAGGGATGATCAGCTGGCGGGTGCCGCCTACTTTCATGCCTTGCACGCCTTCGTCCCAGCCACGGATGACCATGCCGGCGCCCAGGGCGAACTCAAACGGGTCGTTGCGGTCCTTGGAGGAATCGAATTTCGGGCCTTTGCTGCCGTCGTCGTTGCGCAGCCAGCCGGTGTAGTGGACGGTGACGTTCTGGCCAGCCTTGGCTTCAGCGCCATCGCCTACCTTGATGTCGTCGTATTGCAGGCCGGATGCGTTAGTGATGATAGTCATTTGGATTCCTTAGAAATGTGGGGCTTAGGCCGCGATTGTAGTGCATCCGCGGCCGATACCCATTAAATGTTGTCGGCAATAACTTAATACAAGGCGTTTGACCGTAAAATACTGGTTGGCTTAACCAATAAGCGAGTTTTCATGTTCCGCAGTATCCGTAGCGCAGCAGTTTTATTAGCTTTGCTGGCAGGCGTGCAGCCAGCCCAGGCAAACGTCGTCGTCGTGCTCAATTCGCGCGATGCCACGGTCCAGTTGCTGGACCAGGAAAGCTACAAGAGCCTGCAGACCTTCCCGGTGGGTAAAGAACCCCACCACCTGATGGCCACTCCCGACAACAAGTCGCTGATCGTAGCCAGCGCCGTGGGCAATGAGCTGGTATTCCTCGATCCCGTCACCGGCCAGGTGCAGCGCCACGTCAAGGATATCCTCGACCCGTACCAGATCGGCTTTTCGCCCGACCAGAAATGGTTCGTCGCGACTTCGCTGCGCCTGCACCGGCTGGATATCTATTCCTATAACGGCAAGGACCTCACCCTGGCCAAGCGCATTCCGCTGCCAAAACTGCCAAGCCACGTGGCTTTCGATGCCAAGAGCACTACCGTCTTCGTCACCCAGCAGGGCAGCGACCAGGTCAGCGCGATCGACCTGAAGACGCAGAATGTGCTGTGGACTATCCCGGTCGGCAAGCTGCCGGCGGGGATTGCCATGACGCCGGATGACAAATACCTGCTGGTGGGGATCATGGGCAGCGACTATGTCGAAGTGATCGACTGGCGCACGCGCCAGACCGTCAAGCGCATCAAGGCCGGCGCCGGCACCCACAACTTCCGCGCGCTGGGCGATGGCCGCTACACCTATGTGTCGAACCGGGTGTCCAACACCATCAACATCATTGACCAGAAGACGCTGGAAAACGTTGGCACCATCGACGTGCCGGGCGGGCCGGATTGCATGGAAATCACCTCCGACCGCAAATACATGTGGGCCACGCTGCGCTGGATTAAAAAAGTGGCAGTGATCGACCTGCAGCAGAAAAAGGTCGTCAAGATGATCCCGGTCGGCCGCTCGCCGCACGGTGTCTTCTTCGCCAACTCTTCGGCACGCATGTAATGAACGCCGCAGCGCCCGCCCGCATCGCGCCGCTCGCCGCCCGCGTGCTGGCGCTGGCTGCGCTCCTGCCGCTGGCCGCCAGTGCGCCGGCCGCCCCGTCTGCCGGGCAGCAATGCCATGGCACGATCTACCTGACCTTCGACACCGGCAGCCAGTCGCAGGCCGAGCTGATCGCCTCCGTACTGGCGCGGCAAAACGTCAAGGCCACCTTCTTCCTGGCGAACGAAAAGACCGTCAAAGGCGATTACAGCCTCGATCCATCCTGGCAAGCCTACTGGCGTGCACGTGTGGCCGAGGGGCACGCCTTCGGCACCCACACCTTCGACCATACGTATTACGTGCGCGATGCCGCCAACGGAAAAATCACGGTCAAGCCGCAATTCGGCCCTCACGCCGGCAAGCAGCAGGACTGGACTTCGCAGCAGTATTGCGAAGAACTGCGCCGCGTCGACCAGCGCTTCCACGAGCTGACCGGCAAGAGCCTGGACCCGTTCTGGCGCGCCCCTGGCGGCAAGACCAGCCCGCGCACGCTGGCGGCAGGCAAGGCTTGCGGCTACCGGCACGCAGCCTGGGCCACGCCGGCCGGCTTCTCCGGCGACGAATTGCCGGTCGAACGCGCCTCCAACGCGCAATTGCTGAAGCGCGCGCTGGACGGCCTGCGCGACGGCGACATCTTCATGGCCCACATGGGCATCTGGTCGCGCAAAGACCCCTGGGCGCCGGCCAACCTGGAACCCCTGATTGAAGGCCTCAAGCAGAAAGGCTTCTGCTTCGCCACCTTGAGAGAACACCCGGATTACCGCAAATGATTCAATTCTTCCTGGACCTGCTGGGCCAAGCCCAGGGCTGGCTGTTTGAAAACGCCATCCAGCCGCTGATCTATTACACCGGCATGGGCGATATCACCGAAGAAGCCTTCGAAGGCACCGAATGGCTGCTGATCGGCCTGGCCGAACTGCTGCTGATCTTCCTGGTGCTGCGTCCATTGGAAGCCGCCATCCCGGTGCACCCGTTCACCGACAAGCGCGCCCGCTGGAATGATTTCACCTATACCGTGATCCAGCGCCTTGGCCTGATCCCGCTGGCGCTGTTCTTCACGCTTGACCCGGTGATGGATGCCGTTGCCGGCGCGCTGCACATGGAAGGCGTGCAGCCCTTCAACCTGGAAAACCTGGTCACCAATATGCACCCGCTGGCCAGCTTCGCCATCTACCTGCTGGTGCTGGACTTTGCCGATTACTGGTTCCACCGCGCCCAGCACAAGTTCAACTGGTGGTGGGGCCTGCACAGCCTGCACCACAGCCAGCAGAACATGAACCTGTGGAGCGACGACCGCAACCACCTGCTGGACGACCTGCTGCGCGACATCGTGATGGCAGTGCTGGCGCTGGCCATCGGCGTGCCGCCAAGCCAGTACGTGCTCCTCGTATCGCTGTCCCGTATCGTGCAAAGCTTGCAACACGCCAATGTTCGTATACACTTCGGCCGCATTGGCGAACGGCTGCTGGTGTCGCCGCGCTACCATCGCATGCACCATGCCATTGGCATCGGCCATGAATCGAAAGGGCAGGGCACGCTGGGCGGTTGCAATTTCGCTGTGCTGTTCCCGATTTGGGACATTATTTTCCGCACCGCTAACTTCACGCCGCGCTTCGAAGCGACCGGCGTGCGCGACCAGTTGGCGGGCCGCGACTACGGCCGCGGCTTCTGGGCCCAGCAATGGCTTGGCCTGAAGCGGATGTTTGAATATATGAGAAAGAAACCGAGTTAATTAATGCGCGCTGTTATCCACGCTTACGGCAGGGCCCTGCTGTCCCAGTTCCACGGCAAGATCTTATTGCTGAGTATTGTTCCTTTCATTTTGTCAGTCGCTCTGTGGGCGCTGCTGCTGTGGCTTGGCCTGCAGCCGTTCCTCGACTGGCTGCACGGCTACTTCGTCGAATTCGAGGTCTACCGCGTCACCAGCGACTGGCTGCAGTCGATCGGCCTGGGCGGCTTGCGTTCGATCGTGGTGCCGCTGTTTGCGCTGCTCCTGCTGCTGCCGCTGATGATCGTGACCGCCATGATCTTCATCGGCGTAGCGGCCATGCCATTCATCGTGCGCCACGTTGGCGGCCGCCATTTCCCTCAGCTGGAAAAGAAGCAGGGCGGCTCCATCCTCGGCGGCGTAGTCAAGGCGCTGGGCGCCTTCGGCATTTTCGTGCTGGCCTGGCTGTGCATCGTGCCCTTGTATATCTTTCCGCCGCTGGCCGGCCTGGCCACCGTGCTGCTGTGGGGCTGGCTCACCAGCCGCGTGATGAGCTATGACGCGCTGGCCGATTATGCCAGCGCGGAAGAATTGTCGAAGCTGCAGCGCGAACACCGCTGGCAGCTGATGTCGATCGGCGTAGTATCCGGCCTGGCCGGCTCGCTGCCGGCGCTGGTGTGGGTGGGCGGCGCCGCTGCGGCGATCGCTTTCTTCCCGATCATGCTGGCAGCATCGATCTGGGTGTATGTGGTGATTTTCATCTTCACCGGCCTGTGGTTTGAGTATTATTGTCTGCAAGCGCTGGCGCAGTTGCGCCATGCTCCTTTCGAGGAAAGCCTATGCGAATCGGACTGATCATCATTGGCGACGAAATCCTTTCCGGCAAGCGCACCGACCAGCACTTCCCTAAAGTGGTGCAGCTGCTGGCGGCGCGTGGCCTGCAACTGTCATGGGCGGAATTCCTCGGTGACGACCGCGAGCACATCACAGCCACGCTGAAGCGCACCTTTGCCAGCGGCGATATCGTGTTCTCCTGCGGCGGCATTGGCGCTACGCCGGACGACCATACGCGGCAGGCTGCTGCTGCCGCGCTGGGCTTGCCGCTGGTGCTGCACGAAGGTGCGAAGGAAAGCATCCAGCAGCGCGTGCGCCAGGTGGCCGAAGAAAAAGGCGAAGTGGCCGACCTGACGTCGGCGGAAAACTTGCAGCGCTTGCAAATGGCTGAATTCCCGCAAGGCGCTGCGCTTATTCCAAATCCTTATAACAACGTCGCCGGATTTGCGCATGGCACGCATTACTTCGTGCCCGGCTTCCCGGTGATGGCGTGGCCGATGATCGAATGGGTGCTCGACACGCACTACGCCGACCTGTTCAATCGTGAGGCCCGCGCTGAGCGATCAGTGTTAGTGTACGAGGCAGCGGAAGCTGCGCTTACTCCGCTGATGCTGGCCCTGGAAGCAGCGTGGCCGCGCATCAAGGTCTTCAGCCTGCCAAGTGTGGGCGATGCGAAGACCAGGCGCCACATCGAGCTTGGCGTGAAAGGCGATCCGCCCCAATGCGAGGCAGCATTTGCCCAAATGTGCCGTGAGCTCGATGCCTTGAATGTGGAGTACGTGAAGCCCTGAATCCACAGTGTGAAAAGGGTGTTAACTGCTCTTGCAACGGCGCTCACAATCCTGTGTAGCGCCGTTGTTTTTTTGCGAAACTGATACGCGAAGTTTAAATATTTTGCGACTTGCCCCGTGCAGTCCACGCCGATGTGGTGCAATGGTAATCAAGCAGAAATACTCTGCGTGTACTGTCCGGTTTGAACACTATGTTAAGCAATCGTCGTTTTCGCCGGCCCCGGGTTGTCGTACGAGCGGTGCGCAAAATGCGTGCTGGCGCGGCAGCGGTTGGATATGGCGGCAGCAGGCGGCGTTTGCGCTCGGTACCTATGCCTTCCCAACAAGATCACGAATCAAGCTCCTTCGAACCACGCGAACCAGCCGAGCCAGCACCACCACCTCCATCGGAACCGAAGAAAGGTTCACGTACGCGCAATGCGCTCATTGTGCTGATCCTGGTGCTGCTGACAGTGGCCTGTTTCTGGGGCTATCACGAGACCCGCACTTCGACCATGCAGGCGAAGGTGTTCACCGACCTGGTCGGCAAGCTGACCTACAAGGTGGAGCCGGGGCCGAGCAAGTCGATCCGCTTCCCGCATGACAGCCCGTACGACGAGCGCCTTGGCTACGCCAACCTGCCAGACTACCTGGACAAGCTGAAAGCGCGCGATTACGAAGTGACCGCGCAGGCCCGCTTCTCGCCGAAGATGGTGGAGCTGACCGATATGGGCGTGTTCCCGACCTATCGCGAAAAGACCCGCACCGGCCTGTCGATCTTCGACTGCCGCGAGCAGCCGCTGTTTACGGCCAGCTATCCGGAGCGTATTTACGGCAGCTTCGAGCAGGCGCCAAACGCCTTGGTGCAAAGCCTGCTGTTCATCGAAAACCGCGAACTGCTGGACAACAAATTCCCGAAACGTAATCCGGCCGTCGAATGGGACCGCCTGTCCAAGGCCATCCTGGAAAAATCGATGAGCGCCGTGGGGGCAGCCGGCCACCGTGCGGCGGGCGGCTCTACTCTGGCGACCCAGATCGAAAAATACCGCCATTCGCCCGAAGGCCGTACCGGCTCGATGAAGGACAAGCTGCAGCAGATGATTTCAGCCTCGCTGCGCGCGTACCAGCAGGGCGAAGACACCACCAAGGTGCGGCGCCAGATCGTGGTCGATTACCTCAACACCGTGCCGCTGTCGGCCAAGCCGGGCTACGGCGAGGTGAACGGCGTGGGCGACGGCATGTGGGTCTGGTACGGCCGCGAGTTCGACGAAGTGTCGGGCCTGTTGGGCGGCAAGATGGACCAGCCGGGCAGTCCGCTGGCCTTCAAGGAAGCGCTGTCGCTGCTGATCGCGCAGCGCCGTCCGAGCTACTACCTGGGCGAAGGCGATGAAGACCTGGAAGTGCTGGCCAACAGCCACCTGCGCCTGCTGGCCTCGGCCGGCATCATCACGCCGCAGCTGCGCGACGCCGCGCTGAAGGAAAAGCTGCACCCGGCCAAGGGCAGTGGCGTGCAGGCCGCGCCGCCAATGACCTACGTCACCAAGAAAGCGTCGAATGCCGTGCGCGTGCACCTGGCCAACCTGCTGGGCGACAACCGCATGTACAACCTGGACCGCCTCGACCTGTCGGTCAACACCACGCTCGATGCCGAGACCCAGAAAACCGTGACCGCCATGCTGCGCCAGCTGCGCGAACCGGAAACCGCCGTGCAGGCTGGCCTGACGGGCAAGGGCATGCTGGGCAACGGCGACCCGGCCAACGTGGTGTACAGCTTCACGCTGCTCGAGCGCGGCGAGCACGCCAACTACCTGCGCGTGCAGACCGACAACTACGACCAGCCGCTGGACATCAACGAAGGCGCCAAGCTGGACCTGGGCTCGACCGCCAAGCTGCGCACGCTGGTGACCTATATGGACATCGTCGACCAGCTGCACAAGAAGTATGGCCAGATGGACGTGGCGGAACTGAAGAAGGTCAGCGTCGACCAGCGCGACCGCCTGACCACCTGGGGCATCGAATACCTGACCATGACACCGAAGGACAAGCGCGACCTGCCAGCCATGCTGCAGGCGGCGCTGGAGCGCAAGTATTCGGCCAATCCGGGCGAGGGCTTCTTCACCGGCGGCGGCTTGCATTACTTCGGCAACTTCAGCAAGGACGACGACTTCAAGATCATGACGGTGCGAGAAGCGCTGCGCCGCTCCACCAACCTGGTGTTCGTGCGCCTGATGCGCGACGTGGTCAAGTACTACTCCTTCCAGATGCCGGGTTCCTCGCAGACGCTGCTGACCGACTCCGACGACCCGCGCCGTGCGGCTTACCTGGCGCGCTTCGCGGACAAGGAAGGCAAGGAGTTCCTGTACCGCTTCTACGCCAAGTACAAAGGCAAGAAGACTTCGGCGCTGGACGCCATCCTGCTCGATACGATCCGCCCGACGCCGGTGCGCCTGGCGAATATCCACCGCACCATCTATCCAAACGCGACGCTGGCGGAGTTCGACAAGTTCGTGAACGACAACCTGAAGGTGCAGAACGACGTGCCGGAGGACCGCCTGGCCAAGATGTACGACCAGTACGCGATGGACAAATGGAGCCTTGCCGACCGCGGCTACCTGGCTGCCGTGCACCCGCTCGAACTGTGGCTGGTGGCTTACCTGCACCAGAACGAAGGGGCTTCGCTGTCGGACGTCGTTGCCGCCAGCGAGAAGGAACGCCAGGAGGTCTACCAGTGGCTGTTCAAGACCCATCACAAGTACGCGCAGGACAAGCGCATTGCCGGCTTGCTGGAGATGGAGGCCTTCATGGGCATCCACCGCCAGTGGAAGAAGATGGGCTACCCGTTTGATTCGCTGGTGCCTTCCTACGCGACGACGCTGGGCGCATCGGCCGACCGTCCGGCTGCGCTGGCGGAGATGATGGGGATTATCATCAACGGCGGCGTGCGCAAGACCACGCAGCGCATCGAGTCGCTGCATTTTGCGGACGGCACGCCTTATGAAACCACGGTGGCGCGCACCAAGTCGTCCACCAACGAGCAGGTGCTGACGCCTGAAGTGGCGCGTGCGGTGGCCGATGCGATCCGTGAAGTCGTGTCGGATGGCACGGCGCGGCGCGTCAAGTCGGCCTTTGTTGGCTCGGACGGGCAGATTATTCCTGTGGGCGGCAAGACCGGTACCGGCGACCAGCGCTTTGACGTGTATGCAGCGGGCGGGCGCCTGATCGAGTCGCGCTATGTGAACCGCTCGGCGACCTTCGTGTTCAATATCGGGGAGCGCTTCTTTGGCTCGATGACGGCGTACGTGCATGGGCCAGAGTCGAAGAATTATGACTTTACCTCGGCGCTGCCAGTGCAGCTGCTGACGGTGCTGGCCCCTTCGCTGATGCCGCTGATCGAGCCGAATGCGCAGAAGGCGGCGCCGGTGGTGACGGCGGTGGCCAACGGGACGCCGGGGGCTGTGCAGCCGGTTGCTACGGCTGCTTTGGCAGCCGCTACTGCGGCTGCTGTTCCCGCAGCGCCCTTGCGCGCTTGCGGCGCCCGCTAAAACCGGTAAACCGGTGTCTGACCCGCAGGGTCAGACACCAAGCGGTTGTGAGCTGTTGATCTTCCTCGAATGTCACAATCCCTAAATCCTGCCCGCAGCCGCCGCACGGGAGGTGTCTGACCCTATGGGTCAGACACCGTCTTACCGGTTTAAAATGCGCGCATGAAGCTCATCACCAAATTCACCAATGTCAACCTGCGCGACCTGCTGGTCTCGTTTGCCCCCACCATCCTGCTGATCGCCGGCGCCTGCGCGCTGGCCTACTGGATCATCGACCCCACCCCGCCCCGGGTAGTGAAACTCTCCACCGGCCAGGAAAACAGCGCCTACGAAAACATCGGCAAGCGCTACGCCCAAGCGATGGCCAAGCACGGCATCAAGGTCGTCCTGCAGCAAAGCCAGGGCTCGCAGGAAAACCTGCAGCGCCTGAACAAGGGCGAAACCGACATCGCCTTCGTGCAAAGCGGCTCCACCAACGAAGCCGAAGCCGAGCGCACCGGCCTGGTATCGCTGGGCAGCCTGTTTACCGAGCCGCTATGGCTCTTCATGCGCGAAAAGAAAGCCGTCACCAGCCTGACCCACCTCAAAGGCATGAAGGTCAACCTCGGCCCCGAAGGCAGCGGCGTGCCGCGCCTGTTCCGCCAGGTATTGCAGATCAATGGCCTGCATGCCGGCGACATCAAGGCCAGCGACCTGGAAAACACCCCTGCCACCGTGGAACTGCTGGAAGGCCGCATCGACGCGCTGGTATTCGCTGCCGCGCCGGACGACCCGCTGATCCAGATGCTGCTGATGACGCCCGGGATCAAGCTGTTCAACTTCACCCAGGCTGAAGCCTATGCGCGTCGCCTGCCATACCTGACCCACGTCACACTGCCGCGCGGGATCGTCGACCTGGGCCGCGACCTGCCGGCCCGCGACTACCACCTGATCGCACCAACAGCCACCCTGGTGGCGCGCGAAGACCTGCATCCGGCCTTGATCGACCTGTTCGTGCAAGCCGCCAGCAGCATCCACAGCGGGGCAGGCTGGTTCCAGCAGCAGGGCCAGTTCCCGTCGCCGCGCTACACCGAGATTCCGGTCGCACGCGAAGCGGCCAAGTTCTACAAGGACGGCCCGCCATTCCTGCAGCGCTACATGGCCTTCTGGCTGGCCAACCTGTTCGACCGCTTGTGGGTGGTAGTGCTGGCCGCCGGCGCCCTGATCCTGCCGCTGTCTAAAGTCGTGCCGCCGCTGTATGTGTGGCGCATCCGCTCGCGGGTCTACCGCTGGTATGGCCAACTGCGCTCGGTGGAGCAGGGCGTTGACGAAGGCAAGCCGCGCGAAGAACTGCTGCACCGCCTGGACCAGATCGAAGAAAGGGTTAACCGGCTGACCGTGCCGCTATCGTTTGCTGATGAGTTCTATGGTCTGCGCAACCATATTGAGTTCGTGCGCCAGAAGCTACGTACAAACACGTAAAACAAGATGAAAGTGTTGTATCCGGGAGAACCTTAATTGACAGTTGCTTACTGTTACCTCAAATATAAGCCGGGGAGTGAAACTGGTTTAACTACAAGGGGTAGCTATGGCACCAAAAAAACAGGTTCTCGCAATCGCAGTTGCATCACTTTTCACCAATGCCGCATGGGCGCAGGAAGCGCCTGCCGGCGATACCGCTACAGTGGTGGTGACCGGTACCCGGGTCTCCAACCGCACGGTGCTCGACACCACCGCACCGGTGGACGTCATCAGCGCAGATACGATCAAGAACGCAGGCGTTCCTGAAGTGACGCAAGCGCTGTCCGTGGCGCTGCCATCATTGAATTTCCCGCGCCCAGGCCTGGCCGACGGCACGGATACCATCCGTCCTGCCACCCTGCGCGGCCTGGCGCCTGACCAGACCCTGGTGCTGGTCAACTCAAAGCGCCGTCATACGTCTTCGCTGGTGAACCTGAACGGCACCATCGGCCGTGGTTCGGCAGCGGTGGACATGAACACCATCCCGGCCGGCATCGTGAAGACGATTGAAGTGCTGCGCGACGGTGCTTCCGCACAATATGGTTCCGATGCGATAGCCGGCGTCATCAACGTGCGCCTGCGTACCGACCGCACCGGTGGCGAGGCCAGTGTGAGCTACGGTCGCCGCGATACCGAGTACAACTTCAATCCTGGCACGCCGCCGGCTGGCGCCACCTGGGGCGTGCAGGATTCGCGCGAGCGCAAGGACGGCAATACGCTGAACCTGAGCCTGTGGAAGGGCATGGAGCTTGGCGATAACGGCTTCCTGACCATTGCGTTGGAGCGCAAGCGCCAGGACCACACCGAGCGTTCCGGCTGGGACGTGCGCCAGCAATATGTCACGGTGAACGGCGCCTTTGATCCACGCGAGGCAAACTTCAACCGCTTCAACGCCTGGTATGGCGAACCTGAGCTGAAGCAGAACACCTTCTTTGCCAATGCAGGTTATACCCTGGGCGGCGGCGTCAAGCTGTATGGCTGGACCAGCTACCAGGACCGCGACGCTCGCTCGGCCGGTTTCTTCCGCCGCGCCCAGCAGGATAACAATACGATCGAGATCTATCCGAATGGCTTCCTGCCGATCATCGCGCCAGCAGTGTCTGACTTCAGCGCGGCCTTTGGCGCCACCTGGACCGCTGGCGAATGGGAGATGGATGCCTCCGCAAGTTACGGCGACAACCGGATGGACTTCACCATCGAGAATACGCTGAACCGTTCCCTGGGCCCGGCATCCAAAACGGTATTCGATGCAGGTGGATTCAAGTACGACCAGCTCACGCTCAACCTCTCGGCCGTGCGCCAATACGAGGTAGGCCTGTCGTCGCCGCTCAACGTGGCAGTCGGCGCGGAAGCGCGTCGCGAAGGTTACTCTCTGCACGCCGGCGAGCCTGACTCCTGGCGTAACGGTGGCGTGATGCTGCCGCCGCTGGCGTCGGCGCCGCAGACCCCTCGGCCAACGCCCTCCGGTTCGCAGGTGTTCCCTGGCTTCCGTCCGAGCGATGAATCGGATTCCAGCCGCAAGGCCTACTCGGCCTATGCCGACGTCGAAGCAAACGTGACACAGAACCTGCTCGCATCGGCTGCGGTGCGCGGCGAACATTACACGGACTTTGGCAACAACTGGTCGGGCAAGCTCGCCGCCCGCTACAACTTCTCGCCATCGTTTGCATTGCGCGGTTCGGCGCAGAACGGCTTCCGGGCTCCGTCGCCGCAGCAGCAGTTCTTTACCGCCACGGCGACCAATCTTGTCAGTGGCAAGCTGTCCGACATCACCACCTTCAGGCCGAGCGATCCGGCTGCCGTCGCGTTGGGCGCCAAGCCGCTCGATGCCGAGAAGTCGACCAACTTCTCGCTCGGCGCTGTCGGCAAGATGGGCAAGGCCAGCCTGACGGTGGATGCGTTCCAGATCAAGATTCGCGACCGTATCGTGCTGTCGGAGAACCTGCTGCAGGAAAATGTGGGTAATTACCTGGCCTCGCAAGGTTTCATAGGCATTGCCGGCGCACGTTTCTTCATCAATGGTGTGAACACCACGACACGCGGCGTGGACGTGGTGGCAAACTATCCGTGGAATGCTGGCAATGTAGGCAAGTTTGATTTCACGCTGGCGGGCAATTACACCAAGACTGAAGTGACCAAGGTGCCTCAGACGGCGCAATTGTCCGCGCTGAATCCTGCACCGGTACTGTTTGACCGCGTCAATGTGCTGACCTTCGAGCATGGCACGCCGCAGACCAAGTTCACGGCGAGCCTGAACCATACGCTGGGCAACTGGAGTGGAACTTTCCGCGCCACGCGCTATGGCAAGGTGCTGCAGCCGGATCCGAATCCGGCACGCGACCACTGGATGACACCGAAGACTCTGGTGGACGTGGAAGGGCGCTACAAGATCACGCAGCGCCTGACTGCAGCGGTGGGGGCGGAGAACCTGTTCGACCAGTATCCGGACCCGTATCCGGCTTTGTTGAACAGCACCGGCAACGCGCCATACTCCAACTACTCGCCGTTCGGCCGTTCCGGGCGCTTCGTGTATGCGCGTTTGAACTACACGCTTTAACCTGTCTTAACCTAGCTTTACAGTTGCGCAGCTTTCTTACAAGAGCGCAATACAGCGATACAAAAAGCCGGGATCTGGATAACAGGCTGTTACATCGGCCTGAGACGATGGGCATCGACGATATTCACCTATCCCGATGCCCATTCTTTCTCTTCGCCACGCGCTGACCCTGGCCGCCATCTTCCTCTTTTGCCTGAGCTACTGGATCCACCGGTATTTCGGACAGGTCGACATCCACCAGATCTCCTACCACCTGAACTTCGGCGTCGATCTCGCCAGGACTTCCGACCCGGTATTCACCAAGCGCTTCGTGCGCTGGTGCGTCATCGCGCCGCTGTTGTTCTTTGCCTTGCTTGCCTGGGCAGAGCGCCACCTGGCGCCGCGGTTGCGGCGGGTGCTGCCGCCAATCCTGCTCGCGGCTGCCGTCGCCTTCTGGCTGTGGGACGTATCGGCGTTCAAGTACCTGGAGGCCAGCTTCGGCCCGGACTATTTCGGCGCGAACTACGTGCCGCCTGCTTCGGTTGCGCTGCACGAACGGCAAGCGAAAAACCTGGTGCTGATTTACGTGGAAAGCCTGGAGAACGGCTATTCAGACCGCAACGCATTCGGACGCGACTTGCTCGAGCCGCTGACCGCACTACACGGCACCAGCTTTCCGGACTACGAGCAGGCGCCTGGCACCAGCTGGACCATCGCCGCGATGGTTGCCACCCAATGCGCGGTACCATTGGAGCGGGTATCGATCTTCGACGGAAATACGCAGGGCCAGATGATGGAGTCCTTCCTCGGCAGGGCTGTGTGCCTGAGCGACCTGCTGGCCCAGCGCGGCTATCGCAACGTGTTCATGGGCGGGGCTTCTTCCAGCTTTGCGGGCAAGGATAAATTCCTGCGCCAGCACCACTATCACGAGATCTACGGCAAAGAAGAATGGTTGCAACGCGGCGCCAGCGAAAGCGCCATGAACGGCTGGGGGTTATACGATGCAGACCTGTTCCGTGAAGCGAAGGCACGCCTGCGCGAACTGGCCGCTTCGAAACAGAAGTTCAACCTGTCGCTGCTGACGGTCGACACCCACGAACCGGCCGGCATGTTGTCGGCGCAGTGCGCGCAGCAGGGGTATGCGGAGAAGTTCGATGGCATCGTGTCCTGCACCGCTGCTGCGGTGGCGGACTTCGTTCGCTTTGCCGAGCGCAACGGCTACCTGGAGAACACCAATGTGGTGATTGTCGGCGATCACCTGTCGCGCAAGAATCCTTTAACGCCGCAATTGGCGAAGATGCCGCGGCGGACCATCTTCAACGCCTTCCTGGCGCACGACGCCCCGGCGCCCAACCGCGCGCAACTGCTGCACTTCGACCTGCTGCCGACCATCATGGAATTCATCGGCTATCAAGTGCCGGGTGGCCGCCTGGGCCTTGGCTACAGCGGTTTCAATGCCCACCGCCGCTTGCCGCCGCCGGAGCGGCTGGCGGCAATGGAGCGCGATTTGCTCAATCAATCAAGCGAGTATCTGGCCTTGTGGGGGCAGCCGGAATGAATCAGGCGCCCATCCAGGGCAGGCCGGCCTTGCACCAGCCACCCACCGTCTTGCGGTGGCCCTCGGCGTCCTTGTCGCCTTCAAATCCCTCCAGGATGTCGTAACACTGGGTGTAGCCAGCCTCGGTGGCCGCCTTGGCCGCGTGGCGCGAACGGACGCCCGAGCGGCACAGGAAGACGATGACCGTATCCTTGTTTGGCACCGCTGCCGCCAGTTGACCCAGGAAGTCCGGGTTCGGCGTCCCGCCCGGATACACATTCCACTGCGCCGCATGGTGCTGCTCGGCCGGGATGGACACCCGTCCCACCCAATCCCGCTCGGCATTGGTCCGCACATCCACCAAACGCACATGCGGGTCGCATTTGAGCAGCTCATATGCCTCATGTGGGGTCACCGCACCGGCATAGGGCAGGGAAGTGTCGCGTTTGCGTGCACGGTCGAGGATTTCGGAATTGGAACTCATGGTTTTTCCTTTATGATGACTGCACCACAAAGATGCATTTGCTTCAATTGGTGCGAATATGCACCAAAGTGGTGCGAGAATTGGCAGATGCACCCGCATGGTGCGGGATTTGCGTGTCGGTGGCGTGGATTTGGCTGGCATGATATCTGCTTAATGTACCACCAGCGTTCGCCGCACCCAAGTGGTCGCGGCAGTTTTTTCACTTAGGAGATATGTAATGGCACTGACCGCCGCAGACGTTCTGAAGATGGT
>Ga0209050_1001518_pt1 | contig 24484 bp, 19 predicted proteins | sample Araplavi_mTSA_r2_FD_184276 | JGI IMG/M metagenome (GOLD analysis project Ga0209050, IMG submission 184276) | Arabidopsis root microbial communities from North Carolina, USA - plate scrape MF_Cvi_mTSA_r2 (SPAdes) (version 2) | ecosystem: Host-associated > Plants > Roots > Endosphere | place: USA... | reverse complement strand
AAGAGACATATAAAAAGAAGGTTGGACAAGCCATGGAGTTTCAATTCGGCGACTGGTTGGTCAGTCCAGAAGCCAATATCGTCAGCAATGGGGATGCGAAGACGCAACTTGAGCCGCGCGTGATGGCGGTGTTGCGTTATCTTTGCCGCCACCCGGGGGCGGTAATTCCAGCGGAAGAGATCCTGCAGGCGTGTTGGGGAAGCAGCGAACTGGGCGACAACCCGGTTCATAAAGCAATCACCCAACTGCGCCGCGCCTTCGGCGATTCGAGCACCGAACCGCGTTATATCGAGACCATCCGCAAGCGCGGCTACCGTGCGATTGCCCCGGTCGTGACCCTGGCTGCGCCACCCGCGACGACTTGGGAAGGCGGCTCCCCCTTCCGCGGCCTGGAAGCATTCCAGGAAAACCACGCCGCCATTTTCTTTGGCCGCGTGCAAGCTACCGCCCAATTGCGTGAGCTGGTCCTGACCCAGGCGGCCCATGGTTGCCCTATGGCATTAATTCTCGGACCTTCCGGGTCCGGGAAGACTTCGCTGGTCCGTGCTGGCCTGTTGCCTCAATTAATGGCAGGCGCGATTCGCTCGGATGAGCCAATCGGCCTGTCCAGCACCGTCTACCTTGATTGCGCCGACCTCGGCAGCGGCACCCTGTTCCAGGCTTTGGCCGGGGCCCTGATCGACGCAGAAATCAACGGCGAACCTCTGTTCCCCGGTGCCAGCGCCGACAGCCTCGGCCAACGCCTCGCGTCAGATCCCGCTGCCGTAGCGGCCGAACTGCGCGAACGCGGCTGCCCGCGGGCTTCCGTCGGCGTGTTCGTCGACCGGCTCGAAGCTGTATTCCGTGCTCAGCCTAGCGAGGCCGACCACTTTTTGGACGTTATTGAAGCATTGGCAAAATCGAATTGCCTGCTGATGCTGATGGCTTGTCGCAATGACTTTTATCCGGAGGTGATGGCGCAGCCTGTCTTGCTTTCCCTGAAATCCCGCGGCGGCCACTTTGACGTTTTGCCGCCCGACGGAGCCGACATTGCGCAGATTGTTCGTCAGCCAGCCATAGCCGCGAATCTAACATTTGAGGTGGACGAATCAACTAGCGCCAGGCTCGACGATGTCCTTTGCGACGCAGCCCGTGGCAACTCGGACATGCTGCCACTTCTTCAATACACGTTGAATGAACTCTACCGGCAGCGCGACGAAACTGGAACGTTGAAATTCGAAGTCTATCGTCAATTAGGTGGCATCGAAGGTGCTGTGGGCGTGCGCGCCGAGCAGGTGGTATCGACCCTGAGCGCTCCGCAACTCGACGCTCTACCCCACGTCCTGTCGTTGCTAGTCAACGTGGGGGAAGACCAAAGCGCTGTGACGTCACGCCGGAGTCCACTAGGCATGCTTCGAAATGACGAAGAGCGCGAGTTGGTCAGGGTAATGGTGGAAGCAAGACTTTTTGTCAGCGAGTTGGCAGGCGACGTACCAAGTTTTGGCGTTGCCCATGAGGCATTGTTGCGCCAGTGGCGCCGTGTAGCAGATTGGATTGAGCAACATCGGATTGCACTCCAATTGCGAACGCGGATTAGCGCCCAGGCTTCGCGCTGGCTTGAAGCCAACAGGGATAAGGATATGCTGTTGCCGCATGGGAGTCAGGTGAGCCAGGCAGCAGATCTATTGTCTCTACGGGACTTCGCATTGGCCCCGTTAGACAAGGAGTTTGTGCGAACTTCGATGCATCGAGCGCGGCTTTCTGAGCGTATCAGACTCGGAGTGACAATTCTTATCGGAATATTGGCTCTTCTAACCGCCATCTTTGGCATCCGAGCACAATCGTCCCGACAGGAATCCGAACGGAGTCGGAGCGAGGCCGAAGGACTGATGACCTTCATGCTCGGTGACTTCGTGGAAAAGTTGCGCCCAATTGGGAGATTAGATCTGCTCGATGATGTCGGCAATAAGGCGCTCGCTTACCTTGGTCGGCCGGAAACTGCTGATTACACCCCTACGTCTTTGGTCAATCGAGTTAAAGCATTGCGAATCATTGCGGAAGTGCAGACTAACCGCGGACGAATTGCAGAGGGTCAGCGCGCGATGATGGCAGCGCGGGAACTTATCAATCGCGCACCGCCATCGCTGAAAAGCCAGCCGGAGTTTCTTCTCGAGGCAGGCAAGCACGCCTTCGGAATTGGCCAACACTTCTTCCGAGTTGGAGAGTTGAGTAAGGCCGAGGAATTTTATGAGGAGTACCGGGACTACACTGAACAACTCACCAAACTCAGTCCAGACAACGTAACGAACTGGCTAGAGAGCTCGTACGCACATACCTCACTAGGCACATTGGCGCAACAACGGTCCGACTTTACGACGGCCGCTGCCGAGTTCAAGCGCGCGATACACCTTCAAAAACAAGCGTTGAGCAAGAACCCGACCGACAAACAAATTTCTGCCGAACTCGCAAATTCGACCTCATGGGAAGCCGAAAGCCGCCTAAAGCTAGGGTTCCCCGCTATTGCAATGAGTTTGTATCGGGAAGAAGAGAAGATCCTACGTTCGGTCTATCAAGGCAACGCGAACTGGACAGGCAAGCTTGCGCTTTCGCTTATGCGCCAAGCCCTGCTGCACGTAGCATTCGGTGACAAAGGAAGTGCTGAACGCGCATTGGCTGACGCAGAGCAACTTATGCAAGGCTTGGTAGAGAGAGACCCTACCAACGTGGGCTGGCAAGCGCGACTTCTTCAAGCACAAGGCAGGTTGGCCGAAGTACAGTTAACTCCAACTAATGCTAGCCAATCTTTTGATCGCCTTCAGCAGATTTGCGAAAAAATTGCGAAGCTCGCGGCACAGGATCCGAAGAGTACGTTCCTGGCATACCAAACTGTGAAATTTGAGCTGGGTCGAAGCGCTATGCTCCAGGCGATGGGTAATGACAAGGCGGCTTTGCAGAATACAGATGCCGCAGTGGAAAAGCTTAGTACGCTGCGAGAAAGCGGCAAAGACGATCGAGTCCTGCTTGCATTTCTATCAGAAGCGCTGATCACGCGAGCAGAACTTACACGAAAGCTTGCTGACGATGCGTCTGCGCGCCCATATTGCCAACGAGCTAGCCAGATGCTGGACCTGGTTTCCGGAATACCAAATGACTTCTCATTGCTTGCGCTTGACGTACGGTCAGCGCTTTGCATGGGAAACACGGTTGGGCTCCATCAGAAAATTGACCGGTTGAAAGAGATGGGCTACCGAGAAGCAAGATTTATGCAGTACGTTTCATCCAATCCGCTCCTGAAAGGTAAACAATGAGAGACCAACAAGCACAAACCTCAACCATTCACGTAAAAGTGACCGTCCAGAAGGATGGCGACAAATACATTGCGACATATGACCCAAAAGTCATTCAGGTCTACGAATCGGACACCATCATTAACTTTAAACTTGATGAGCCGACTCCAGACGATATCGTTGTAAAGTCCGTCTCAATTATTCCAAAGGACCAAGAGCAACTTAGCACCCCGTCGATTAGTAAGAACGGCCGACAAGTGGTCCTGAGTGACGTCAATTCGCTTGCCCAAACGCTGAGCCTTTCGTTTGAATACAAGAGCAAGCACGATCACGCTCTCCAACTTGCAAAAGACGGTGAAATGGAAGTCGTCTACCCACAAGTTGAAAACAATCCGCCCGGAATGGTCGCGATGGCCATGCTTGCGGTGGATGGGGGGCCAGAAAACAATCCACCGGGCTAATCACATTTACGTCGCTCCGAGGATAGGAACCTATCCTCGGATATTGAATATATTTCCGGATGTAGGCTATCCAGTTCAGCCTAACCAGTTGATCGTTCCGAAAGGAGTGAAAAAATGGCTCTGCGCGCAAGGCGGCTCTATCTCGCGTTTGCACTCTATTCAGCGGTATTACCGGTGTTCGCACAACCGGCAGAAGTCCAACGCACGGTTCTGACCCGGGGCGACTCTTCCACACCGGATCATGAATCAGTTGTCGCGCGCGTGGACATCCCGGCGGGAGCCAGTATTGGACGGCACACCCACTTCGGCGACGAGATTGGCTATGTGCAGGAAGGCGATCTCGAAATGCATGTCGACGGTGAAGCATTGCGCAAGTTGAAAGCTGGCGATGCCTTCATCATCCCGGAGGGCAAAGTACACAGCGCCCGTAATCTCGGTAATGGAACTGCCCGCGTGATCGTCACGTATGTAATCGAAAAAGGGAAACCGCTGGCAGTCCCAGTCAAATAGCGCCCATAAGCGCCAATGACGGCACCGTTTTGGCGCCTACCTTCTTGTTATTTGGAACAGGGGCATCAGCCGTTTTCTTCTCACCCATAGATGGATCAGAAACGCAATCGTAGAGATTGATTTCGTAACTGGGTTTGCTTTCGAAATTGCTGCACCCGTGTGCACATGAGTGGCATCGACTTCCAGTAAACGAGAACAATCGCCCATGCTGATCATCAGCGCATGTTGTCCAACGCGCCACGGGTGCCGCTAATTCGACGCGCCGCGGCGCTTCCATTTGTGGCCGTACAGCGACGGATCACGGCCCAATAAGATGTAGCCAGGCATTCAGTGCCTTCGAAGTAACCGCGCTCACGCAGTAGCTTATTCAGTGCAGGCAGCTTGTAGCCGGGTACCGTTGCGGCCATGTGGTGCTCAACGTGGTAGTTGACGAAATTGGGAGCTACCAGCAAGCGCGCGAGCGGGCCTGCCAACGTGGTTGCAGTGTTTCGGCGCGGGTCGCGGTCCATATGATCGGGGACGCCGCCATGCTCGCCCATCACCCGCAGGCGTAGCAGCAGCGGGAAGACAAACAACTGGCCAAGCCACCAGCAGGCGTAGACCTCGGGCACACCTAATGCCCACAATGCGGCGATGATCAGCCCGTGCATTAAGATCACTGGATACAGCGCTCCACGATCACTCGGCTGGAACTGGTAGACGATCCCTTTCATACCATTCACGCCGGAGATGTCGCGCAATAATTTGCGGAGCAGGCTGGCGCGCGTGGCGGGATAGCCGGCGACGAATGCCAGATCCGGGTCGGCGCCGGTGCCGGCTGTGCGATGGTGCTCCAGGTGGCCACGCCGGTAGGCTGCGTAGGGCACGTTCGGCAAGGCGCCAAAGACCCACTTCCCCATCCACTGGTTCACGCTGCGCGAAGTGAAGAAATTCAAGTGGGCGGCATCGTGCGTGAGGATCGCGAAGCCGAGCGCCCGGCCGGCCAGCACCACACTGGCGATGATCCAGGCGACGGGATGATGCCACAGTGCTGGCAGCGCAAAGCCGGCGGCGACCAGTGCCACGTTCACGATCACTACGCCCGAAGCACGCCAGTTGTCGGCGGTGGTGAAGGCCCGTAGTTCCTGCTTGTCGATGTAGGAGAGGATGTTCATGTGATCATCGTAGCGTTGCGCCTCCATCGACGTGGTACAGTATTCGTCATGGAGCATACGTTTTCAGCCATACCAACGAATATCTACATCGACCGCAATTGCTGGGCAGGCGGCGTCATGCTGATCCGCGAATTGCTGGCGGTGGCCGGCACCTTGAATGCCCGCGAACCCGATTTGCTCGCAGCGGCAATGTTCGATGTGGCCCTCGTCGGCCCAACCATGCAGCCGGTGCGCTCCTTCACCGGGCCGGCTCTGCTGCCGGAACGCAGCCTGCGCAACGCGCGCAGGGCCGAGGTACTGGTGCTGCCATCTTTCTACGGCGAGGTGCCCGCCAGCCCTAACCTGCTGCGCTGGATCGTCAGGCACTATGAGGCTGGCGGCTGCATCCTGGCTTCGGCGAGTGGCGTGCGGCTGCTGGCGCAAACAGGTCTGCTCGATGGGCGCGATGCCACTTGCAACCTGGCAGACCGGCGCGCAATCGCCGCGATGCGGCCTGAAGTACGCCTGTCACCGCAATCGCCGCTTGTCGTGGATGGCCGGTTGATTACGGCGGCCAGCATCACACCCACCATCGACGCTTGTGCCCATCTCGTGCGCCGGTTCCACGGCGAAAAAGCTGCACTGAAGTTCGCACGCTATGCCAACTCGGCGCGCCAATTGGTGGACGTGGGCGTCGCCAGCGGCCATCACGAACACGACGACGCACGGATACATTCCGCACAACGCTATATTGAACAGCATAGCTGCGCGGGCATCACGCCCGACGACGTGGCGCGCCATATCGCCATGAGCCAACGTAACCTGGCGCGTCGCTTCAGCGCGGCGCTCGGCGTCACACCAGTGCAGTACATTCTTCAATGCCGTATCGAGCAAGCCAAGCGACTGTTGGCAAAACCGAACGTCAGTTTGCGGCGCGTAGCAATTGAAACCGGTTTCAGCGACGAGGCGGTTTTTCGCCGCGCCTTCAAGCAGGTGGCGGGCCAGGCGCCCAGTACCTGGCGGGCGTTGCTCGACAATTAAGGGTTGTTGTTTAAAAGTGCTGGTGGTGCCTGCTACGCTGTACATTCCCGCAGGGCAATGCCACCATGTGAACACACCAAAAAAAGCACACCATCGGGATGAGAATCACAGCACTGCAAGGCCTTCGCTACAGGCCGCTGGCAGTCTTGCTGCTCGCGGCGACGAACGCGTGCGCGCAAGATGCCGACTTGACCACTTTGCCGCTTGAGCAATTGATGTCGATGGAGGTCTTCAGCGCCTCCCGCTTTAACCAAAAGGCGACACAAGCTCCTTCGAATGTAACCGTCCTTACTTCGGCTGACATCCGTGCCTACGGCTGGCGCACTCTCGCTGATGCGTTGCGCAGCATCCGTGGCCTGTACACCAGTAACGACCGCAGCTACAGCTATCTTGGCGCGCGCGGCTTCCTGCGGCCGGGAGACTTGAATACGCGCTTCCTGCTGCAGATTGATGGCACGCGCATCAACGACCCTGTGTTCGACCAGGCACAGCTTGGCGCCGAGTTTCCGCTCGACCTTGAACTGGTCGATCGCATTGAATTTGTGCCGGGGCCAGGATCGTCGATCTACGGCACCAACGCCTTCTTTGGCGTGATCAATGTCATCACGCGCCGCGCGCCCGACATGGAAGGAACGCGCGCCACGCTGGAAGCTGGCCAGGCGGGAACGCGTTCCGGCAGTGCGAGTTATGGCTGGCGCAATGGTGATGCGGAACTGCTGTTGGCAGTCAACCGTGGCCTCAGCGATGGCCGCGACCTCTACTTCCCCGAATTCGGCGGCACTGCACAGGGACTGGACTGGGAGCGCTACTCGCGCTTCTTCGCGCGCGGCCAGTACGGCGCATGGTCGCTGGCACTGATTGACGGCAAGCGCACCAAAGGCATGCCGACAGCGGCCTACGGCCAGCCGTTCAACGTGGCGGGCGGTTTGACCATCGACGAATTGCGGATGGCGGAAGTTGGCTACCGCAATTCGATGCTGCCGTTGCACGGGGAACTTTCGGCCCGCCTGTACCATTCCGAATACCTCTATGACGGACATTTCGTCAACCAGGATCCTTTCGGCACCATCAATCTGGACCGGACCCGCGCCAAGTGGTGGGGAGCGGACGTCAACCTGTTCCTGCAGCTGCTCGATTCGCACAAAGTCGTCGTCGGCGCGGACTACCAGTACAACCACGACGTGCTGCAGCAGAACTTCGACACCGAGCCTTTCGTCAGTTACCTGGATGACCGTTCACAGGGCAAGCGTTTCGGCATCTATGTGCAGGATGAAATCACGCTGGCGAAAGGCATACTGCTCAACGCTGGCTTGCGTTACGACCGCGATACCAGCACTGGTGGCGTATTCAACCCGCGCCTGGCACTGATTGCCGAGCTCTCGCCGGAAACGACTGTCAAGGCAATTTACGGCAGCGCATTCCGCACGCCTAACAGTTATGAACTGTTCTACGGTATCGACACCGAAGGCGGTCAATTGGCAAACCCCAATCTTGGCCGCGAGCGCATTCGCAGCCATGAACTGGCCCTGGTCCGGCAGTTGGGCGCCAATGCCCGCTTTACGCTGAGCGCTTATACCAATCAGGCTTCCGGCCTGGTCACCGAAGTGGAAGACGAGGAGTTCGGCTTGCCGATCTTCCGCAACCTGGGCCGCGCGCGCGCCCGCGGCATCGAGCTTGAATATGAGCGCTCCTTCAAGAACGGCGCGAGGCTGCGAACCAGCGTTTCGCGGCAGACGGTCTCGGGCGGCATAAGCGAAGTCAATTCACCGCGCTGGCTGGCCAAGCTCAATGCCACCGGGCAGTTGGCAGGTATCTGGCACGTTGGGGTCGAAGGCCAGTATATGAGCGCACGCAGGCTGCTCGATGGCGGCGAGACGCCAGGCTTTGTGCTTGCCAACATCAACTTCTTTACCATTGGCCTGACCCGCCATCTCGATGCCTCGCTGGGTATCCAGAACCTGTTCGACCGGCGCTATGCGGATCCGTCTTCGCTCGGCCTGCTGCAGCATTCCATCGAGCAGGATGGGCGCCGCGTCTACCTCAAGCTGAAGGCGGCCTACTGATGATGCGCCAACTCTTCGCCCTGCTGCTTCTGCTGGTGACCGCGAGCGAATACGCTCGCGCCCAGCTTCCTGCGGGCGCGGACGAAGCGGAACTGAAGGCGGCCATCCTGTACAATTTTGCCCTGTTCACCGAATGGCCCGCGGACACCCTGCCCGCCAGCGCGCCATTGCGCCTGTGCGTCTTCCAGGGCAATGCCATGCTGACCGCCTTGACCGGTTTGCAGGAGAAGCAGGTCAACGGGCACCGCGTTTCGGTGCGCACGCTGCCGGCGGCGCCGGGCGGCGCACAGCTCGCGACATGCCACCTGTTGGTGCTGGATGCGCAGGACCGCGAACGCTGGTCGCTGCTCAAGCATGACCTGGCGACCAGCAGCGTGCTGACGGTCGCGGATGACAGGATCATTGGCGCCAACGGCGCCATGATTTCTTTTGGTATCGACAATCGCCGCGTGGGTTTCGACGTGGACCTGGTGCCTGTGCGCCAGGCGCGCCTGACCCTCAGTTCCAAGCTATTGCGGCTGGCAAGGAGTGTGCAATGAAGTCGCGCGCCAACACCGCGCTGCTGCCGATCGGCAGCAAGGTAGTCCGTTCCACCATGCTGGCGGCGGGCGCCGCGCTGTGCCTGGCCGGCATGCTGATGGTGGTGTTCCAGTTCATGGCCCTGCGCAGCACTCTGCTGCGCGACCTGCAGGTGCAAGCCCGTATTGTCGGCAACAACAGCACGGCCGCCCTGCTCTTCAGCGATGCCCGTGCGGCGGAGGAAATCCTGAGCGGCCTGTCGGCGTCGCCCAGCGTGCAGAGTGCAAACATCATTGTCGGCAGTACGCCGCTGGCCCAGTTCCGCCGCAATAACGCGCCGGTGCCCGAAATGCCGGTTAGCGAGACCGGCCAATCCCTGCACGAATACGGCATGGACTATATCGAGGTGCAGGAGCCGATCACGGTCGACCACAAACTCATCGGCAGCGTTTCCATTCGCGCCACCCTGCTGCCGCTTTACCGCCGCTCGCTGGCGTTTGCCACCTTCACCGCGTTCGCCACCCTTGGCTCGTTTGCATTGGCGTGGCTGCTGGTGCGACGCATGCGTGCGGCCGTCGCGCTGGCCGAGCGGAACCTGCACGTGCTGGCGCACGTCGATCCGGTGACCTGCCTGCCAAACCGCAATGCCTTCAACGACCAGTTGGCCCACGCGCTGAAACGGGCGGACCGCCAGGAGACCAGCGTCAGCATGCTGCTGCTCGACCTCGACAACTTCAAAGTCGTCAACGACACGCTGGGCCATGACATCGGCGACATGCTGTTGCGCCAGGTGGCGCAGCGCCTGGGACAGACCTTGCGCAGCACGGACATCATCTGCCGCATCGGCGGCGATGAATTCGTGGTGATCGTGGAACCGGCCGAGGATGAAGAAGAGCCGGACCAGGTGGCGCGCAAGATCCTGCGTGCGCTGGCCGACCCTTTCATGGTCGAAACCCACCAGCTCTTCGTCAGCGCCAGTATTGGCGTCAGCGTCTATCCGAAGGATGCGCCTGATGCGGCGGCCGTGGTGCGCTGCGCGGACATCGCCATGTACCACGCCAAGAACAAGGGCAAGAATGCCTATGAAGTCTTCCATGCGGAGATGGCACAGCGGGCCAGCAAGCGCCTGGCGCTGGAGGCCAACCTGCGCAAGGCGCTGCAGAATAACGAGCTGTCGCTGCATTACCAGCCGCAGATCGACGTGCGCAGCGGGCGCATGCGCGGCATGGAGGTGCTGGTGCGCTGGCATTGCGAGGCCCTGGGCGGCATGGTGAGCCCGGCGGAATTCATTCCGGTGGCGGAGGAAAGCGGCGTAATCGTGCCTTTAGGCCGCTGGGTGCTGCAGATGGCGATCAGGCAGGCGGCGGCGTGGCGCAAGGCGGGGCTGATGGAGGACATCGAGCATGTCGCCGTGAACGTGTCGGCTTGCCAGACCAAGGATGTGCAGCTGATGTACGAGGTACAGGCTTTGCTGATGGAGACCGGCTTGCCGCCGCGCTTGCTGGAGCTGGAGATTACCGAGGGCGTGCTGATGGAGAACGTGAACGCCAATATCGCCCTGCTGCACAAGATACAGGCGGCGGGCATTCATCTTTCAATCGACGACTTCGGGACCGGGTATTCGTCGATGGCTTATCTCAAGCGCTTCCCGATTGACCAGCTCAAGATCGATCGCAGCTTTGTGAATGCCGTGCCGGGGGATGGCGCGGCGATCGCGAAGGCGATTATTGCGATGGCGCATTCGCTGAATATGTCGGTGGTGGCGGAAGGCGTGGAGACGGAGGAACAGGTGGCGTTCCTGTCTGATGCCGGGTGCGACGTGATGCAGGGGTATTATTTTGCGCGGCCTATGCCGGCGGAGCAGCTGGAGGCTTTGCTGAGGGAACGGCGGCTTTGGGCTGCTTAGCTTAAACCCGGTAAACCTGGGTCCGACCCAAGGGTCAGACCCTGTCTGTTCGCCTGCCGGTGGTCTCACGCGGCGGTGGCGCTGACATGGGTCTGACCCTTGGGTCAGACCCTGCCTTACCGGTTTTTAATCCAGCTTGGTCGCGTGCTCGCGCGTCGCGTGGAAAGTCAGCTTCGGCCAACGTTCCTGTGTCAGGCGCAGGTTGACGCCGGAGGTCGCCAGGTAAGCCAGGTTGCCCGCCGCATCATGCGCCACGTTGTGCCCCAGTGCCGCCTCGAAGTCGGCCAGCGCCTTCTTATCATCGCTGGAAACCCAGCGCGCAGTCGAAATCGAAGTGCTCTCGAACACCGCATCCACGCCATATTCATTCATCAGGCGCGAAGCCACGACTTCAAACTGCAGCACGCCGACCGCACCCAGCACCACTTCACCGCCCTGCACCGGCTTGAACACCTGCACAGCGCCCTCTTCGCCCAGCTGCTGCAAGCCCTTCTGCAGCTGCTTGATCTTCAGCGGGTTGCGAATGCGCACCTGGCGGAAGAAGTCCGGCGCAAAGTAAGGAATGCCGGTGAACTGCAGCATCTCGCCTTCCGAGAAGGAATCGCCGATCTGCATGTTGCCGTGATTCGGCAGGCCGATGATATCGCCCGCGTAAGCCTCTTCCACCTGCTCGCGCGAAGACGCCATGAACGTCACCACGGAAGACACCTTCACCTCGCGGTTCAGGCGCAGGTGCTTGACCTTCATGCCGCGCTCGAAGCGGCCGGAACACACGCGCAGGAAGGCGATGCGGTCGCGGTGCGCCGGGTCCATATTGGCCTGGATCTTGAACACGAAGCCGGAGAACTTCTCCTCGGTCGGCTGCACGGTACGCACGGTGGCATCGCGCGAACCCGGCGCAGGCGCCCAGTCCACCAGCGCGGACAGGATCTCGCGCACGCCGAAGTTGTTGATCGCGGAACCGAAGAACACCGGGGTCTGCTTGCCCGCCAGGAAGTCTTCCAGGCTGAACGGGTGGGAGGCGCCGTGCACCAATTCCACTTCCATGCGCAGCTGGTCCATCTCGAGCGGGAACATCTCCTGCAGGCGCGGATTGTCGATGCCCTTCACCACTTCGAACGACTGGTCGGCGCTCTCTTCGCCGGCGCGGAACAGCAGGATCTCGTCGTTGATCAGGTGGTACACGCCGCGGAAGTTCTTGCCCATGCCGATCGGCCAGGTCACCGGCGCGCATTGGATCTTCAGCACGGATTCGACTTCATCGAGCAGCTCCAGCGGATCGCGGCATTCGCGGTCCAGCTTGTTCATGAAGGTTACGATCGGCGTGTTGCGCATGCGGCAGACGTCGAGCAGCTTGATGGTCTGCGCTTCCACGCCCTTGGCCGCGTCGATCACCATCAGGCCCGAGTCGACCGCGGTCAGCACGCGATAGGTGTCTTCCGAGAAGTCCTGGTGGCCCGGGGTGTCGAGCAGGTTGATGGTGTGGTCGCGGAACTCGAACTGCATCACCGAGGACGCCACGGAAATGCCGCGCTGCTTCTCGATTTCCATCCAGTCCGAGGTGGCGTGGCGGCCGCTCTTGCGGGCCTTGACGGTACCGGCCATCTGGATCGCACCCGAGAACAGCAGCAGCTTCTCGGTCAGCGTGGTTTTACCCGCATCCGGGTGGGAAATAATGCCGAAGGTACGGCGGCGAGCGACTTCGCGTGCAATCAGCGCGGGGGTCTTGCTCGAACTTTGAATTTGGATATCGTCAGACATGATGGCAGCCAGCGGTTGGCGCAGACGGAAAACCCGCTATTTTACCACCACTCCCCTCACAGCCGGAGGGCGTAATCGAGCATGATTTCCATCGCCAGGCGGCCGCGCACTGCAATCCGGCCGATCCGGCCCGGCTGGAACCTGACGCTGGCGAAGGCCGCCAGCAGCAATTGCTCTTCTTCCAGCTTCATCGGCGAGTCGACTGCCACGCGTTCAACCCTGCCTTCGTCGCTGATCCAGACCTGCAGGGCCACGGTTTGCGGAGTGATGCCAGGCACCACCAGCAGCTTGCCGGCCACCAGCCCATCTGCCACTTCCGGCTGCGAGGTCATCGCTTCGGCGCCGAAATAGTGCCGTTCAGCCGAAGCCGAGCCAGCCCCGCCGCCGCTTTCAGCTTGCGGCAGCGCCCGCGGCACGGGTGCAGGGGCCGGGGCCGCGTCGGCCTGGGTAGGCCCGGCAGCGGCCAGGCGCATGCGCGCCGGGGCCGCCGGGAGCAGCCTGACCGTCAGTGCCGGCCCTGGCTGCGCCACGCTGCCGCCCTCGCTGGCGACGCGGCTGGCCTGGCCCACCAGGACCAGGGCCAGGCCCACGTGCACCAAGCCCGAGACCAGCAGCGCCAGCCAGGGCCGCAGACGGTTTTCCATCACAATCCCATCAGTCCGAGATTTCACGCCACAGGACGCGCATCTTGTCGGCATTCGGATCGTCCTTGCTGACGCGCAGCACCTGCGGGATGCCCATGCCATTCGACGCCCCGACCGGATAGATCATCGGGGTACCGTTAGGCAGCTTGACCACGCTATTGCCGACAATCGGCGACGCATACTTCAAGCCGCCCGCCACATTCACCAGGACGTTACCGCCGGTCCGGTAATCGAGCTGGTACAGCCAGCTATAGCCGCCAGGCTGGCAAGCCGATACCGATGGCACGGTGGAAGCATAAATCAGCGTACCCAGGAACAGTTGCGGCGACAGCGTGATCCGCTCGCCGGAATCCGGCAAGTCGACGAACCACCCCATCTTGCTCGACCACTCGACGGCGTTGGTGCTGATGTTGCGGGTAGCGCCCGTCGTGGTCACGGTTTGACGCACCAGCTGGCTGGTGTCGGTCAGCGTGGTCGTGCCATCGTCCTTGATGCCGAAGATGGACTGGGTATCAACATCGTCCAGGTCGCCCTGCCCCAGGTAACGGCCGGTACCGAAGAAGATCGCCAGTTTGTCCTGGATCTGGCCGATCGACGGCGCAACCATGATCGGCTTGCCCGGGAAATCGACCAGCTTGCTTGCCGTACCGTTCTCCAGGTCGAAGCGCCACATGACGCCGGTCAGGTCGCCGCCATACGCGCCGACGGCGGTGTTATTGTTGGTAAAGTCCGGCGAGCGCACGTTGATGCGCGCCAGGCCGCTTGGATTGGCGGTGGAGCCGACACCAGTCGAAATGGTCTTCAGCAGCGTACCGCTGGCAAGGTCGAGGATGAAGACATAGCCGCCGCCGTCGCCGCCGGCATATTTGGTGCCTTCCGGCACGTTGTTGTAGCCCGAAGCCAGCACCGCCACCCACCTGCCGTCAGCCATCTTGGTGATGAAGGCGGTACCGAAGCTGTAACCCATCTTCGGATTATTTTCGGCCGTGTAGTTCCACAGCGGACGTGGATCGGCAGGGTCGGTAATGTCCAGCGCATAGTAGCCGCGGCCGCCCTTGCCCATGGCGCCGATCAGGATGGTCTTCCAGCGGCCATTGATCTTCGCATCGCTCATGGCCAGCGGGCCATCCAGGAAATAGCGGTGCTGGCTGCCATAATTGGCATCGGCCAGGCGCCACATATTCGGCAGCACCATTGGGGGCACGTAGGCCCAGCGCTCCTGGCCGGTCTCGCCGTCGAAAGCGTGCAGCATGCCATCATTGGCCGCCGCGTACAGTGTCGGCTGGCGCTCGGCATTGTCGCTCTTGAAGTCGAGATAGCCGTCGTCGTCGAAATTGAACGGTGGCGCTTTCACATAGATCGGCTGGGCGTGAACGATATCGCCCAGTGCTTTCTCTCGGTCGCGGTACAGGCGCTCGTAGGCGCCGTACTTCAGGTCGCGTTCCTGGTCTTCATTGCGGTCCTGGCCGCGCAGGTAGTTCACCAGCGAAGCCGCGGTGGCAGCAGTCTTCTGGGTGCTGGACCAGGTGCTGGCCTGGCTCAGCTTGGTGGCATCGAACAGTGCCAGCTGGGCCGCGGTGAGGCCGCCCTTGCCGGTGGTGAACGTGGTACGGGTGGTGCCGTCGGCGGTGTAGATCACACGCGTGTCGCTATCGCCGGTAGCGGCGATCTTGTTGCGCAGCAGCGGCTCCGCTTGCCAGAAAGGCGTCTTCGACACTTCGCCGGTCGACAGGTTGAGGGTATAGCCGCTGACATCGCCATCCCACTTCACGGTGCGGTAGGTCGCCACGTAAATGAAGTTGTCGCCCGCGGTAGGCTGCAGGGCGCTGGTTGCCGCCGCCGCGCCATTGCCGGTCACGCTGTCGATGCTGCGCAGCGCACGGCGCAAGCCGCCTTCCAGCGCTGCCGGATCCTTGGTGCTGAAGTAGGTGCCGCGGCCGTTGACGGCGGTGTGCCACAAGTCGTCGATCGTCTCGGGTGCGTTGCCGCTTGGCGCCGGCCATTTGGTCACGCCCTGCTTGATGTTGAAGTAGTCGCCGGAAGTACTGGTCTTGTAGTTCTGGTCGTAGGTCAGCGTGCCGTCCACGCCGAGGCCGATGGTGAACGTGGTCATGTGCTGGTGCTGGGCCACATCGTCCACGTCCGCGTTGGCGCCGGACGCCGCCACGTTGTCAGTGCACACGTCTTTCGTGGTGCAGGACGAGCGCAGGTCGGTGTGGTAATAGTAGTACGCCACGTCCGCCAGCGTATTGCCGGTTTTCAGGGCATCCCTCGACGGCAGGGTCGCGCTTGCAACGCCATCGGCATCGCCCACGCCGTTATAGCTGTCGTTCCAGTAGCCATCGGTTGCCAGGATGGTGAAGTTTTTCTGGCACGAGTACTGCACCGGGTCCTTGTAGGTTCCGCTGGTGCCCATGTACATCTTGCCCAGGGAATCGAGCGAAGTGCGCAGCGGCGTGCCGCCCAGCGGATCAAAGCTGTACAGGTCGGTATAGAACGACGCCTTCTGGCTGCTGTCGAAGTTTTCGATATCGAGCGCAATCGGGTTGTTGATGGTGGTCAGGCCAACGCGCGCGTGCAGGAAGGCCGCGTCATCGGAATCGTTGGCAATCGGCGTGCCGCGCACATCCTTGAATGCCTGGCCGATGGCGCTCTTCGTCATCTGGGTACGGGTGCGGTACCAGGCGAACCAGGTCGCAAAATTCGACATCTCCTCCTGGTAGGTGCAGGTGGCGCCGGCGCAATCGGTGCGGCCCGCGGCCTTGGCCGGGAACACCGTGGTCGGGGTAATGTCGACGCGCGACCAGTTGTAGTAGCGCACGTACTTGTAGGTGCTGGTCTTCTTGGCCTGGCAGGTGCCGGCCTTGCCGAAATTCTGGTTCGGCGAATTATCCGCGGTCTTGCACCACTCGACACTGACGTTGTAGTAATACGGTGCGCCGTCCTTCGCATACAGGTACTTGTAGGTACCATTCGGATACGAGTAATTGCCGTTCTCCACCGCCGGCTTGCAGTTGGTGCTGGGCGGTACATCCGATGCGTTCTTGCACCAGACGCGCTCCGGGTATCCGGTCACCAGGTTCACCGTCGCAGTTTTCGACAGGCGCGGGCAGTTACCGCCGGAAACCACGCCTTTGCAGGGCGTGGCGCTGGGCTGCTCGGCGCTGGTATCATCGATCGCCTGCACGCCATAGCCGTCGCTGGCCACGGTATTCCAAGGCGAAACGTACGAAGTCCGGTTCTTATGGTCCGGCAGTCGCGTACCGTCAGACTTGGTCGGCCACGTGTAGCGGATCGCCGGGTTGTAATACAGGCCGTTAAAGCCGCTGGCAAAGAATGGCGCGTCACCCGGCTCGCACACTACCAGGGTATTGTTGCTGTTCGGCCCGCGGCACATGGTGCCGAAGTTGCCAAGCGAGGTGTAGCGCACGTAATCGGGCATATAGCTCCACGCCATGCTGCCCGAATTATCGAGGTCCAACATAATGTTGGGCAAAATTGGCGCGGTCGACGAGTTGGCCAGCGGGATATCGGCCAGTTCGGTCGGGCCGGCGGCCGCCGGTTGCACGGCCATTGCCAGGCTCAGCCCGATCGAGGCCAGCATGGCACGCAGGCCCGGCTGTGGGACATTGGTCCAGTCCATCTGAATTCTCCTGCGTTAGATTGAGACCACAGCCTGAACGTAGCTGGTGGTGTTCCTTGGCCCGGTTACCCGCGCCGTAATACGGTAAAAGCCCCGGGTTGCCGAGCTGTCGAAGCTGGGCGGGCGGTAGCCTTCCATCGCCCCCTGGGCGCCTTCGTCCTGGCCCTTCTTGAAGACTTGCTGCGTGGAGCAGGTGCGGGCATCCAGCGGGCCGGGACCGTCGCACATGCGATGGATGACGTAGGCCACCTCGTTGCCGGCGGCATCGGCCTGCAGCTTGGTCACGGCGCCGCCATCATTCCAGTTGAGGTCGTCGTCCGCGGTGGCCTCCGGCACGCGCTTGTTGCCAGTCAGGTCGAGCGCGTCCTGGCGCGTGGCGTAGTAGCCACTGCCCGGCATGTCCTGGTCGAGGGAACCGGTCGGCGCGGTCCGGATCAGCCAGGCGATCGCCGCTTCCACGCCGGCGTCGCCGCTGGCGGTGGCGCTTTGCTTGAACGCCAGGTTGCCCGCGATGACCGCCGAGGTGTCAACCGATCGCAGCAGCGCAATGCCTGCCAGCGTCATGGCCACCAGCACGATCAGGGTGACGGGCAGGATCACGCCCTGCTCCCATGCATGCCGGACAGCGCCGGCTCGTTTGCTGTGAATCATGTCTTATCCCCAAATGACATTGCGCAAAGGCACAATGGTCTCGAACACTTTGTAGCGGTAGCATTTCCAGTCTGCCGGATAGCTGCTGGTCTTGAAGCTTGCCCAGCTCGACCAGTCCTTGGCCATGGCATCCGTGGTGGTGGCGCATTCCTGGTTTGGCGCCGGCTTCTCGTACTGGATGCTGCGTACCACCATGGCAATGCGCACTGCCTTGACCTGCTGGAAATCGGTTGCCGTCGGGTGGGCCCAGCTGCCGGTAGCCGCCTGCCAGGAGCTGACCGATGGCTGGTTGGGCAGCGAAACCCCGTATTCGATCTGCAGGTCGATGATTTCAGGCGCCACCACGTCGTCGACCACGGCAGGGTTGGCCGAGTTATCCGAACGCAGCAACTGGTGCAGGTTGTTGACGCTATAGCCGCGCTGGTACAGGGCGCCGGCGGGCGGCGCACTGAAGCAGGACAGTTGCGCCGGCTTGGTGTAGGCCGGCCAGTTGTTGGCATTCTGGTAGCTGGCCGGCGGGTTGTAGTGGCCGCTCTCGCCAGGGTTGTGCTGGATTTTCAGCGCCTGCTCCTGGATGTGGGTGGCCTGCATCAGGGTGCATTTGCCGGCCTGCTGCACCAGGACCAGGTCGCCTTCGCGGCAGCCGGCCGTGTTGCCGACATTCAGTTCGGACGAAGGCTGCGGCATATTGCTGCGCAGTTCCGTGTTGGACGGGTAGCGGAAGGAACCCTCGATCGGATTGGCGAAGTATTGCACCAGGATGCTGTCAGGCTTGTCGCCGCCATCGGTGACGATGGCCGACGCCAGCGAAAAGCCATCGATTGCGCCTTCCTTGCCGCCGCAGCTCAAGTCGCCATCACAATAGGAATAGGTCGTATTGCAGCTGGAGAACATCGAATTGGCCATGCCCCAGCCGGCCATCTTGGTATCGCGCTCGATCATGGACAGCGCAATCGCGCCGTTGCTCTGCGCATCGGCGCCGCCGGTCGCGGTGCGCTTCTGTCCTTCGGCCTGGCTGAACACCTGCATCACCACCACCATGGCCAGCATGCCGACGCCCAGGCCCACCATGATCTCGACCAGGCCGAAACCGTTTTGCTTGTCGTGCATTGGATTATTCCTTTTTCTAACCGGCGATGAACTGCACGCTGGTCTGTGTATGAACCGTGCTTTCGCCCGGCAATTGCCAGCTCACGGTCACCGTGACCGTGACGCCCGCTGCCGCGGTCCAGGGCCCTGGCACGTCGATGGTCAGCTTCCCGTTCGGCAGAATGCTGACTTCCTGGTCCCTGACCGCATGGGCTTCGATGTTGGCGCGGTCGGCCCACATCGCGCCAAGCGACTGGCTGATGACATTGGCGGCATCGATACGGTACTTGGCGTCGCTTACCTGGCGCACCGAGGCGGTCTGCAAGCCAACGATGGCCAGCACGCCGAACGCAAAAATCACGATGGCAACCATGGCTTCCACCAGTGCCAGGCCACCCTGCTTCCGTACTTGGCGTTGAGATTTCATGGGTTTCTCCTTAGCTGCAGCCACGCGGGTCGGTGGCAAATGCCATTTTCGGGTCGCACATCCGGACCTGGCCGCCGCTCGATACCAGCACCACATAGCGGCGGGCACTGGTGCTGGCCGTGCTGGTCACGTCGGCACGGTTGAACAGCACGCCGGCCGCCGGCGTATACACCCGGCCCAGGCCGTCGAAGTTGACTTCGGCCGGCAGCTCGCCCGCGGTGGACAGTTGCGCCTCGAAGTAGCCGGCCGGCGCCGGCACCGGCAGCGGTTCGGCGCTGACGGTGACTTTGGCCAGCGTGCCGGCTTCGGCTGCCGAGCGGGTCTGGATGGTCTGCGGGCAGGTGTCGGTCACCACCGGGCAGCCGACTGTCCAGCTCACCTGGCCGTCCTTGTTGGTCAGCGCAAAGCGCACCACGTTATTGCGCCGCACCGCTTCAGCGCGCGCAGTCTGCAAGCCGTTCAGGATCGATTCGGCTGCCGCGCGGTTTTGCGTATCCTGGATCCAGCCGGTAAACGCCGGGACGCCCATCGCCAGCATCAGGCCCAGGATGACGATGCCCACCATCAGCTCGATCAGGGTCACCCCCTGCTGGCGGCGCGCTAACATGCGCCACCCTTTTTGCGTACCCAGCAGGTAACCGGCGCCGCCTCGGACGCCGTGCCCCAATCGCTTGGCAAGGCAATGGTCTTCTTGTTGTTCGATTCGTCGATCGTGAAGGTGAAGCCGGTCATCGGCCCCTTGCCTTCAGCCTGCACGATATAGGTGTTGGCCGTCAGCGTCGGGCAGGTATAGGTAAAGTCATCGGCTGCCGGCAGGGCCGCATTGGTGCCGTCCGCGCAGGCGCCGATATAGCTCCGGTTGTCCTGGAAATATTGCTCCAGCTTGGCGCGCATGCTCGACAGGCTGTTGGTCGCCTGCGGCAGGCGGCCAGCCTTGACGTAGTCGCTGTAGGCGGGGATCGCCACTGAGGCAAGAATGGCAACAATTGCCACTGTCACCATGAGTTCAATCAGGGTCACGCCCGCCTGGCGGGGTGCGACGGCCTTGTGCTGGTCCATGTATTTGCTCCAAAGCAGGTATTCGATAGTGCAAGTCTAGCCAGGCAAGCTTGCATTACCCTGAGGAAAACCTGACAAAACCCTGACAGGAGCAAATTCAGGAGGGGAAGTACACGGAAAACAGTGCGCCCTGTCCGCTGGCAGGGGTGTCGATGGCCACGCTGGCGCCATGGGCAGTGGCAATATCGCGCACGATCGCCAGGCCGATGCCGCTGCCGTTGGTCTTCTGGTCCAGCCGCTGGAAGCGCTGGAATACGGCGGCGCGCTTGGCCTGGGGAATGCCTGGGCCGGAATCCTCCACGGTCAGCATGCCGCCGCCCAGGTGCGGGAAACAGCTGACCGTCACCGTACCCTTGGGCGGCGTATAGCGAATCGCGTTGTCGACCAGGTTGTCGACCAGGTCACGCAACAGGAAGCGGTCGCCGGTCACCTTGGTCGGCTGCAGGTCGAAGCCAAGGTCGATGTCCTTGCGCAGTGCCTGCTCGACGAAATGCTGGATCGACTCTTCCAGCAACTGGTCGAGCGACAGGCGCTCCATGCGCGTCTTGCGCAAGGGACCGGGCTCGGCACGTGCCAGCGCCAGCAGCTGGTTGACCTGGCGGATCATGCGCTCGGTCGAGGCCTGCATCATGGCCAGCGAGGCCGCTGCCGCCGGGCTGCGCTCCTGCCCCGCCAGCAGCTCGATCTGGGTCCGCATGCCGGCCAGCGGGGTCCGCAACTGGTGCGCCACGTTGGCCAGGAAGTCCTGCTGTGCCTGGGCGCCCTCGCGCACGCGCTCCAGCAAACCATTGAACGAGTGCACCATCGGCATGATTTCCAAGGGCACCTCGGCGGCGGAAATCGGCGACACGTCCTCCGCGCCGCGCGCCTGGATGCCGGCCCTGACCCGGTGCAGGGGCGACAGGCCGTTCGTGACCGAAAACCACACCAGCCCGACCGAGGCCAGGGTGAAGACCGCCGCCAGCGGCAGCATGGCGCGCACGATGGCGGTGCGCGCCTGGCCGCGCTTGCGCAAGGTCTTGGCCACCACCACGATGCCTTGCTGCTGGCCGGTCAGCACCGGCAACGCCACCAGGCGCACTGCGCCCTGTTCCACCACGCCATCGACGGCCGGCGCCCCGGCACGCGCCGGCAACAGCGGCAAGGCCGCATCGCCCGCGACCAGGTGGCCCTGGTTGTCGCGCACGGAAAAATACACTTTGTCGAGCTCGTCTTCGCGCAAGGCACGCTCGGCCGACAAGGGCAAGTCGAGCACCAGCCGTCCTTCGTCTTCGCTGACGCGTGCCGCCAGCATGGCAGCGGCGTCGGCCAGCGACTGGTCGAACGCAATCTGGGCCGGGATCCAGGCCAAGGCATAGCTCAGCGCCACGCCGGCCAGGTTCAGCAACAGAACCGGGCCGATCAGCCACTTCAGCAGGCGCAGGCGGATGCTATCCAAGTGGCTTACCCATTGGCCGCCTCCAGCATATAGCCGAAGCCGCGGATGGTGCGGATGCTGATGCCGGCGTCCGCGGTCTTTTGCCGGATGCGCGAGATATACACTTCCACCGCATTGGGCGTGACATCTTCGCCCCACGGCAGGATGGCATCGATGATCTGCTGCTTGCTGACCACGCGCGCGCTATGCTGCAGCAGGTACTCCAGCACCGCCCACTCGCGCACCGACAGGTCGATCACCGTATCGCGCACGCGGGCGCGCTTGGCGCCAAGATCCAGCGCCAGCGCCCCCATCTGCAGCACGCTGGGCTTCGGCGCATGGCGCCGCGCCAGGGCCCGCAGGCGCGCCACCAGTTCCGGCGTGGCAAACGGTTTGACCAGGTAATCATCGGCGCCCATTTCCAGGCCGCGCACGCGGTCTTCCACCGCATCGCGCGCCGTCAGCAACAGCACCGGCAGCTGGCTGCCGCGCGCGCGCAGGCGGCGCACCACTTCGAAACCGTCCAGGCCCGGCAAGCCGATATCGAGCACCAGCACGTCGGCCGGACCGGGCCGCTGCAGCATGGCGTCGGCTTCGCTGCCGTTTTGCAGCAGCTCGACTTTCATGCCATGGCCGGACAACACCCGGACCACGCCGTCGGCCAATACTGCGTCGTCTTCTACCAGGATTACGTGCATGGGGAATGGAATGAGTTGATTACCGCGCATTATGCCCCGATTCATCACGGGGTAACAATTGCCTTGCATCATTATCGCGCCGCAAAAGAATCCCATCCGGAAGCCCGACCATGATCCTCCTTCGCCCCGCCATCGCCCTCATGCAGAGGCTGCGGCTGCTGCCCAAATTCGCCCTCGTTTCCCTGGTTTTCCTGTTGCCGCTGCTGCTGGTTTCAGGCTTGCTGGTGGCCGAACTGCATAAATCGGTCTCCTTCACGGTGCAGGAACGGCAAGGTTTGGCCTACGTCCGCCAGCTGCATGAATTGCGCCGCCACTTGCAGGAAAAACGCAACCTCGAACACTTGCGCCTGGCCGCCAACCAGCAAGGCGGCGCCAGCGAAATTGCTGCCGCCGGCCAGGCTGCAGGCGCCGTGCTGGGCAGCCTGCGCCCACTCGCCATCGGGCCGCTGGCCGGCCTGCCGGCACAGGCCGCACTGGAACAGGGTTGGCAGCAATTGCAGCAGCGCCAGGCCAGCCTCGATGCCCGCGCCAGCTTTGCCGGGCACAGCAAACTGATCACGCTGGCCGATGCGCTCGCCGCCGAGGCAGCCGACCGCGCCCGCCTCTCACTCGACCCGGAAGTGCGCAGCGTCTACCTGCTGGCCGCCTTCCTCAAGACCTTGCCGGACCTGGCGGAAAACCTGTCCGTCATTACTGGCCGCGGCGCGGCCTATATCGATAGCGGCCTGCTCGAAGCCAACGAAGAACAGGTGCTGAATGCCACCGCCATGCTGGCGCGCCATGAGCTCGATCGCCTGCCGGCCCAGTATCAAGGCATCCTGGCCAATAATCCCGGCCTGGCGCCAGCCCTGCAGCCGCACCTGGCCGCCGTGCCGGCCGCTCTCGCCTTCCTCGAACGCGCCCGCAACGAAGTGCTGAACTCCTACAACCAGACCAGCGGCAGGGAATTCAACGCGGCCGGCCTGCAGGCGGCTGCGGCCCTGCAGGCCCTGTCCGCCAGCAGTGCCGACGCGCTGGCGCGTTTGCTGGCCGAACGCGCGGCGCAAGACACGCTGCGCCGCAATGGCGTCGCCGCCATGGTGCTGCTGGCAATTGCCGTGGCCGCCTGGCTGGGCGCCGGCTTTTATGCCTCATTCACCCGCGACATCCGCCAGCTGAACCGCGCAGTGCGCGCCGCCGCTGCCGGCGACCTCAGTGTGCGCATCGCCTCCCCGGCGCGCGACGAAATCGGCGGACTAGCCAATGCCTTCAGCGGCATGACCGCGGCACTGCAGACGGTGCTGGCCGATATCCGCAGCGGCGCGGCCCGCATTGCCAGTGCCGCTGACGAACTGGCCGGCGGCAGCAGCGCGCTGAACGGCTCGACCACGACCCAGGCAGAAGCGCTGCGCGTGACCGTCACTGCCATGGAAGAGCTCGACGAGGCCGTGCGGCGCAATAGCGCCCACGCCGACGATGGCCGCCAGCTGGTACGGCAGGCGGCAGGCGTCGCCCAGCGCGGAGGTGCCAGCGTGGGCGCCGTGGTCGACACGATGGCGGCAATTCGCACCAGTTCCGATCGCATTGCCGACATTATCGGCGTAATTGACGGCATCGCCTTCCAGACCAATATTCTGGCCCTGAACGCCGCAGTCGAAGCGGCACGGGCCGGCGGCCACGGCCGCGGTTTCGCAGTGGTGGCCAGCGAAGTGCGCAACCTGGCGCAGCGCTCAGCCGCCGCGGCACTGGAAATCAAGCAGCTGATCGGCGACTCGGTCAGCAAGGTGGAAAGCGGCAACGCCCAGGTCGACGCCGCCGGCGCCACCATGCAGCAAGTGGTGGCGTCGGTGCGCAGCATGGAAGAAGTCATCGCCCGCATCACGGCCGCCGAAGCCGGCCAGCGCAGCGAAATCGCCCGCATCAATGGCGCCCTGCACCGCATCGACGACATGACGCGCCAGAATGCGGCGCTGGTGGTGCAAGCCTCGGATAGCGCCAGCCGTGTCCATGCGGAAACTGCGATGCTGAACGAAGCCCTGGAACACTTCCGACTGCGCTCGGCAAGCCGCATTTTCAACAGTGCGCCAGCCAAAATTACAATGTTGTAGGACTAGCCTGACAAACTGCCATGTTGCCAGCCTACATGATGGAGGTAACAGGTCTTATGTTCATCGCTCACATAGAAAATTAAAGTATTACCAACGCGATCGGCAAGCA
>Ga0209050_1001516_pt1 | contig 24486 bp, 19 predicted proteins | sample Araplavi_mTSA_r2_FD_184276 | JGI IMG/M metagenome (GOLD analysis project Ga0209050, IMG submission 184276) | Arabidopsis root microbial communities from North Carolina, USA - plate scrape MF_Cvi_mTSA_r2 (SPAdes) (version 2) | ecosystem: Host-associated > Plants > Roots > Endosphere | place: USA... | reverse complement strand
TAGGCAAAAGCATGTAAAATTTAGCAACCTAAAGTGAGTCCCACCGCCGCCCTTGTTGGTGTCTACCAACAAGGGTTCGGAGGGTACACACCGACATTCACAGACACACGCGTTCGCAAGCACAAAAAACACTCACAAACCCCAACGGGATGAAACGGCTACTTATACCTCTATTACTTCTATACAGCATACAATTTTCCCATGCTCAAATTGTGACCACTGTTCCGGCCTTCCCCGTTGCCGATCAACCCGTCACCATCACGGTGGACGTCTCGGGCACCAGCCTCGACAAATTTGCCTGGAACAACGATACCAATCCCGTCTACATCTGGACCTGGCTCAAAGACGCCAACGGCAATTCCGTTGACGCACCCACCAACGTTAACCCCGCCACATCGCCCGGACAAGATGCCGCGAAGTGCTACCGGTTGACGACCAACCCGGACAAATACACGATCACCTTCACACCGACAACCTTCTTCAACAAACCGGCTTCGGCCATCACCCAAATCGGCTTAAAGCTAAAGAGCCGCGACTGGAGCGAGAACAAACAGACGGACGTCGATAAATATATCACCATCACCACCGGCTTCTCCGTGAAGTTCACCACTCCAACCCAGTCCACCTTTTTTGTGAACACCGGCGACCAAATCCCCATGACCCTAAAGGCATCGGCCACAGCCGACCTCGAAATAAAAGTAGGAGGCGTTTCAAAAGCCACCATCCTTCAGAACACGACTTTAAATTATACCCACACCGTTACCCAGACGGAGGGATCTGTCACCGTCGAGGGATCGGCCAACAATGGAACCGATACCCAGACCAGCACGTTTTCGTACTATGTCCGGACGGCCACCGCGAATGCCCCGCGCCCCGCAGGTGTTATCGACGGCATTACTTACAACAGCGGCAACCCAACGCAGGCAACGCTCAGCCTGCTGGCGCCCGGCAAGACTTCGGTGTATGTGCTCGGTGATTTTAACAACTGGGCCATCGATGAAGATTATAAAATGAAAAAAGACGGCGAGCATTTTTGGCTCACGTTGAACGGACTGGTAGGAGGGGAGGAGTATGGCTTTCAGTACCTGGTGGATGAATCCATAAAGATCGCCGACCCGTTTGCCGACAAAGTGCTGGACCCGGATGATCAATATATCCCGGCAACGACCTATCCCAGTTTAAAGCCCTATCCTTCGCAAGCCCTAAACACGCAATGGTATTTCAACCGCGTGGCGGTGCTACAGACCGGGCAAACACCTTTTGCCTGGACAGCATCAGACTATCACAAGCCGGCCCCGGAAAATCTCGTCATCTACGAATTGCACATCCGCGACTTCTTTGGCGATAATGCCCGGACCTTTCAGAGCCTCATGGACACGATCGGCTATTTTAAGAAACTCGGCATCAACGCCATCGAACTGATGCCCGTCACCGAATTCAACGGCAACGACAGTTGGGGCTACAACCCCACGTTTATGTTTGCCCCCGATAAGTATTACGGCAGCAAAAATAAGTTCAAAGAATTTATAGACATCTGCCACCTCAACGGCATCGCCGTGATCATGGACATGGTGTTGAACCACCAGGATCTGCCAAACGCCTATGTGATGATGGATTTTGATTTCACGGGCATGAAACCCAATCCCACCAACAAGTGGTTCAACGTAACGGCTACACACCCGTATAGCGTTTTCTTTGACATGAACCACGAAAGCAAATACACCCAGCAATACGTCGACACCATCAACTATCACTGGCTGAACGAATACAAGGTCGACGGTTTCCGCTATGACCTGTCGAAAGGGTTCACCCAAAAGAACTCCGGCAGCGATGTGGCGGCCTGGTCTGCCTTCGATCAATCGCGCATCGACATTCTGAAACGCATGGCAGCCCGCGTCCGCGCGCACACGCCTGACGCCTACCTCATCCTGGAGCACTTTGCCGACAACTCGGAAGAAACCGTGCTCGCTGCCGACAACTTCATGCTGTGGGGAAATGAGAACTACGCCTACACGCAGGCGGCCATGGGCTTCGCCACCGGCTCCGATATTTCGTGGGGATATTACAAGACCCGCAATTGGACCGATCCACGACTGGTCTCCTACATGGAGAGCCACGACGAGGAGCGCATGATGTATAAAGCCCTGAACTTTGGAAATTCATCAGGTACCTATTCGGTGAAGACCCTGGGCACCGCGCTGAATCGCATGAAAGCTGCCGCCACGTTCTTTTACACACTTCCCGGGCCAAAGATGCTGTGGGAATTTGAGGAGTTGGGATATGATCAGAGCATCAACCGCTGCACCGACGGCACCATCAGCAACGATTGCCGCGTCACGGCCAAGCCCGTGTTGTGGAGCTATCAGACCGTGCCCGAGCGCGCAGCCCTGCACGATCACGTGGCCGACCTCCTCCGGCTTCGAAATACATATAGCGTGTTCACGAAGGGCGACGCCACCGTCACTACGGGAACTCAATTGGTAAAACAGATCACGTTGGCCAACAACCCCTACACGGCGACACCTGCGGACGCCAGCCAGATGAATGTTCAGATTGTAGGAAATTTTGATGTGACGCCGCAAAACGTCACCGTAACCTTCCTGCACACCGGGACGTGGTATGATTACGTGAAGGCAACACCCATGCCCGTGACCACCACCTCGGTTACCATGACGCTGCAACCGGGTGAATACAGACTCTACACCGACGTGGCTTTGAAAACCATTACCGGGGTAGAAGCGGAGCGCCCGAAACTTTCATACACCGTCTACCCCAATCCATCCAGCGGCGTGTTACAGATCGAAGCAGCAGATAAGAGCGACCTCGATGTTCGCGCTTTCAACGCGCTGGGACAACCGATGTCCTTGCACAAAGTCGACCGGACCCATTGGGATGCTACGTCCTTAGCGCCCGGCTTGTACATTTTGAAAATTGGAAAGGGAACGACCTCATACACGACCACCATCATCAAAAATTGACCACCTCACTTTATCCCCACGCCATGAAATCAACGACGCCCGCGTTCATGAAAATAGTTTTGCCGGTTTGTTTTGCCTTGTGTTTGCTCCAGGCCAAAGCGCAGTCACCCGACGTGTATCCGCCACATTGGTGGGTGGACATGAAATGGAACAAAGTCCAGTTGCTGGTCCGGAGCACGCAGGCCGATTTCAATCAAGCCGATGTCCGGATCAACTATCCCGGTGTCACGCTCGACAAGATCGATCGCCTGGAAAACGCGCACTACTATGCCCTCGACATCACGGTGGCCCCCGGCACAAAGCCGGGAAATGTTTCCATTGATTTCATCCGGAAAGGAAAAACCAAATCCGTGACCTGGACCCTGCACCCCAGACGGGCCGACAAGGGTAAAGCCTTTGCGCAAGGCATCGACGCCGGCGATTTTATCTACCTGCTCATGCCCGATCGCTTCAGCAACGGCGACGTCACCAACGATCACGTGGCGGGTATGCGCGATCAAACGCTGAACCGCGATTCGATCTATCATCGTCATGGAGGCGACATCCAGGGCGTCATCGATCACCTCGACTATCTCCAGGGCCTCGGCGTGACGGCGCTTTGGATGACGCCCGTCATCGAGAACGACATGCCCAACCGCACCGAGCACGGCTATGCTATGACGAATCACTATAAGATCGATCCCCGTCTCGGCGGGATCGACCTCTATAAAAAGCTGAGCGACGAACTGCACAAGCGCGGCATGCGTCTCATTCAGGATGCCGTTTACAACCACGCCGGACTCTATCACATTACGGTGCAGGACAAACCCGTGAAAGACTGGCTCCATGAATGGCCAACCTACACCAACACCAACTATCGTGATGGCGCGTGGATGGATCCCCACGGCACAGCGAGCGACCGGAAACGCATGGCCGACGGATGGTTCACCCCCATGATGCCCGACCTCAACCACGAAAACCCCTACATGGCCAACTACCTCATTCAAAACGCCCTGTGGTGCGTTGAAGAATTTGGAGTGGACGCCTGGCGCATCGACACGTACATCTACAACAGCCTGGAGTTTATGAACCGCTGCAACGCCGCGCTGCTGGAGGAATACCCCAAACTGCACCTCTTTGGCGAGACCTGGGTGGGAAGTCCGTTGAATCAATCCTACTTCATGGAGAACAACCTCATCGTCCCGTTCAAAAGCAACTTGCCGGGCGTCACCGATTTCCAAACGGCCTTCAATATCGCTGGCGCGCTGGACAATCCTAACGACGGGCTGAACCGGTACTATACCATGCTCACCCACGATTTTGTTTACAAAGACCCGATGCGGCTGGTAACCTTCCTCGACAACCACGACATGAACCGCTTCTACACCCAAGTGAAGGAAGACCTCGCCAAATATCGGATCGGTATCGGCTGGCTCCTCACTACGCGCGGCATCCCTCAATTCTACTACGGCGATGAAGTGCTCATGAAAGGAGCGACTTACCCCGCCGATGGCTGGGTGCGCCTGGACTTCCCCGGCGGTTGGAAGGGCGACAAGAAAAATGCCTTCACGCAAGAGAACCTCACGCCCCAGGAACGAGAAACACAATCCTACGTGAAGGCCCTCGCCAACTATAGAAAGTCTTCGTCCGCGATCAAGAGTGGAAAACTGACACAATATGTCCCCAAAGACAATGTCTATGTTTATTTCCGCCACGATACCCACCAAACCATTATGTGTGCGGTCAACCTGAACGGCACCGAGAAAAGCATACAACTGTCGGACTATGCGGAGCGGACAAAAGACTATCAGGGCAGCAAAGACGTGCTCACCGGAAAGACCTACAACGGCACGTTAACGCTCCCGGCCATGACCATGACGATCGTGGAACTCACGAAACAGCGGAACGAGTAGCGGAAACTTACTATGAAAGCCATAAAACAAAAAGCTTCGAACCCCTTTGGTGTTCGAAGCTTTTGTTTGTTTAGCCTGCCAAGAAAATTCTAATGATCGTGTCCAACTTTAAAAGGCAGGCTATTGACCATGTCCCCAACGGCTTGGCCTTGCGTGAGACCATCGACCGCGGTCTTGTCGTAATGAATTCCCGCGAGCACGCGCGACCAGGCGCCATCTTTTGCATACTCGGCTAAGGTGTTGTAGGACCGCGCGCCATAGAGCGCTTCGTGTGTGCGGTCAACAAAGGCGCACTTCTTGCCGAAGAAACTCTCCAGTACGACTGACGATGCCTTGCCAATAACGGTGTGGGCTGAGCCATATTCCGGATGCGGTGGTGTTGGGACGACGGTGTTCCAGGTGGTGAAGCCCATGACGTTGCGAATGTAGGAGATGGGCCGGATAACATTGTAATGATACTTCGTTTTGAAAACAGAGATGATGGCATCCCGGAGTGCGATACCGTGCTTAGCATAGACCAATGCAGCCTCGTCGAGCTTTACTTTTTTTATGATGATGAGTTGTGTGGCGATGTGCGTGAAATGGGCTGTGCCGTTATAGTTGCCAGGGATGTCGGCCCAGGTCTTTGCCGTGAGGATGTCGGCGGGGGTGAGCGATTGGGAAAGGGTATAGGAGTAGTTCACCATGTTATAAAAATCAGAACCGGGTACTTCGGAATACGGCGGCAGCGGGAACGTGGTGGGCTGCGTTTGAGCGGCGATGCCGGGTGTGAGCGATCGGTCATTTCCCACGTAGGGCGATGCGGCTGGCGCAAATGCGGGTGGGGTAGGTATCCACAGACCGGGGCCAACCGGAGGGACATAGGTGTTGGGCTGTGGTTTGTATGCTTCATGACTGCCGTCGGTCTTGGACCACTCAAAGATGGTCTCTGCCACACTCCGGCCGAAGTCGGCCGAGTTTTGCAGCACCATGGCATGGGCCTCGCCCTGAAACTGGGTGTTGAATGCGGCTTCCAATGAGTCGATCGAGACCTTGTTGGCGGCCGATGTGCTTTCGAACAGATTGCGGATCATGCTGGCCATGGCTGCATTGGCACTGGCCGGCCAATAATATGACTGGCAATTTGCCGGCACTGCGATCGTGGGTCCACCCACGAAGGGCATTATCGATCGGTAACCCGGCATGCCCGGCACAATGGATTCATAAAGCGAAAGTCCCGTATAGGCAAACGCGCGGCCGGTTACCCCCGGACTGTAACCCGCTGTGGTCTTCGTTAATTTCTGTTGCAAATTGATCCAGGTGGTGGCTACGGTGGACGAATACTTTTTTGCTGCGGGTTGTTTCCCATGCTCCCAGCACGCGGAAAAAGCCAAAAGACAAACCATCATAAAAAGGGAGAGATACTTTTTCATAGGCGGTTTTTTTGGGTGTGAATGATCATGGAAGTTACCATCCCCCTGGAACCGATACCCACATTTGAGCCGGACGGCACGCTTTCAGCGCTAGATGCCGCCCGGCGACGGGAACTTTGCGCCGGAAACCGGTGACGGATTGGTTTCGTATGGTCGCTGGCTCGCGGGAAAGCTCAAGCCCCTGCTGCATTTTGCGACGAATGCCACTGGTCTACAAACTTCGTTATCCGGCCGACTCGCGCCCTAAAGTTGCCGCGGGTTATGCTTATATTTAAGTATATCCACGTCCTAAGCCCCTCTCTCTATGCGACAGCCAAAAAAAATTATTTGTCTGGCGGTGGATGACGAACCATCAGCCCTTTCCGTCCTGGAGCAATACATCGACAGCGTGCCGCAGCTTGAACTGGCTGCCGCCTGTACCAACGCGGTGGAAGCCTTGGCTGCCCTGCAACGCCGCACTATAGACTTGCTTTTTCTCGACATCCAAATGCCTCAATGGCTGGGCACGGACTTTATCAAAACACTGGCTGATCCGCCGAAGATCATCTTCACCACTGCCGCCCGCAAATTTGCCATCGAAGGTTTTGAAGTGAATGCCGTGGATTATTTGCTTAAGCCCATTTCATTTGAGCCTTTCATGAAAGCGGTGAACAAGGTCATGGAAACCAATTTCTCCACCACGCCGTCTCAAAATCTCTTCACCGAAAAAGAACCTGCCGACCCACATCTCTATTTTCGTGCCGACCGGAAAATGATAAAGGTCAGCCTGGCCGACATCTTGTACATCGAAAGCTTAAAAGATTATATCCGCGTCGTCACGCAGACCAAAAACATCATCACCCGCAAATCCATTTCCTCGCTGGAGGAAACCTTGCCGCCGCAGGCGTTTATCCGCATCCACCGGTCGTTCATCATTGCCCTGAACAAAATCGAATCCTACAACAGCGGAATGGTCGAGGTCGCCAAGAAAAAATTGCCGATCAGCCGCATGTATAAACATGAAGTAGGCCGGGTGCTAAAGTTGGAGGCCTAATCAACACACGTTTTGAAGTTCCTTTGCAGTCAATTTTCAGTGGTTTGTTAAATATTTTATAATTCTGGAACGAATATTCCATATTATCGTTTCATTCTGGAACACTTATTCCAAAATAACGGATCAAACCACAAAAACATGAAAAAGTTAACAAACAAAGTAGCCGTAGTGACGGGAGCATCAAAAGGAATTGGAGCAGAAATAGCCAAGGGCCTGGCCGCCGAAGGGGCATCGGTGGTGGTCAATTACGCGTCGGCCAAAGCGGGCGCCGACAAAGTAGTGGCCGACATCGTAAGCCAGGGAGGCAAAGCCCTGGCCGTTCAAGGCGACGTATCGAAACAGGCGGATGTCGACCGCATTTTCACCGAAGCGCAAAAGGCCTTTGGTGGCGTCGACGTGTTGGTGAACAACGCCGGTGTTTATCAGTTTGGCCTGATCGAAGACCTCACGGTTGAAGAATTCAACCGCCAGTTCAATACCAATGTACTGGGACTGTTGCTCGTCACGAAGGGTGCGGTAAAGAGCTTTGGCGACAAGGGCGGAAGCATCATCAACATCAGTTCGACGGTAACCCGCATCACCCCGCCCGGCAGCTCGATCTATACCGGCACCAAAGGCGCTGTGGATTCCATCACCCAGGTTCTATCCAAGGAGTTGGGGGCAAAGAAGATCCGGGTCAACGCTATTAATCCGGGTATCGTTGAAACTGAAGGAACGCACTCCGCAGGGTTTATCGGCAGCGATTTCCAAAAGAGCGCGGTAACCCAAACGCCCCTCGGCCGCATTGGTCAACCCGACGACATCGCACCCATCGCCGTATTTCTGGCATCGGATGATTCACGTTGGTTAACCGGCGAAACGATCATTGCCAGCGGCGGCATGCGATAGGCAGATGCCGTAACCGCGCGTACATTATTGAAAAATGAATAGCTTTGCCTTGAACAGGCAAAGCTTTTTGTGTTATGGCCCGAAGTAAAGATTTTGATGAAAGTGAGGTATTGGCGAAAGCCGTGCGCCTTTTCTGGTTGAAAGGTTACAATGGCACGTCCATGCAAGACCTGGTGGATGCGCTGGGCATCAGCCGGTCGAGCCTGTATGATACGTATGTCGATAAACACACCTTATACTTAAAAGCGCTGGAATTCTACCAAAGTACCGGGGGCAACCAGTTGTGTGACATCGTTGCCAATACCGAATCTGCCAAAGCGGCTGTTAAAGAGCTTTTACACTTGATCACCGGCAGCCTATTGAAAGACAAACAGCACAAGGGTTGTTTCATGGTCAATGCCGAAGTAGAGGTAGCGCCACACGATGCAAAGGTGAAAGAAATTGTTTGTAAAAATGATAAACAGGTCGAAGAGGCTTTTCACCGCGCCATCAAGAAGGGACAGGAAAGCGGCGAGATCAGCAATAAGCAGGATGCCAAGGCGCTTACCCATTTTTTTCTGAACACCATCAAGGGTATCCGCGTGTCGGCAAAATCAACAACGGACAAGGCTTTTTTTAACGACATCATTAAAACCTCGCTGTCGGTGCTGGATTGATCCCGCCATGTAAACCGTCGACAACGCTTTGCCCGTAAGGATCAACGGGCCCTCCGCTCGCCGCAACGATCAGCAAGGATTGGTCAAAATTCCTTAATTTTACCCCGTTAACTTTACCACAACTTTGTACACCCACGTAGTCAAGCCTTTTTTCGATCACCTTTGCTCCTTCATTATTTTAGTAGTGGCCTCACCGATACTATTGCTCTGTGTTGTTATGCTGCTCGTCGCCAATCGCGGCAAGATCTGGTTCACGCAACCCCGTCCGGGGAAGGGGGGCAGGATCTTCACCGTGGTGAAATTCAAAACGATGACCGACGAGCGCGATGCACACGGCCACTTGCTCCCCGATGAAAAGCGTCTCACGGCCATCGGGAAGTTCATCCGGAAAACTTCCCTCGATGAGCTGCCACAGTTGTTCAACGTATTGAAAGGCGATATGTCCTTTGTGGGCCCGCGGCCGTTGCTGGTGGAGTATTTGCCGCTCTACAACGCCGAGCAGGCGCGCCGCCACGACGTGAAACCCGGTATTACGGGGTGGGCGCAGGTGAATGGGCGCAATACCGTGTCGTGGCCGAAGAGGTTTGCCTACGATGTATGGTATGTGGAGCATATTTCGTTGGGATTAGATTTGAAAATCTTATTTTTAACGGTCCTCAAAGTTTTTAAAGCTGAAGGCATCAGTAGTGAGACATCTGTAACAATGGAAAAATTTCGTGGGAACCAATGATGTAATTCTTCAGGGCGGCGGTGAGCACGCCCGTGTCGTGCTCGACAGCCTGCTGGCACAAGGAGCCAATGTGATCGCCTTGTTCGATCCCAAGTTCTCGGGAACCCTGTTTGGCGTGCCACAACGCGGCACCTATGACCGGTCCTTCCGCGCCGACGCCCACGCCATCGTGGCCATCGGCGACAATGCCGTGCGCAAACGGGTGGTGGGAGATACCATACACCGGTTCACGAGCACCGTCCACCCGTCCGTGGTCATGTCGCCGTTTGCCGAGGTGGGTGCCGGCAGCATGATCCTGCATGGAGCGATCATTCAGGCACAGGCGCGCGTTGGCGAGCATGTGATTGTGAACACCGGCGCGCAGGTGGACCACGATTGTGTGTTGGCCGACTTTGTGCACCTGGCGCCGGGCGTCATCTTGTGTGGCACGGTGCAGGTGGGGCAGGGGTCTTTTATCGGCGCGGGTGCCACCATCATCCCCGGCAAAAAAGTAGGCGCCTGGGCAACGGTCGGGGCAGGCGCCGTCGTGGTCAAGGATGTGCCGGACTACGCCGTGGTGGTTGGAAATCCCGCCCGGGTCATCAAATATAATACGCCACCCCTATGATACCGCTCTTGATCTATGGCGCAGGAGGACTGGGTCGGGAAATACTATCCCTGGCCCGCGCGGTGGGAGGCTTCAAGCCCATCGGCTTCCTCGACGACGCCATCGCGCCCCGCACGGAGATAAACGATCTTCGCGTGCTGGGCAGTGTGGAAGTGCTGCAGGCCTTTCATGATCCCATACACCTGGTTCTGGCTTTGGGCGACCCGCTCATCAAGGCCGCCATCGTCAAGCGCATCGATCCGGCCAGGGTCGTCTATCCCATATTGAAACATCCGTCGGTCATCCTCCAGGATGAGTATGCCATACAAATCGGAGAGGGATGCATGCTCGGGGCCGGCAGTGTGCTCACCAACGACATCGTATTGGGCAAACACGTACTGCTGAACCTCAACTGCACGGTGGGCCACGACACGCGGATCGGCGATTGTTCGTCCATCATGCCCGGCGTGAACATTGCCGGCCAGGTCACCATCGGCGAGGCCGTGCTCATCGGTGCGGGGGCCAACATCAAGAACGGGGTGAGCATCGGCGACAAGAGCAAGATCGGCATGGGTGCCGCGGTCATTCGGGATATTGGTCCAGGGGTTACGGCTGTCGGGGTTCCCGCAAAAGTGATTTTGCGTTAGCCATCGCTACCGGAGGGAAGTAAAAAAACAGAACGCATGTCCATGTCATTACAGGAATTTAAGCCGACCATTTTTTTTCTCCTCAAGTTTGTGGGGATCTATGTTGTGGTCAATTTGCTGTACGGTGCCTATGTTTCGAACTACCGCCCCCGGGTAGACGGCGCCACGCGCGAAGCCACTCGTCAAACGTCCGGCGTATTGAACGTCTGCGGCTGGTCCACACACATCCAGGACGAAGAGAAATCGCCCATCACCAACCTGGTGTTTGAAGACCGCAACATTCTGGCGGTCTACGAAGGGTGCAACGGCATCAATGTCGCCATCATTTTTCTGGCCTTCTTGTTTGCCTTTGGGCCCATAAGCCGGCCGTTGTGGTGGTTTGTGCCGCTCGGGCTCGCCATACTGCACGTGGCCAACCTCGGACGCCTCCTGTTTTTGTTTTGGGTGGCCATCTATATGCCCGACGCGATGTACTTCACCCATAAATATCTGTTCACGGCCTTTCTGTATGTCGTTGTGTTCGTGTTATGGATCTGGTGGGTGCGAAAGTATTCCGGTGTTAAACGGCAAAAGGTATGAAAAGCTACCGCATCGCCTGGGGCGTCTTCAGTGTCGCGGGATTGATTGCCGTGTTTCTTTTCCAACGTGTGGACGTGGCGGCCTGGGTGGGTTTTGGCGATTCAAAACTCAGTCACTTCCTGTTCAACCGCACGCTCCGTTTTTTGCTGAACGATGCGCTGACCATCGGGTTGATCTATGCCTTGTTTGAAGAACGCAAATACGTGATCTTCTCCGTCTACGTGCAGTTGATCGGATTGGTATTTTTCCTGTTGCCTTATTTTGTCCTGAAAGTATATTTTCCTTCCTATAACGGACCCCTGATTTCCTTCCTGCACCGGCTCGTGTTGAATCCCACCTTGCTCATGCTGCTGATCCCGGCATTTTACTATCAGAAATTTGCCGCGTCCGGCACAAAAAAATAATCCCCTGCGCCCGCTGCGCGATGGCGCGATTCACAGGACGCAGGAGATATATTATGCAATGCTCAGGGTTTTATATTCTGGTTGACACTAAACAGGTTTTTCGGATCGTATTTTTTCTTCACCGTCACGAGCCTGTCATAGTTGACGCCATAGGTAGCCTTGATACGTTCCTGGCCTTCTTCCATCATGAAGTTGATGTAGGAGCCGCCGGCGCTGTGGGGATGAAGGTCTTCCCAATAATGCCGCGCCCAGTCGGTGATGACATCTTTTTTGGCCGGATCCGGATCGATGCCGGCGATCACCATGGTGTAGGTGCTGTCGCGGTAGCTCCACGCAGTATCCTTACTTCCCACTTTAGCGGCGGCGCCGTTGGTGGGATACAGGTGCATCGTTGAGAACATACTGGGCAGGTTGGAGCCATACTTCAGGTGAATGTCGATGGCCTTGTCGGGCAGGGTGTTCACGTGATCCCCTTTCCAGTACCACTGCATGCCGGCAGGATATAAAGCGTCGAACAGGCTTTGCAGCACCGGGTGGGGAATGGGTCCCGCAAAATCCAGGGCAGGTTTTTTGAAGGCGCGAATAGGCTTGAATACATTTTCCGCATCTTCCAGGGCGCCGGTATAGCACCAGACGATACCGCACATGTTCTTGGACTGCAGTTCCGGCGGGAACGGAGCCACCGGGGGCACTACCAAAAAAGCAAAGAAGCCATAGAGGTCGTCGGGTGCTTTGCGCATGAGATCGTCAAACCATTTCATCATCTCTTTGGCGTCGTCTAAATGCCAGAGCATAGGACCGCCATAGACGGTGCTCACGGGGTGGGCCTTGAACAGGAAGGAGGTGACCACACCAAAGTTTCCGCCGCCGCCGCGAACGGCCCAATACAGATCTTCATGTTGCTTTGCATTTGCCGTAACAAACGAGCCATCGGCCAGCACCATGTCGACTTCCAGCACGTTGTCGATCGTGAGGCCATACCGCCGTGTCAGGTATCCCAGGCCGCCGCCGAGCGCCAGTCCGCCAATGCCGGTGGTGCCGTTCACCCCGCATGGAACGGCCAGCCCAAACGCGTGAGTGGCATGATCCATGTCGGCGAGAGTGCAACCACCATCCACGCGCACGGTCTTGTTGGCCGGGTCTACGCGGACGCTCTTCATCAGGGAAAGGTCGAGCACCACGCCGTCGTCACAGATGCCCAGGCCGCCGCCATTGTGGCCACCGCCCCGGACGGCCAATACCAGTTTTTGATCGCGCGTAAAATTCACGGTGGCGATCACGTCGGCCGCGTCGCGGCATTTCACGATGAGCAAGGGGCGCTTGTCGATCATGCCGTTGTACACTTTCCGGTCCGTGTCATAGGAGGCGTCGTTGCGGGTGATGACCTGGCCGCGCAATTGGGTGCGCAAGGTTGATAAGGCTTGTTCATCAAAAGTTCTGGTCTTGTTTTCTAGTGTTGTGATCATAGAGGGTTTTGTTAGGGTTTGAACTTCGCATTCGTATTTGAAAATGGCGCAACAAAGGAGGCAACCCCAGGGGAGGTAATCCACCAATACCTATTCATTCTCCAACATTATCTGATCATGGATCTCAACCCTTGTGATTTTCCGCGTAGGAGGAGGGGTTGCAACCGAATTTTTCATGGAAGCACTTGGCAAAATAGGAGGCGTTGTTATAGCCCACCTCCAGCGCGATCTCGGAGATGTTGCCGGCTTTTTGTTTGATGAGCGACATGGCCTTTTCCATGCGCAGCTCGCGCAGCAGGTCGTTGGGCGGCCGTCCGATGAGGGCGGTAACTTTCCGGTACAGTTGCGGGCGGCTCATCCCGATGTCGCGACTCAGGGTGTCGATCGTGAACCGTTCGTCGGCCAGGCGTGATTCGGTGATCCGGAGCAACTCCAGGATAAATCCTTCCTCTTTGGTGTTGAGCAGTTTCACCGCATCGGCCCGGGTGTCTTCGACGAGCTCTTCTTCCAGGCAAAGCTGCTTTACCAGCGACGATACCAGAATTTCTTCGGCGCGCGCCACTGTACATAAGCGCAAGGCCAGGCGCACGGCTTCCTCAAACAATTCTGAGGTTTCGGTCACCGGTTGCCCCGCGCTAAGGCCAATCTTGAAATGTACAGGCGAATTTGCCTGCGCGGTGGCCTGGCTTTGATGAACAAGCAATTCCAGCTTTACCTTTTTCGCACAGCGCACAGCGTTCACCGCGTCGTTGAACACGCCGATGAGATGATCGTTCGATGCCCATTTGATGATACGCCCTTGAAACGCTGCAATTTTTTCCAAGACCAGTTTGCGCGCGTCCGCCGGATGTGCGCCATGGTCATGCCACAGGGACACCGCAAGAATATTCCGGTACCCGAGATCCAGCGAGCCATCCGGATGATGCATGGGACCATTGTCGACATGGTGCCCGTCGCCCATCACTAATTTGAAGAAATCGGGATCGACCTCTACGATGGAACATGCCAGGTGTCCATGCGATTCTTTATGCACTGCCTCGCACGCCTGGCGATCGGGTGCTTCGATAAGACAATATATGGTGCCTTCCTTCGGGTTGATCCAGAACTTGTGATATTTCACATGATGCTTCTCCTGCACTTCCAGGTCGGCCAGGTGAGCCAACACCACTTCGTCGAAAGTGGCGACTACGTTCTTATGGAAGTCCATGTAAAGCGGCATAGTATTTTCAATAAAGGCAATACCTTAAAACCGGGCTTTGTTTCAGGGATAGGGGGGGAACGGTAAAGGAAGTTACGGTTTCGCCGGCGCTTTTGGTAGTTGAGGGTCATATATTTTTTGGACTCCACGTTGGTACCTGGTTCCAGCGACCACCCGGTGAAGGGTCAATTTTCTTTTTCGGTTTTCAGCGAAAAGGAAATCGCAAAACGCAATCGAATACTGAACTATTTATGATGCAGGAGCGGGTTTCATACCTCTTGATCGATATTTTTAGTAACCTGGAACCTGAACCTGTGACCAAATATCTTCCCTTCTTAAACGGAATTTACTCCACTGCGCCGGGTCTTTCTCCTCTGACCAAGACCGCTCCCGGCGAACCATCACTGGTCTTTACGATCAACGATGGCTATGATCACGCCCTGGCCAACAAACAAGTGTGCCGCGACGAAGACATCCACAAATATTATTGCGAAGCCCGTCTCGACACGACCACCCTGCACCATGTGAACCACTATATCGCGGGCACCCTGGCAAAAGAACACCCGCAACATTTTGAACTGCAACAACTGAACGACACGCATGTTTTGCTAAACCGGAAAACGGGAAAACAGATTTGCTGGAATGATCAGGGCCTGGCAGAAGGCACTCCCTATCTTTCCACCTTCGATGCCCTTTGCAGCCAGGTGCAGGAAGACATTGCCGTTTTTCAATTGAGAGAGCAAGACGACTGGTTGGCGGCCATCCACCTCTGCGCCCCAAACCATTGGGACCCGCGCGAAAAGATCGGCCGGCCCTTTCACCACATCCATGCGCCCGTGCCGGGCATGGACCGCACGTTGAAACATTACCCCACCATGCTCTCCACCATTGTGTCGCGGGGAGCGTTCACCCGTTTTGCCTGGGGCATCGCTACCGACACCCGGCTTAACCATCACCCCATCGCCCCTGAAAAGGTAGACCACGATTTTTGGTATGGCCGCAAAGCCGAAAAGGACCAACCTCGTTTTTACGTTCGCACCGAGCGCCAGAACCTGGTAGGCTTTCGTGAAGTGAATGCCTTTCTGTTTACCATCCACACTTACTTCTACGATGTCGATTCGCTGACCCCTGAAGAAAAGAAACAACTCCTCCTCGCGATTCAAAGCATGTCGCCGGCGACGTTGGCGTATAAAGGACTCGCCAATAGCAAGCCTGTGTTGGAGGCGGTGTTGTCAAGGGCATAGACGTCTGACGCTTCCGCCTTTCCGCCGGAAATACAACCCAAAATAAATTCCTACATTTACTTTCCAGCCTAACGCACCGCACACCCGGCGTGGTGTTGTCGGGCTTGAACATACTTCTACAACCCAAACGAAATGAATCTTCGAAAGCGCATCGCATCCTTAATCGTATCCCTACTTCTAACGCTCACCCTAACCCTTCACGGCCAAGGCTTTCTCAAAACCGAAGGCAAATACATCGTCAACGACAAAGGTGAAAAAATTATTTTCCGCGGCATGGGGCTGGGTGGCTGGATGTTGCAGGAAGGCTACATGCTCCGCGTGCAGGGAATCGGCCAACAACAGCACGCGGTCCGTGCCAAGCTGAACGAGCTGGCGGGCAAAGAACAAACCGACGCCTTCTACAAGGCCTGGCTGGCCAACAACACCCGCAAGATCGACATCGACTCGTTGAAAGCCTGGGGCTTCAACACCGTGCGACTGCCCATGCACTACAACCTCTACACGCTTCCCATTGAAGAAGAACCCGCACCGGGGCAACAGACCTGGCTGGAGCAAGGCTTTGCCATGACCGATGACCTGCTGGAATGGTGCAAGGCCAATCAGATCTACCTCATCCTGGACCTCCACGGTGCCCCTGGGGGTCAGGGCAACGACAATAATATTTCCGATCGCGACCCGGGCAAACCGTCGCTGTGGCAAAGTGAAGCCAACCGGCAAAAGATGATCGCCCTCTGGCGGAAGCTGGCCGAACGGTATGCCAACGAGCCGTGGATCGCCGCCTACGACATCATCAATGAACCCAACTGGGGATTTGAAAAAGCGGAAGACAAAAATGGCTGTGGCGAAACTACCAACGTGCCGCTCAAAAAGTTGATGATGGATATTACCAACGCCATTCGCGAGGTGGATAAAAATCACATCGTCGTCATCGAAGGCAATTGCTGGGGCAACAACTACAACGGCATTCTGCCGCCGTGGGATAAGAACATGCTCATCAGCTTTCACAAATATTGGAACTACAACGACCAAGCCTCCATTTCGCGCATGCTGGACTTTCGCGAACAATATCAAACGCCGATCTGGCTGGGTGAAACGGGCGAGAACTCCAACGTCTGGTTCCGCGATGCCATCCACCTGATGGAATCCAACGACATTGGCTGGACGTGGTGGCCTCTCAAAAAACTGGGTAGCAACAATCCGCTCGAAGTGAAGGTGCCGGCCGACTATCAAAAGATCATCGACTTCTGGGCCAAACGCGGACCGCAGCCGTCACCCGCAGAAGCGTCGAAAGGGTTGGCCGAGCTGGCCAACAATATAAAACTCGAAAACACGATCTACCACCCCGACGTGATCGATGCCATGTTCCGCCAGCCGCACACCGACGCCACCAAACCGTTCAAGCCCTTCACCGTCAAGGCAGGCGCTTCCTTGAAGGCTGTGGATTATGACCTGGGAAGAAACCGGTTTGCCTACTTCGACAAAGATTCGGCAAACTATTGGGTATCCACCGGCGGAAAACACACCGATGGCAACCGCGGCCACGCCTATCGCAACGATGGGGTGGACATTACCCTGGAACCCGGTTCGGCCGGCAGTTATTTTGTGGATCATATCGAAACAGACGAATGGTTGCAATATACCGTGAAGGCTACACGCGCCGGCGCACAGTCGACATCGTTCGTAGTGGCCTCGGAAGATGCGGGAGGCAAGATGAGTGTCGTTGTCAATGGTGTGCCCTACAAAAAGGAACTCCAGGTTCAGGCCACGGCCGGTAAATGGCAGTCGATTGAAGTAAAAGACTTAGTGTTGAAGAAAGGCGAGAACGTCATCCGTGTCAAGGCTGTTGCGGGGGGGTATACGTTTAAGGCAATAACCTTCAAATAAAAAATAATGACATTTCTACGACTCAGAACTTCCCTGGCCGCGGGCATTCTTGTGGCCCTGGCGGCAACATTTTTCCTGGTTTCATCCGGCCACGCACAGAAAAAGCAAACCAGGCCTCAGACGGTGTACGTGATCGTTCACGGCGCCTGGGGCGGTAGTTGGGCGTTCAAAAAGGTGGACTCGCTCATCACCGCCCAGGGAAATCTCGTCTATCGTCCATCCCTAACCGGCCAGGGCGAACGCGTACACCTGGCCACCACAGACGTAGGCCTCAGCACCCACATCGACGACGTGGTGAACATGATCTTGTTTGAGGATCTGCACGATATCATTCTCATCGGTCACAGCTATGGTGGCATGGTGATTACCGGGGTCGCCGACCGCGTGCCCGATCGCATTCGACGACTTATCTATCTGGATGCTTTGTTACCCGTTGATGGCGAAAATGTGATGGCGATGCAACCTCCCGGGGGCGACGAATGGTTGAAGAGCATGACCAAGGATGGCTTCATTATTCCGCCATGGGCCAAGGCCGATCAAAAGCCCCCGAAGGACGTGCCGCAATCGCTGAAAACTTTTACAGAGCCCATTGCATTAAAAAATGGTCCTGCGAAAATTCCTGGCACCTACATTCTTACGGTCGATCCCGGCAAAAAACCGGAAGACGATACATTTTTCAGTTCGTCGAAACGTGCGAAGGAGAGGGGGTATAATGTCATGACGATGAGCGCCGATCACAATCCGCAATGGTCCGCACCAAAGGAACTGGTGGCGTTGTTGTTGAAGGATAAGTAGCGTGGGCTTCCATGCTCGGTTCATTCCATTGAAGGAACCCGCGATCTGCCTGACCTTTTCGTAATGCCTTTCAATGTGGCCGGCGCAGTCGCTGTTGCCGGGTTTCGCTTTATTCTGCGCGGCAGATCCGGGAGGCCGTTCGCCATTCACCTCCTGCATCGACCAGTGACCACAATCCACTCCCCGAAAAGCTGGTTTTTTTGCTATCTTACCTTACCAAAAAAAAATCACACCATGGCAAACTACAAGTTACAAATCAACGGCCGGACCCTCGAAGCCGACGTGGAGGCGGACACCCCCCTTTTGTGGGTGTTGCGTGATCACCTGGGGTTGGTGGGTACCAAGTTCGGTTGCGGCATCGCGCAGTGTGGTGCCTGTACGGTGCACGTGGATGGCAAGGCCATACGCTCATGCTCGCTCCCGGTGTCGGCGGTGGGCGCGAAGAAGGTCACGACCATCGAGGGCCTCTCTGAACTTGGCGATCATCCGCTGCAGCTGGCCTGGGATGAGGTGGATGTGGCCCAATGTGGCTATTGCCAGGCCGGACAGATCATGACCGCTGCTGCCTTGCTGGCGCAGAATCCTAAACCTAGCAACGAGCAGATCGAAAACGCCATGCATGGCAACATTTGCCGTTGTGGCACCTATCATCGCATCCGCGAAGCGGTTGCCCTGGCTTCCTCCAAACTTAAATAACCCTCGCCATGACCTCGATATCAAAAACAAGTCGACGTGATTTTCTGAAGCTGGCCGCCGCGGCCGGTGGTGGTCTTGTGCTGGGCTTTCATTGGGAAAGCGCCGAAGCGAAGATCATGAAGGTGATCCATGGCGGCAAGATGGCCGGCAGCGACATTTCGTTCAACAGCTACCTGTCGATCTCACCGGAAGATGTGATCACAATATTCTCACCGAACCCCGAGCTGGGACAAAACATAAAAACATCTTTTCCCATGATCGTCGCCGAAGAACTGGACGCCGACTGGACGAAGGTGCACGTGCAACAAGCCGTGCTCGACACTAAAAAATATGAACGCCAGGTCACCGGTGGCAGCGGCGCCATTCCCCACAGCTGGGAACGCTTGCGCAAGGCCGGCGCCACCGCGCGCTATATGCTCATGGAGGCCGCGGCCAAGCGATGGAATGTTCCGGCGTCGTCGCTGACCGCGGAAAAGGGCATCGTTTATCACAAGGAAAGCGGACGCCAGGCTACCTATGGCGAATTGGCGACCGACGCTTCGGCCATCGCTGTGCCTGCAGAAGTGAAGCTGAAAGATAAAAAGGATTTCAAGCTGATCGGCACGGCCGTGCGCAATGTCGACAACAAGCAAATGATCACGGGCAAGCCGTTGTATGGCCTCGACTTTTACCGCGAAGGCATGCTTTTCGCCATGCTCCAGCGCCCGCCTGCCTTCGGCTCAAAAATAAAATCCGTCGATGCTGCTGCAGCCAAGGCTATGCCCGGCATCGTGGACGTGGTCACGTTCAAGAACAATGTGGCCGTGGTGGGTAAGTCTACCTGGCAAGTGAATAAAGCGCGTAAGGCGTTAAAGATCGAGTATGAACCCGATGGCGCGGCCGTGCTGGAGAGCACCACCGATCATGATCAGATCTTTAAAAAATTATTGGACAGCAACGACGCCAACGTGGTGTCGGTAAAGCGCAAGGATGGCGACGCCGATGCAGCATTCAAAACGGCCGCGAAAGTGATCACCAAGGAATATCAATGTCCCTTTCTGTCCCACAGTCCGCTGGAGCCCATGAACTTCTTTGCGCATGTGCGTCCCGATGGCGTAGAGCTTGTTGGTCCCTCACAAACGCCCGACATGGCGCGGAACGAGACCGCCAAGTTGCTCAACATACCGCCGGAGCAGATCACCCTGGAACTCACGCGGCTGGGAGGTGGCTTTGGCCGGAGACTAAAAGCAGACTATGTGCTGGAAGCTGCCGAGCTGTCCAGCCTCATCAAAGCGCCCGTGAAAGTGATTTGGACGCGCGAAGACGACATGACCGGCGGCAGCTACCGGCCGGCCGTGCGCTACCGTTTTTCGGCAGCGTTGGATGCGAAGGGCAACCTGGTAGGGTACAAGCTCAGGGGCGTGGGCATCAACGCGGGCAACTGCACGCGGGAGGATAATTTTCCTTCGGGGGCTGTAGATAATTTGCTGATCGAATCCATAGAACATAAATCGCCCATTACCACGGGGGCATGGCGCGCGCCGATCACGAACTTCCTGGCGTTTGCCGAGCAAGCGTTCATCGACGAGGTGGCCATGGCCGCGGGCAAGGACCCGGTTGCTTTCCGGCTTGACCTGTTGGCCAAAGCAAAGACCACACCCGTGGGGGCCATCAAGTATGACATCGACCGCATGAAGGGCGTGATCGACCTGGTGGTGGAGAAATCACAGTGGGGCAAAAAGAAAGGTGTGTCGCAGGGATTCAGCGTTTATTTCTCGCACCGCTCGTATGTGGCCCAGGTGGCAGAGATCGAAATGAAAAAGGGAAAACCCGTGTTGGAAAAAATCCATGCCGCAGCCGACTGTGGTGTAGTGGTGAACATCAGCGGCGCCAACCAGCAGGTGCGGGGTGGCGTGACAGACGGATTGGGACATGCCCTGTATGGCAGCCTCACGTTCAAAGACGGGGCCGCAGAGCAAAAGAACTTCAACAACTACCGGCTTATCCGCATGAAAGAAGTGCCGGCCATCGACGTCCATTTTGTGAACAACGGCATCGATCCCACCGGTCTTGGCGAACCCGCGCTGCCACCCACTGGGGGAGCCGTGGCAAACGCCCTGTTCAAAGCCCTCGGCAAGCGGTTGTATAACCAACCGTTCACCAAGCAGGAGGAACTGAAAGGGGTGAGTTTGGGTGAGCGTTTATGAAATGATCCGAACATTACACATAAAAGAAAAAGCCGGTAAGCAACCGGCTTTTTCCGTTACGGCGCCTTAACCCGGAGGGAAACTTTATAGTGACGAAAAGATTTCGCGCCTGTGGAAATCTTTCTTTACTTTGAGAATGACACGTTAAATAACTCAACCCCATTTATAACCTAAACCTTAACCCTATGCGAAAACTCGTTTTGCTAAGCCTGCCCGTGCTGTTGTTTATGGCGGCCTGTAACAAGGCACCGAAATCGGAAGTTGCGGCAATAAAGCCCACGCTCGACACCCTGGTGAGCGATTACTATGAAGACTACCTGAAATTTTCTCCGCTTAACGCCACCGTTATCGGCGACAACCGGTACGACAGTTTGTTACCCAACACGCTGACGGCCGACTACCGCAATCAAGTGAAAGAACTTTATACGCGCTATCGCGACCGCGTCACGGCCTATGATCGCGAAAGCCTGTCAGAGGCCGATCAAATGAACTATGACGTATTGTTGTGGGAGTGCGACATCGCCCTGGATGGTCTCAAGTTCAAGGACTACCTCATGCCGATAAATCAATTCTCGGCCATGCACTTGTTTGTGGGACAGATGGCCAGTGGCGCCAGCATCCACCCGTTCAAAACGGTCCAGGATTATGACAACTGGCTTTCGCGTTTGCACAAATATGAAGCGTGGTGCGACACGGCATTGGTGAACATGAAGAAAGGTATTGCCGAAGGTTATGTCCTCCCGAAAGTGCTGGTGCAAAAAACTATTCCACAGTTTGCTTCGATGGACCATGGCCCGGTAAAAGATCATTTGTTCTACACGCCGATCAAGAACATGCCCGCCAGTTTCTCGGCCGACGACAAAGCCCGACTCACGAAGGCTTACACCGAAATGATTGAAAAGCACATCATACCGGCGCATCATAAGATCAAAGAATTCCTGGCCACCGACTACCTTAAAGCCGCCACCGACAAATCGGGCATCGATGCCATTCCCGGCGGAAAGGATTATTACAACTTCCTGATCCGGCTCTACACCACGACCACAAAACCTGCCGATGAGATCTTTGCACTCGGTAAAAGTGAAGTAGATCGCATCACCAAGGAAATGGAAGCTGTGAAAGAGCAGGTAGGATTCAAAGGCGACCTCAAAGCCTTCTTCCTGAGCTTGCGCACAAAAAAGGAACTGACGCCCTTCACCAAGCCCGAGCAGGTGATCGCCCACTTCAACGAAATTCACGAGCGCATGAAACCCAACCTCGTCAAATTGTTTTCCAAGGCGCCGAAGACACCCTTCGAGGTGCGGCGCACGGAAGCGTTCCGCGAAGCTTCGGCCAGCGCCGAGTATAACCCCGGCTCAAAAGACGGCTCCCGCCCCGGTGTATTTTATGTGCCCATTCCCGACGTAAAGAAATACAACATCCTTTCCGACGAAGACTTGTTCCTGCACGAAGCCATTCCCGGCCACCACTACCAGATCGCGTTGCAAATGGAAAATACGGCGCTCCCGAAATTCAGAACGATCACCAACTACAGCGCCTATGCAGAAGGTTGGGGATTATATTCTGAATCGCTCGGTAAAGAATTGGGATTGTATACCGACCCCTATCAATACTTCGGCATGCTGAGCGCAGAGATGCACCGTGCCATCCGCCTCGTTGTCGATGCCGGCATTCACACGCAGGGCTGGACCCGCGAGCAAGCCATTCAGTATTCGAAAGATCATGAAGCGAGAACGGAACAATCCATCATAGCGGAGATCGAGCGCTATATGGCCATCCCCGGCCAGGCACTGTCTTACAAGATCGGACAATTGAAAATTCGCGAGCTGCGCGCCAAAGCCGAAAAAGAGCTCGGCGACAAATTCAACGTCTCTGAATTCCACAACCAGGTGCTGGATTCGGGTGGTATACCACTCAACGTGCTGGAAGGAAAGATCGACCGTTGGATTGCTTCGTTGAAAAAACCGGCGTAAGCCTGACGAAGATCAGCTAGCATCTTCGAAACCTAAAAAGCGTTCCAGGCTACGTTGTTAACCTGGAACGCTTTTATTTTGCGGGAGCATGATTCCAATAGATCTTCAGGTTGTGCGACGCTCTTCCCGCGGCAATGATTTCTTTTTTGTCGTCCCCATCGAGGTCTGCTACCTGCAGATCTTCGCAGGCCATTTCATTGTCGTCGATAGAGACGGCGTTCCATTGTGTGTACGTGCCGTTGACGGGAATGAACATTTTTATTCCGGTCTTTTTGTCGGCGTCCGGCTCACGCCAACCTACCACGACCTGGCTATTGCCCAGGCCCATAAGATCGCCCACAGCCAGCGCGTGGCCTTGGTTGAGCGCGGTGGTCAGCACGTTTCGCGAGAACGTGCTTGTTTTTCCGGATGACACGTAGAGCGTGAGATCCGTTCCATGCATCGGCTCGACGGCGGCGACGAGGGTCTCGTTTCCGGATGTTGTCCGCCGTACTTCACCAAAACTTTTGTCGGCGACAACGACCGGACCGGGCTTCCAGGTTTTGCCATCATAATAAAAGGCTTTGATCCCTTCTTTGCCCCCGATATAGATGGACTCATTTTTCCGTTCCGGGACGATGTCCAGGTTGTGGGTGAGGTGCATGGAGCGGTCGATGAGGGCGTATTTCCATTTGGTGGCATCGTCGAGTTGTTTCGTGGGAGGAATGTAAGCCAGCACTTTCACGCCCTCTCCAGCGCCATTGGCATTCCCCCGGCCGTGAAGCGGCACAACCACCAGGTGGAATTGCGTAGGGCCGACCTTCACCCAACGCATGCGGTGCACGGTGGGCTCGTGGTGAAGCGCTGTGGCTTTCCAGGGTTGGGTGGGATCATTGGGGCGGGAAAGGTAAAAGACGGCTCCCGACTTCACCGTATCGGCCGTCTCCGCGGGATTCCATTGGGCACCGACGGCCACTTCCACCTTGCCATCGCGGTCGATGTCGCGGGCGGCGATGCAGACATTGTCGGAGGCGGTGAGATTTTCGGCCATCACAAAGCGCTTCCAGTCGCCGTTGCGATACCAGACGAATTGTTTTTTGTCGGCCAATAAAATATCCGGCTTGCCATCTCCGTCTACATCGCCGATGGCCAGGCCGTAGCCGATGGAAATGGAATGGTCGACCACCTGGGATTGAAAAGGAGGCTCGTCGCTGGAGAAAAGCCCTATGACGAAAAGTGCAAATAAATATCCGGGCATGG